>Ga0315908_10001101_pt1 | contig 20769 bp, 10 predicted proteins | sample LakEriMetagenome_12_FD_203520 | JGI IMG/M metagenome (GOLD analysis project Ga0315908, IMG submission 203520) | Freshwater fungal communities from buoy surface, Lake Erie, Ohio, United States - Buoy 4 MA124 | ecosystem: Environmental > Aquatic > Freshwater > Lake > Lake biofilm | place: USA... | reverse complement strand
CATTACAAAACTTTTAAATTAAATTACCCTCAAAATTTTTAAAATAATTTTCAATTTCATTTTATAAAATTTCATAATTTTCCATTAAATTATTGACTTCTTATAGTTTTTATTCACAAAATTATTTTATATCAACAACTTCCTCTTTTTTGTATAATCCTTCAAAATAACATTGAAGACAATATGTTTATAGAATTTCTTTATTAAAATGGACTAATTACTGCCAATTATGATTTTCACATATCATTAATTAACTTTCTAATTGCATTTTATTATATGTAATTATTTTATATTTTATATTTTAAATAAATTTGGATATATATTTGAATATTAATTAAATTTATTATCATTAAGTTTTATTTCTTTCATCTAAATCTAAATATTTTATTTTTTTATTAACTTAATCATTTTATATTTCATCTTTATGTTATTAACCAATCTCAATATTTTATTATTAATTTTATAAAATATCAATAGATAAAAAATATTGATCTCTTTATTATTATGTATAGTTTTGATCATATAAATTTTGTTAATATTTAAAAGAGTTTTGATTATTATTTAAATTTTAGTCAAGCTATTAAATATGAGTAAAATTAGCGGAAGAAAAATTATTGATTTTAAATTGTTAAAAAAAAGTATCAACTTCGTTTAAAACATCTTAAAAATTATCATGTTTAATTGTATTATCTCTTATCCATTAAGTTATTTAATTGAAATAATATTGATATCTTGAGTCCATATCACAACTAAACCATAATCATTAGAGTGTCTAATTGCTCTTCCAATAGCTTGGTTCAAACTTCTAACAGCTTGTAATATATACCATTATGAACCTGTAATATATTAATTATATTTCATTTTAGCATCATTCTTATTAATATCAGTTTTATTAATATCCCTATAATTAATATCAGTCTTATTAATATCAATATAATTGACATCATTCTTATTAATATCGCTCTTATTAATATTACTTTTTTTACTATCTTTTTTTTAGTAGTTTTAACCCCATATTTTTTTTAATTTCATCTAAGTATTTTCTTTTTAATACTATTTTATCTTCACCCATAGGAGGATAAGGTATTCCAATAATAAAAACAGCTCAACACAATTCATCACTGAAATCTATTCCTTCTGCTACTTTTCCTTTACACACTGCTAATAGTACGGTTCCTCTTTGTTTTGCTTTTGTTATAAACTTTTTAAATAATCCTGTCAAATCATTTCTATTTTTAGGTTCTCTAAACACATCTTTATAATTTTCTATTTATTTTATTATATTTAAATCAAACCTTTAATTATAATAATCTTCTAATAATTAATAACTGCTAAAAAATATTAAAAATCCATTGGGTATTTTCTGAATCATCCTATATATTGATTCTCCTGCATCTATTATTAATTAAATATCTTTCCTTTTTAATTATATGATCATTATTATGTTTTATCTCAAAATTAATTTTTAATTCACTTTCAAAACTTTAAAAAGGAGTATTATTTTTCTCTTTCATATTATTATCAATAATTTTTTCATATTTCAAATTCAATTTATAATGTATTATCTTATTTTCATACCATTCATATTTATCTAAAAAATTATTAAATTCTTTTGATAATTTCTCTAGCTCATATATTTAACAAATAAAAAATTAGAATTTTTGAAATGATTGATGATTTATAATTTGCATATCTTTATATGCTTATTTTAATAAATCAATATATTCTAAATCTACTTTTAATGAAATTTATTTTTATTTACTTTAATTAAAATTCAAATTAGCTAAGATTTATTTCATAGTCTTTTAATTTTTATAATTATTAAAATAATTCAAATATAATTAATCCTTCTGATAATCTTTCCTTATTATAAAAATTCACAAAAACTTCTTTATAATTTTATTTGATAATTAATAAAACTTATCTGATTTAATTAAGTTATTGAGAAGTAGTTTAAAATTCAAATAAATTATGATTTATTTATTATTATGTTATTTGTTTATCAAAAGAATTCAACTCTTTTTCTGTTTCTTCTATATAATTAAATGATAAATCAAAACTTCCAAATTATTCACTTGTTTATTCAAAATTATGAGCCTCATCGAAAATCAAGATATTATTATTTAAATCCAAATCATAATTATCATAAATTCTACTATCTAATAAATAATTGTAAGGCATAAAAATAATATCACTATTATTTTTATTTTTTTGACTATAAAAAAAGGACAATATCTATTTTCTTTTCCTTTTTAAACTAATTCTTCAATATCAAAAATATCTTATTGATTAGTTTATGAAATATCATAATATTCTTACTTTAAATTATTATAAAATTCACAAGTGGGTTTTTTTTTGTTTTTATATTTGTTACATTCAGCATTAAGTTCGCTTCCCTTCAATTCTTTTAATTCTGTATTAATACAATACTATTCTTTACTTGCTAGAATATTAATAGATGGCATATAAATGGTACTTTTCAATTCTTTTATAACTTATTCTAATTAACTATGAGTATGTTAATAATTTTCTTCATTTCCTTCTTTATTCTTTATTCCTTATTCTCTATGGTTTTTTAACCAAGCTAAAGTAGCACACAATAAACATAAAGTTTTACCTGTCCCTATTGGAGATTACAAAAGAGCATTTTTTCTATTATTCAGAGATTTTATCACTGATCTCATATAATCTACCTATACTTCATAAGGTTTATAAGGAAAATATATTTCAATTTCTTCTATTAATATTTTATGTTAGTTTCCTATATTTTTTTCATCAATTCTTATTTTCTTAATATATTATTAATATTCAGAATCTATTATATTAATGTATTCTTCTTTAAATAGCTTTTCATGTTATTTCATTTCTCAATTTAATTCTTCTATTATTGTTTAAAGATCTTTATTTGACATTTAAGATGTTTTATTTATTCCAAAACTTAGAGCTTTAAATTAAATTAATCATTTGAAATATAATTTGAATAATAAATATAAATTTTAAATGATAACAAATTAATTGAAAATAATTATTAGATATTATTTTTAATTGAAAATAATATATTTTATAATTTACTTAAATAAATATGTATAATATAAAAATCATAAATTTTATAAGAATGGAAATTTCGGATATACTCTTTTATATAAAGGTAGACAAACAATATCATTTTATTTAACATGTCCATTAAAAATACACTTCATATTTCCTTTTGTACCTACACTCTCAACAATAGTAGCCTTAAATAAAAATAAGAAAAATTACTTTAAGTCCTTGCTTAGTATACAGCTCAATTGGTTAGAAGAATTTTATATCTTTTTGATTAAAGAACATCATATTACAAATTGCTTTTCTTTTATTGATTTTGGAAGGATATCCTGTTAAGATTTTTCTTTTGAGAATTATCTGTAAAGGATCATTTTTTATAAATTCTCCAGAACACACCATGACATCTTTTCCATTAAAATTGCTGTAAATTATTACATTAGCAGGAGGAACTATTGTTTAGTAATAAAGGCTCAACATCATATATCCTTCGTTTTTTAGTTTCTTACTGTATTTAGTCTTTTAACTTTTCTATGAATTATTATTTATATTATTACAGTAATAAATTGAGAAAATATTCCAGAACTATTAAATTTTCTAAACCCAATTTAGAAAAATAGATTTTGTTTAGATTTTATTTCCACATTATCAAATTCTGGATTTTTTTTCACTTTTAGATGAATCATAGAGACTTTCCTTTCATAATTGAACATTGATGAGATAATTAAAGGTTGTTAAGGGTTTATTTATTGTGCATTAATTCCTTTTAAATATTAAATATTTATTAAAAATAATAATACTAAATAATGATATTATTTTTTATATTAATAATAGTAATATGAATATACCATTTATAACTAATCTTACATAAAGTCCAGGATATAGATGAGCATTTAAATTTGCTTGCTGAATAACTTATGATTAAGTTTATTGAAAACTGGCATAAGTGAAAATATTGGCATAAAACTCAGGCAAATTAGCTTTGGGATTCCAGTATCCATCCTTTATATTTTTAAGTCCTTAATACTTATAAAATCTATCAGACAAATAAATATCATTAGGATAATCAGCTTCATCTTCTAAATCTAAATCTTAATCATTCCTTTAAACTAAACTGAATTTCTATTTAGTAATAGCTTAATGTTACTCTTATGTTTAATTGTTTTCATTATCTAAATCATCATTATCATCATTATCATCATTATCATCATCATTAACTTCATTTTAATCGATTTCCATTTATTATTATTAATCATTTTAATTATTATTGTTATTTTAAGATTGCAGTTACTATTCATATTCCATATTATTATTATTCAATAATTATTATAATGTTTGAGTATTCTATTGAATTTCATGAAGATTAGCAAGATAATCGAGAGTTTACTATGATTATAAATCGGGTAATTAAATAAAATTAGTTTGATGATTAGTAGAATAATAAGAGAAAGGATGAGGGAGTATTTAGACCTAAGCCAATTAATAATCATCATGATTAGTGATATGAATCAATTAATTAGCATTTAGATAAGAACCTTTTAGATATCCCTCAACTATCAATTAATTAGGATGATTTTAAGATTAAAAGACAGTGGAAACTAACATATATGCTCTTTGCTGCCTCCAATGAATATCAGTGAGATGTATATTTTTAATTGCTCTGATAAGATTCTAAAGTTGTATGGTGGGATTAGTATTATTGACGATATGAAAAGAATCATTAACAAACTCAGAGCAATAGTATCTTTCGAATAGTTTCTTAACTTGATTGTGTTTATTGTGAGGCAACTATTCTAATCCTTATAACACACCTATGGTGCTACACATGCCTTATACTCTCAACTCACTTATCAACTAGTAACTTTCTGAAGAATAGCAATTGCTATATTGATGAGGATCTATTGATATCTTATCATAACAAGTCTGGCTGCAGTTGAACACACAAATTATTATGTCTGCTACTTTACCATAATCTATCGCACTTTTATAATCTAAGCCACATTCAACTATTATCCATACTTCCTTCTCCACTTTTCTTATTAAATGATCAAATAAATATTATTATTAATATTATTATTACTATTACTATTACTATTATTATTATTATCCGTTTGTTTATTGCTTATTTTAGTCTAAATGTTCCTAGATTTACTATTTCAAAAGTTTAGTGTTACAATGATTGTTCATAGGAACTAATAATATAATTTTAGGTTCCTTGTGATACTTCAACTGTTATGTAATATGTTCTTTCCATTCAGGATTTAAAATGGATTGTTATAAAATTTTTAAATGTATTTGATCATCATCTTCTCTCTTTTTATCGAATTGCTATTATTTGATATTTCTCCTCTAATCTTTTTTGTAATCCTTATCAAGCTTGGTGATTTTTTTGACGACTCCTGTTTTATGTGTTTGATGCTTATTCTTACTGCCTTTGAAAGGTTTGTTTTTCTATTTACTAATATTCATGATTTTAGATATTTATATAAAATGATAATAATATTAGTGATCATTAGTTTTCATGATCGATAATAACAGATTATTTGTCTGTTGTTAATCTTGGCTTAATAGGAGAATAGTCATAAGATTAATTAGTTTCTCTAACAATAGAGTCTTTGACCGACAACCTCTGCTTTTTCATGTAAAGATCATAATCATATGCCTATTTTTAGAAGTTACTTCCATAATGGATTAAAGTAGTATTGTTATTCTGATTCAGATTGCTATTGTTGTGATTATGATTGTTTGATCCCACAGAACTAGCACTGTAATAGTTTCCAAATTATTATTTATCATTCTATTGATATTTAGTTTGATGATTTTGATTATGGTTCTAAGTCATATTGTGTACTTGATATTAATCATACTATTATTTCAATTTGGCAAGCTCTAATTGATTTTTCCTTATCTAACTAATTTGCTATGGATTCAATTAATCAAACTAACTATCAATAGTTTCCACCATTTTGTTATTACTCCATACTCCTTCGATATAAGTTCCATCTACTCCATAGAATTTTCCTTTACCATCAATGTTATCATTTTTAAACTCTCCCTCGTAATATGATCCGTTCATAAACACTATCAATCCTTGTCCATTCTTATTATCATATTAGAACATACCTTCATACCTTTATTAGATGATAAAATGTATGATAATAATATATTTTATGATATAATGTATAACTTAATCCATAAATCGATGTTGATGAGATTGTAATCGATAATTATTGCTTCTTCCTCATCTTAAAGATTCTGATTGTTATAGAGAATGCCTTTACCATGGAATTGATCATCCTTCCATGTTCCTTTATAGGCAAGTAGATTATTCTGATAATATAAAGAGCCTTATCCATTCATCTTGTTATTTTCCCATTCTCCTTCATAATAACCACCATCTTTGAAATAGAAAATACCTTTTCCGTTTCTTTGATTATTCTTCATCCTCCCTTCATATCTTCCTCCATTCTTGTAGTTCTCTACGTACTTTCTATTATCATCATTGTTTTCCTTATTATTGTTATTAGTCTCTGTGTCTATCTTTCTTTACATCAGATCATAAATGTCCTCATTATAAGACTAATAATTGTCATAATTATTCTTCACTTCCTTTTTTTCTTCATCTTAATTATTATTACTTTCAATCCTTATTTTATAGTTTTCAATATATTTATCTATATCTTGTCCTAATTTATTATATTCGTCTCCATTATTCACTTTGTTCTCTTCAGTCTTTATTAGACTATTGAATTAATATATTGTGCTATAATATACATACGCATTTTTATCTTAATTACTTTATTTCTATTGAACGTTTCCACTTACACTCTAAATAATATGTCTCTAATCCTATTTATAATTATCTATTATTGTTTTAAGTTAAATAAAGTCAGGTCTGTTTTTTTCCTTTTTTTCTAACATCAATTATAAAAGTTATTTAATATTTTGAAATTAAATATCCTTAATCCTTTTTTTTAGCAAGTCAAAGTTGAATTCTAAAAGATCATTATAAAGATCATTTTATGGTTTCTTATGAACAATTTCAATGAAAATAATTGCCAACTAGTATACAACATTCAAAATTTGATTATACTTTATATCAGATTTAATAAGTTTGAGAATATTATTGGAATTGAGATTTTTAAAATATTTTAGTTTTTAAGGAGAGTAATAAAGATGCCTTTGATATTAAGTCTTGTTATTATCAGAGTAAAGATCATAAAGGAAAATGACTTTTTTTTAAGAAGACACAATATTTTGACGATTGTTGTTGTTAGGAGTATTATTGGAAAAGACAAGATTGTCAATAGAAATGTCAGGCAAGTACATATCCTTCATTTGGATTTCATATAGACCTACTATAATTTCACTAAACATTTGAATGTAATAAGGTTCATTGTAGTTTAAATGGTTCTCCTTTAAACTGCTCTTCAAATCGCTTCGGAATTTCTCTATTATTATGTTTACTTTGAAGTTAGAACCGCATTGTAATTTTCCTCCATTACTTACTGCTTTGAAACCTAAAATCTATACCAAATTCTCACTCTATATTTCTGATATTCTCTTTATTAGCTCACTTTTCTCTTCTACTTCTTCTTCATTTTTTAATATTATTTGTTTTAAAAAGTACTCTTTATTGTCTACCAAGTTTCTTATTATCTAAATGTTACCTAATATTTTATCGTCTTTTCTATCCATTTCAGCATAATTTTCATAATGTTTATAATTATTTACTTATTATTAATCATTTTTTAACTAAACTGAACTATAATTATCATTCCTACAAGATTAATTCCCCATTTATTATCTATCGTTTTATTTTATAATAAAATCTAAAATATTTATTGCTAATTAATTATATAAATAATATTATCTTTTTATAATTAATTCAGTTATTATTTTAATTTTTTATCTAACTATTTAAAAATTTAAAAAATTTATAATTTATCTGCATTTTTATTAAAATATTTTAAAATTAAATTCAATAATTTAAATAAATTTATTAAATTTATTTAAAAATATATATTATAATATAGAAATTATAATTATTAATGAAAAAATTTTAATTAATATATAGAAAATTTTCATATTGAAAATGATAAATCTTTATAGATAAAATTAAAAATATTTATCATTAAGTTATTATTATATTTATAAAAAAATTAAAATAATAAATGAAAATAAGTATTTTATAAAATTTAAAATAAATTATTTTTCAAATTATAATTAATATTAGATAACATTATATGATAATATTAATAATTATTTTAATGCTGACTTAACTATTTGTGAAAATTTAATTTGTAAATCATCATGGATTTTTTTTATGTCAGATCATTTTAAAACCTAATTTACTTTCAATAAAAATTTTAAATTTTTTTAAAAAATTTATCCTAAAAATTTAATTAATTTCTGCTTAAAATTTATTGAACAATACCAAATACATCACCTTATTTATTTTATATGACTTTAAAGGAAGATAATTGCTAATTAAAATTTTCACAATGCTTTTTTTTAAATCTCTATTATTATTAATAATACTTCAAAACTTTATTTTCCTCTACCTTCACAAAATTTTCCATGTTTCTATTCTTCTAATGGTTCATTATAGATTTTCAAATTATAAATTACGAAGATGAAGATGTAAAAATCTAATATTCCTCTTGTATAAAATTTATAATGATTTAATCAATTTTAAGTGAATCATATGTAAAATTGAATATTGATAATAAATATCTAAATTTTATGTCATTAAATATAGCCTGATAGTAATAAAAATATTTAAAGATTCTGAATAACTTTCTTTTTATTATAGTTAAGCATTTAGTAATTAATTAATATCTTCCTAAATCAAAAAAAATTATTGCTGTAAAGGCAATAAAAATTAACTGATTGATTTTATTTTGAAGATAATTATATCATCTTTAAAAATTTTTTACTTATTTATTGTATCCTTAATTTCTAATTAAATATTTGTTAAATATAGACATTTTTATTAAAACACCTACATATTTATTATTTTTAATATTATCTTAAATCAAATATTCTATATATTTTATTTTTAATTATGTTTAATTAATTACTATAAACCTTAATGAACGTTTTTTTGTTTAAATGATTTAAAATTTTACTATTATTCATAATCAATCTAGTTTTTACTACTACTATTACTAAAGCACCACAAAATTATTAATTATTTAAAAATTAATAATATAATATATTATTAATTAATTTTATATTCAAATTTATAAATTTTAAATTTTAAATTTAATAATAAAATATTTCGAATTATCTTAATATAAAATTATAGCTATATTTAAAAAAATATAGAAATAAATAGACAATAATTTAAAGTATTTTATTTCAATCTAATTAACGATAATAATTATTTAGATATTACATAAAATGTAAAAGTCAAATTAAAATAACAAGTAAATGGTTAATAGATAATAGATAGAGCAGGTAAAATTAGATTCTGATATGGATTAAGACTATGTATTAGATGAAAAATTTGAAGAAGAATAAAATTCATTTAAATTTGGTAATCTATGCTGCAAATGTTAGGTAAATATAAATGAACCTGAAGAGGAGTATATGAAGGAAGTTATTTATAGCAAAAACAAGTTAAACAACAAAGGAGGAAAGTACAATATGTATTTTAGGAAATATAATCAAATAAACAATAACTCATCAGTTCATAACAATTCTAATAACAATTCTAATAGTGAAAGTTCTAAATTGTTCACAAAAGTGATAGAAAAGAAATCAAAAAAATGGTATTGGAAGTAGGAAGATGATAAATAATTGATGATTCTATTCAATAAACACAAACACAATTATGAACAGATTACTAAAGAGTTTAATAGTTTGAACAATAGTCAAAGGACATTGAACTAAATAATAACTAGAATTAGAAAAAATGTACCTGAATAATTCAGTAAACGATTAATGTGGACTGCTTAAGAAGATGAATTATTGAAAAGATTATACAATGAATTCGGGCCTAATTGGAACAAAATTCAACAATACTTGAATAACAAAAGAACCGCAAAATAAATAAGAGAGAGATTTACAAACCATTTAGACAGCAAGATAAGCAAATAGGCTTGGACATTAGACGAGGATGTGTAATTAATAAGAGCATTTATAATTCATGGAAAAAAATGGACTAGATTAACAAGTATTTTTTAGAATAGGCCAGAGAATATGATCAAGAATAGGTATAATTCTTTTATCAAGAAGGTTTATGATTTGGAGAAGTGTAAAATGGATTAGAATAATATTTATGTTTAGAATGATATTACTTACCATATGCTCAGCAATTTTTACAATGATTATGCTTAATAGTAGTTTCTTGATTAGATTATTGTTTTAAATGCTGATAATGAGTGTGAGTCAAGCAATCATGAGGAAAGCAGCGATAATCCTATCTCTCATAATACTATTCAAATCAACATTCAAAATAATATCAATAATTGTAACAATCTTAATAACATAAATAATAATAACAATAATAATAATAATAACAATAATAATAATAATAACTATAATAATAATAGTCATGTATATAATAGTATTATTATCAACAGTGATCATAACTATAGTTTCAATAATCAAAATCTTTATTTTAATACTATGTAAGATTAACTTTTTAGAAAATAATCAAATTATGATCATAATCTTATCAAACAAGGATTTGATGAAAAATATTTGGCTAACTTAATGAATATTAACACAAATCATAACATTAATAACAATAATAATATTATTAATTAAAATGAATATAGTTTCGATAAAAATATATAGAACTTTATTACAAATAATAATGATAATAATATGGATGTTGAAATTAATGAATAAATCTAAAGTCAACTTATTAATTAAAATTATATATATTAGGAAAATTAAATCCAGCAAAATTAAATTTAGCTAAATAACATTGAAAATTATTTGAAAAACTCTTTTCATAGTAGATCTAATGATAATAATTCTAATAATTAAGTGAATCTTAATATTGAAAAACAAATTATTTAAAATAATACTTCAGGTAATCATTCTGATATTTTAAAAAAGAATTAGCTTTCTAATTCATAATTATAACAACTTTAAAAAAATAATGTAAACAATTTACTTATTCTTAGTCAACAAAACTCATTTAAGAATTTTGAAAATTAAAAAATAAACTTTTAAAAAACTAATAATAACTTTTCTAATGGTAACATTTAACCCTAAAATATAATAATAAACCAAAATTTCTTAAATAGCAATAACTAAATTCTGAATGTTCAAAAATAAAATTCTTATCAAAATAAAGTGTGAATAATATTATTTCAAATATTAATTCAAATTTAAATATCTATATTTATATATTCATTTTTTTTCGATATAAATAGCATTAGATTTGATTAGATTATTATTAATAACAAATTCTTCATCGATGATATTTTTATTATTTTTAGTCTTGTGATTATTAATATTTCCCTTAGAGAGATGCTGTTATATATTGACTAGCCACTAATGCTGACTGTCAATATCATGCATCTATAACTACTTAGCAATAAGTTCATTATTCATATATGGAAGATGTGTGACTATTTCAAAACTAAAGCCCTGATCAATTAAGAACCTCTACCTTTTGGCAGCCTAAATGGACTCATCAGTCTCAGTGGATACAAGAGTATAGAAATATGCATTATACTAACTATTATCATTGTCTTTAGGTCTAAGTATCCTTCCCAACCTCTGAGCCTCTTGCTTCCTGCTGCTGAAGAATGACGACAATTGGATCACTACACTCGCATCAGGAAGATCGATGGCTGTATCTCCAATACTTGAAAGGATTATTGTTTTTACTTTCTTTTTTAGAAAGTATTCAAGGATCACTGCTCTTTCGTCTGAGCCTACTTTCCCTGTACCTACTGGCACTTTCAGCCGTTTTGCATATTCTTTTAAGATGAATGGTTTATCTCCGAACACTATTATTTGGTCTCCTCGAGCTTCGTGCCGTTTTATTAAGTATTGAAGGGCAAGGAATTTGTTAGGGTTTGCACTGTGAGCCATTATCTTTGAGTTTATGTTTATGTTTGGACTGTTGTAGAACTCTTTGAATTCCTTAGTCATGGGCACTCTATGATAATATTATCATATAATTATTAAATGAGAGTATGATGAAAATATGATATATACCTGATTTCAACACAGTATGGTCGTGCGAGAAAACCATTATTAATAAGGTCAAGCCAGTTTTCCTCATACAACTTAGGACCAATCATGTAATTAAGATTGACAATTTTCTGATCTTCTCTAACAAGAGTTGCAGTGAGTCCCAACTTGAAATGACTCTTCATACTAAGTAAGACATTTTTGAAAGTATTAGCAGGCACAACTTACACCTCATCTAACAAACACAATCCCCACTCTATATTCTTCATCTACTTAAGAATTTCAGATTTTTTAGTTATTTTGTGATCATCCCTCTTCTTACTGACCATAGCATAAGTAGTAAGAATAAGAAATCCTTTGTTTTATTATTTTTCCCATTTTTTTTCATCGAAATATTTGCTGCTAAGACAAATAATTTGGTCATCGTGAATGTTAGTGAATTTTTTCAATTAATTTTTCCATTGAGGCATAACCATTGATGAACTACAAAAAACTATTGTATTTTTTTTTACCATTGCTGTTGCTACTATTCCAACAAGAGTTTTTCCTGACCCACAAGGAAGCACTATTACTCCTGATCGAGCCTTATTTTCTATAAAAACTTTTGATAATGCTTTTTCTTAATATTATCTTATTTTTGTACTAGGCAAAAGTTCGATTTCTAGTTCTTATATACTCTAACTATTTTCCATTTTCTACAAGTTTAGTATTTAGTTATGACTGTTCAAGTCGAATTCTTCTATTATTGGAATATTTTATTTGATAAATGCTTCAGTTATGTTAAAATGTTCTCTTTCTATTCTAAATATTCTACTCACTATTTAATTTTCTTTATTTTCATTCTCATTTTCTAATAATCTTTCTAAATCTATTATCATATCATCATCAGGTACATTTTTTATAATCGAATTTATTTTATTTAATTACTATTAAATCAAAGGGTCTTCTTATATTCCTTAAATTGAACTTAAATTGAAAAAATCTCAATTGATAACTTCGACTAGTTATTGTTAAATAGCAGGATTGAATTTAATTGCTAGATTTAAAACATTATTATCAAATATCTCTAAATAATAACTATTTTTTTTGAGAAATAATTTAGTGCTTCCATAATGCTAAGTGTTTTTCATAATAAAGTTAAGAACTGACTATGGAATTTCCTTGTTTTTGGAAAGACTGTTTAGAAACTAAATGATTTTCTAAGGAGTGAATTATAAGACCATGGCAGAATATAAAGAGTACTAAGTGATTTCGTATTCCTAAATGTATTATGGTCTACTAATCGGTATTGCTATTGATATTATAAATTCATAAGCATATCGATAAAGATTATTAAATGTTTCTAAAAATATCTTGTTGTCCTTCGTTATCCAAATCGGCCTTTTATCTGCATCTTCTTTTAATTCAATGTAAGATAAATCCTAATATTCCTTTTAATTATTTTCGTTTTTTATCTACTAATTGTTTTATTAGTTATATCTTGAATTATTCTTTTTCTCTTATTTAGATTTTTACATTTAAAATGTTACTATTTCTTATATTATTCAATTTTATTATTTTATTATACTATCAATTATTATTATTATTAGCTTTTAAATAAATTATTTTATTATATAATATAATTAGCAATTTAAATTAAGTATTTTTAAAATGAAAAACTCTCAAATAATTAATTTTGATAATTAGCTTAAATAATTTAATTTATAGAATGCAATTAATTTTTAATTTTATGAAATAGATTTAAAAAATTTTGTATTTAAAGATCAATAAAAATAGTAAAAATTAAATGAATTTTAAATTTAGTCAAATTAATTACAATTATTAAAAAACGATAATAAATAAATTTAAAATTTTATATAATCTTCCTACTAAGGTAATATTATAAAATAATAATTCAAGTTATATAGTTTTTAAATAATTTAAACTAATAAGATAAACAATAAAAAATAGCAAAATAGATAGTTAAAAATATTATTTAAATATCTAACTTTAAAATTATAAATGATTAATTAAATATGGCAGAGTAAATTATTAACTCTCTGCAAGTTTAATTTAAAAAAAATGATTTAAATGAGGATTATTATTATTTAGTAAAAAATTAAAAAGTAAATATTCTTATGAAAAAAAATTATTTATAATAAGCTTATGATGAATTAATAAAGATAATAAAGTTTTAAAAAGATCATGAAGTTAAAGAATTCAGTGGATAGATTTATTTAAATTTATCTTAAATTTATCTATAAATAAATGATTATAATAATTCATTTCAAGCAATAAGGAAAGCAATTTAATTTTCAGAAATTTATATTGATTATCTCAAAAGGAATTAATTGAATATAGATTAATGTAGATTAATTTTACTCGAATAATATTCATTTTTATCATTGTCCTTTTATATTCAATTCCTTAATTTCAAATAAAATCAATAACTTTGATTTGCTTTAAAGTCTGTAAATAATGCTTTTAAGATTGCTGAAAGATTTCTCGGAGAATAAAATTAAGTGACTATTATGTATAAAAAATAATTGGAATTATTTTAACACTCTTCATTCAACGATTTTAAAAATAATCTAAAATTTAGATTATTAAAATCTCCTCTAAATTTAAAATAATTACCTTTTTAACATAAAAAGCTAAAAAATTCTAATTCAGAAATTAAATTATCTTAACAAAAAAAAGACCTTTAACTAAATAACCTTATTTAACTAATGGATGATGAAAATAAGGATTTAAATTAAGAATATAATTTAAGCTAAAATTCTTATCATATTTAAAATGAAAAATCAGTTCATTTAAAAACACTTCAAAAAAGCTGCAGTTAATTTTAATTTTAAAACTCAGTTAATAATTTAATCAAATAATATAATCAAATTTAAAGTGATTAATAAGAATACTAAATCAAACTTTTAAAAAGCATAAGTTAATAATAAATCATAAAATAATAAAATTCTAAAGATATTTTAAACTAAAGTTTATTTTTTTTAAATTAAAGTTAAAATAATGTATCAACAAAAAAATCGGCATACTAAAGTTATACTTAACAAGATTTGAATAAAATAATATTTATTTAATTATTTTTAAGATAGAGATATTTTAAGAAAGGTACAATAACTTTTAAATAGAAAAATTATGATTTTAAAAAAAAAATTATTAAAAAATTTAAAACAGAAATAATTAGTCACAATTAAAATTCTCAAACTTAAACAATACAAGGATAAATTTAATTTGATTATAAATTTGATAAAATAAATGTGATTTATAAAGGGCAATTCAATAAAAATAGTTTTTATTTTTTTTTAAACATAGATATTATTTAATTGTAAAAAGTTAGGGAAAAGTTATTGACTTTTAGTTACGCTAAATTCTTCTAATTTTTTATAAACCTTATAAAATAAAAAATACATGTGGTAGACTTAAAATATATTTCAATAAGTAATTTAATATTTTAATTTTAGTTGATAAAATTAATGAATAAGATAAAATTTAATAGATGGAAAATAATTCAAATTAAATTTACTTTGTATTATAATAGATTAATATTTATAACATTAAGTTTGATATTTTTGTTAAATAAAATAAGTTTCTAGATGAAGCTTTTAACAAAATTTAAAATCTTTAAAAAGCATTAAATATTAATAAAAATGATAGTTAGAGTTATAATTTTTTGAAAAAGTTTTATAATCAAATAAAAAAAAACTAAAAAACTGGAGATAATGTTGAAACAATTATTATTAATAAATTAAGCGAAAAAGATAAAAAATTAAATTCAATCTAATAAAAAAATCATGAAATTTACTTAAAAAAAGAAAAAATAAGATAATTTAAACAATAAAAATTATTATATGAATAATAATTATAAAAATAATTTAATAATTCTAATATTGTTATTTAAAAATAAGAATTTGATGAATAAATTTTAAATGATATAATTAGATTAGAAAAGGAACAAGATAATTATGAATTGTAAAAAGATAAAATACAAAAAGATTTAAATAAAAAAAGATAATTTATTCTCAAAAATTACTCAAAAAAATTTTAATTTAGTTATTTACATTAAATGTAAGATGATAATTATTTTAATAACTATTACATTAAAAAAGCTAGTTTTGAGTACTCATAATTAAATTAAAAAGTATTATAAAATATTCATTTTTATGATAAATCAGGAAAATTAAAAAGGATATAAATGAACAATTCATAAACAGAAATATAATGATATTATTATCAATAAAATGTATTAATTAAATTTAATAAAAAGTTAATCATATATTTAATGTATTGATAAAATTTAAAATCATAGGAAGAAATTGAAACTTAGCCTTTTGCTTAATTTATTTTTAGATAGATTCTGGTCATTTTTTATAGATTCTAATATTTTTTTAGAACCTGTCTTGTCAACAATTAGTTATTCATTATCATTTTATGATTAATGAAATTTATTAATTGAATTTTTTAATATACTTATAGATTTTGAAATAGATTATGTTTTATTTAATGATTTAGATTATGGAATGTTATATGTAACAAAATTATTATAATTCAAATTTTATAAGTATTTTTAAAACTCATTGTCATTTTATTATTCACTTTTTTATTTAATTAAAGAGCTTAATTGCTATTTAGAATTATTCTATAATAATATGTCTTTAATTTGTAAATTAACTTTTTTTTAATCAATATCAATTTAAAATATATTGTAGTTTATAAGCCCTTTTTGATTGATTCCCCCAAATATAATTATTTTAGATTCTTAAATAATAATAATTTTAAAAAATAAGAAGATAAAAAAAATGATTAAATAAAAGAAAATAAATTACAAATTGTTTCCATTTAAAAGAATGCTCTTGGTTTTATATTTACTCCAAATAATTAAAGTTAAGACCAATTCAAATTAGATAGTTTTAAAATCCAAATATCATTCAAAATAGCATTTTCAGTATTGTTTAAATTATTAACGCCTCCATGAATGATTAAAATATTAAATTAAGTATTAAATTTCATCTAATGACCATATCTTGCTTAAGGTTAGACTCCAAAAGTTTCTGGAGTGATTATTTCTAGAGGGTATTTATCGGTTTTGAGTATTTATAATTATTTATAAATTTAATCTTCACTTTTTCCTCCATAAATATAAATACCTTCTATCTTGATATTATTAGGATTATTATCCTAAATAACTAACATGGGTTTACCTAATAACAACTTGGTTCTCTAATCATGAAATACAGGCTGAATCTAATGGAAAGCAACCTATTAGATTTACTACTTAATTTGTAAAGGGAACCATACATAGTTCTGTAGATCAAAGATCCAAAAATCATTTAAATAAATATTTTTACTATTAATGCCTCCATGAACAACCATTTACTTGAAGAAATAAGCAGCAGCATGATTCCTTCTTGCCTCTATCTACTATCCCCCAGTCCTAATATTCCTCCATCCATTGCTAATACTTCCATAACTGTTGAGTCTATCAAGAGAAATCTCATTGGACTTCAGGATTGACTTAGACCGTTAAGTTTCTGAGTCTAGTTTGAAGACCTTTATGTCTTAAAGACACTCTCGTTGTTTAATGGCTTAGTTATACATTTTTTCTCCACCAAACACATAGATTCAATCTTAAAAGATGATGGAAGAGTGACCGAATCGTCCATTTTCTTTAATTATCATTTTTGTAGGGGATGGGTTAACTTCTGTTTCGCTTTGAGATTATTTCTTCCAAGTCATATTCAAAAGGTCAAGTTCATTTATATCTGAGTAGAGTTGACAGCCAATTCCGAATGTTAGGTAACCTTTCATTCGGGTCCAGTCCACACAAAAGTGACAGTTTTCTCTAGAAAATGGTTTATATTAATTATTCTCTAGTTCAGTGCAGTACCCTCGACTTATATTTAGCTGATTATCTATTATTAATTGTTGTTTTTTATTTTTCTAATTCTATTGTTATTGTTATTATTTCTCTTTTTTCTGTTGATCTTCTCCGCTTTATTCTTATACTTCATTTTTTTTCTTTATCACTTAAAAAACCTTTTTGATAATTATTTATATCTTACTTTTGATTTAGGCATTGTTTTTTATAGATACTTATAATCATTAATGTTTTACTGTAGCTTTACATTATTTATCATCATTTCTTTTTCGTTTAAAGAGTTTATTCTTATTTATTAAGTTTTATTAAATTATATTCCTTAAAACAATACTTTTTTTTTGTCTTAATAAAACGTTGATTCAACTAAATACTAACTACTTTAATTATTTTAGTCATAAATTATGCTATTTTCTTCTTGTTCTTTTATTGATTATTTTTTAATTAATTTTTAAGATTAAGTCACATTTAAGTTTTCTACATCTTTAAAAGAAATAAATGACTATTCCATCAGATTAATTTTTTTCTAAATAGGTGGTAATTAAAATAGTGATGCTGATTTTTTTTATTTTTAATTTTATGCTTCAACATTGATAATATCATTATTGTTTTAAATTTCAAAGTCTAGTACTTATTATTATAATTTTTGTATTTTTTTATGTTTTATTACATCATTAACATATTCTTAATCTAATAATTAACTTTACTAGTTTATTTTTTAAACTAATTTTATTTATTTTTAAAGTTATTTTCTTTGGTTAATATTTCTACTAAGTTATATCTATTCCATATAAAACTTTATGAAAGTTTATTTAGTTTGTTATATTATTTTATTTTAATTGGTAAAAAATCAAAATTATATTTATGTTTTTAATATTTAAAATTAAAATAGAATTTTGATAAGTATTTAAATTAATAAAATAAAAGAAAAAACTTTATTTAATAATGTTTAAAACAATAATTAAGACTGTATAATAATAATAATTAAAATAAATATAAATAATATAAATCATTTAGGCATGTTATTTTTAATTTTTTCTTGATACTCCTTTTCTTTTTATTCCTATAACAACTTTTCTTAAAATTCTTTATTTTCAGACCTTAATCTTTAAATTTCTTGATTCTATAATTCCCTTTCATTTTTAAGCTGTTCGACTTTCTGTTCCTCATAAGACTACAACTCTTAAACAAGAGTGGAAAGTGATTTGATTAACAAAGGCTTGAGATTAACTCTAACAAGTTCTTTAGAATCATGAGCGAGGATATTATAATCAGTTTTATTGACTTTAATATCTAGAATTTCGAAGTCCATATCCGATTAGTTAATATCAATAATTTTGAAGCTTCCCTCAACTTCATTCTAACTGTTTTCTCCTCTAAACTCAACTTCGATTTCGAAATCATAAATAATGGCTTATTTGCCCTTCCTGATCATTAACTCAGCTTCTCCTTTAGGACTGATTTTAGTAAAGGTGAGTTTCGCGGTGCTACTGCTTAATTCTATTTGGTTTAATTTATGAAGAAGTATGTCTTTGACTTTCTCGCTGTAGTTCTTTTATTCCCAATGCCAACTGTTTGGATTCCATACTGAACCTACTGCTTAGCTTTTTTATTTTTATATTCCCTCTTCTTATTATTGCATCTTTAATAATATTTAATTTATAGATTGTTTTATATATTCATATTATTTTATATTCTAGAATTATCCATTAATTATCATCAAAATGTAGATCCCTAATTCTCTAGATATTATTTTTAAATAACATCTGTCCTAAACATATTTTATTTCTAAATTAAATTTATCTGTCTCTAAGTCATCTCCTTCACATATTTTCTATGCAGATCCGTCATTATACATTTCAAATTATTTATACTAATAGATAGCTCTAATTAATAATTTACAACTCACAATTACTTATTTCTCTTTCTACTCTTTTTTACTCATATATAATTCATAATTATTATTCTTGCAAAAGTCAATAAAAAATATTTATTAGAATTCTCCTTCATTTTTAAAATTATTTATAGTTCCTAATCTTTTCTATACTTTTTTATCCTTCAAAATGATCATTATCTACTTTTTTAAGTTATTCATTCATTTTATAACTTTTATTTCCATTTTATAAACATTTTTATAACAAAATGAAAGAATTTATATTGGTTAGTTTAATAGAATGAAAGTAAAAATAAAAATAAAATAAATAATAAAAGATATATTATTTAGTAAAAATAAAAATAGGTATAAAAAATTATGAAAAATATAAGAATAAATATTCTATCAAAAAACAAGTAATTGATTTTATGAATAACCTTTGCCTGAATTCAAAATAGTACAGAATAAAAGAGTTTATTAATTAGAAAACAAAAATATTGAGAAAAATAATATTGTTGAAGAAATAAAATAGATGCATTATAACAATTTAAAGAAAGAATATTTTGTAATAGAAATCGGAAGTTAAAAGTACAAAAGTCAAGTAATTCATTAATCTTAAAATCTAAATATCATTAATAATTTTCTAAAGAATATCCAGAAATAAACAAAGATGGTTTATTTGTGATATCATTTTATGAGAAAATGGGGGAAATATTTAAATTAGGTAAATAACAATTTATAGATAAACGTGACATGTAAAGTATGAGATAATGTGATAAATTTTATATGGAATATAAAAGAGATTATACTGTAGCAATGAATAGAA
>Ga0315908_10001100_pt1 | contig 20790 bp, 33 predicted proteins | sample LakEriMetagenome_12_FD_203520 | JGI IMG/M metagenome (GOLD analysis project Ga0315908, IMG submission 203520) | Freshwater fungal communities from buoy surface, Lake Erie, Ohio, United States - Buoy 4 MA124 | ecosystem: Environmental > Aquatic > Freshwater > Lake > Lake biofilm | place: USA... | reverse complement strand
ATCATCCTTGCAGTTTTCACCGTTCATCAATCTATCTGCAAAATCATTAAGTAATTGCGTAACGCTATTCTTATAAGCTTTCAACTCATCAAATAATCTCAAAACATAATCAGACTCATTAGCAAGCCGTGCAGACTTTTCGCAATCAATGCGATTGTTAGCACGGCTTAAATCTTGCGCGTTGCGAGACTTTGCGACGGTACGGAATAGGCGGCGATCGCGTGACAATCTCTGTTTTATATAAGCTTGCAACTCAGCAAGATAAATCGCATTGCTTGCCATGAATGCAGATAAATCAAATAGCGTAACGCTATTGTCACAAGCTGACTTTTGAGCGGTGGATACAACTTGGCATAGTTCGCAGACTAGATCGGCTGTGATGTGCTTGCGAGTTTTGAGCAACTCCCATAAATCCAATTGCAGATCGTGACTTGGTAGATTTTCACCAATAGCAACAGCGATCGCTGTAGAGATATCACCATTAACCACTTGGAAAAATAATTCATCACACAACTTGGCAAGCGCTAAACCTTGAGAGCAAACAGTCTTAGTCAGGTCAATGTTTTTGGGTAGATTGCGATCGCTTAAATTCCTATCTCTAAAAAACTTGCCAGCATCGATGGCAGTCCCCTTGTCATCAGCAATATTTGCTAAAGCACCGATCGCCCTTGCTTCTATATCAGTATCAGCGCTGATATACCTAACCCATAAATCAGTAATACCCAAATTAAGAGCTAGGGTTAAGCGATTGTGACCATTAACAACATAGGTTTTACAGTCAAACGGATCGAGCCATACCAAGATTAAGCCAGCCAAATTATCATCCCATTGCTTTACTTCTCTTAAGCTACCTGTAGAGCCACTAGAGCCATGTACAAGCTTATATTGAAACCTCTTAGGATCGAGATTTAATAGCGTAACGCTAATCTTACATACTTGATTTTCTGGAATAAAGGTTTGATGTTTATCTGATTCAAGATTTTCTATATAACTTTTGACTTGGTTAACTAAAGCGATCGGTATTCTTACAGGCTTAGTTTTGCCAGCAAAATATTTATTTCTAAAATTTGGGTTTCCACGTTTAGGCAACTCTAGATCGAGTTCGCTTTGCAACGGGTTGAAAAAATGTAACTGACTCATAGCAATCAATTTAATAGCGTAATGCTATTGACTTTATAAGAAACTAGGGTTAAAGTCAATAGCGTTACACTATTAAAACCTAAGTAAATCCATGAAACCTTACTTTTTCCTTTCCCATGACACTCAAGAGCTATGCGATCAGATTGTCGATCTAGGCTTTGCATATATAGAAAGATTAGATCCTGATGAGTTTGGTCTCTTCTCTCAAGGCTTAACCGTGTTTGGCGACTGCTACGGGTTTAGATTCTCAACAGAAAACGGTGTGGTTATGGATGCTTGCATTAAAGATGCTGTATTCAGCTTTTGTTTAGAGCCAAAAGCCTATGACGATCCGATCCTAAAAGACTTTGCAGCTAATCCCCAAAAGCTGTTTTTGGCGGCGAAATCACGGTTAAAGGCTGTAGTCAAAAACCAAAAAGCAAGAAAACCTAAGCAGCTTTCTCTCATCGCATGACAACAAAACAGCGATCGCCTAATTACGAGTTAGGCGATCGCTATCAAAATTATTACAATCAGGATTACTCTCTTATGCAATTATCACTCATCCCAGATCTAGTCCCATCGCAACCTACAGCCAAAAAACAGGCTAACTCTAGACAACTTAGCCTAAACATCCTAGGAAGTGTTGCAACCGTACCAGTTAGCACAAAACCAAAACAAGCTCTAACCACTTCACAAGCTTGGTATAACGGGAAAATTTGCACAATTATCAAACGCTCTAAGGAAGAATTTGACGGCTTGACTATCAAGATTTGCACCATTAAAACTCAATCAGGTCAAATCCTAGAAGTACCAGAAAATCACATCACAGTTTTGTAAATTCACCTATAAAAAACCACAAAGACAGCCTAAATATTTAGGCTGTCTTTGTGGTTTTTCGAGTATCTAATTTAATAGTGTAACGCTATTGACTTTCTAGCAATATACGCTTACAGTCAATAGCGTTACACTATTAAAAAGCTTTATGGAACTAAAAAGAGAAAAGCCACCTAACCCTAATGGTAATCCTAACTTCAAAAAACTTTGGGGGAATTTAGGTGAGGCTAAAGCTGTTAGATTGCCAGAATCTCTACACTCACTTTTTAGAAGTCTTGCAACCGCAATTAATTCAGGCAAAATCAAAGTTGCAGACTTAGAAAACCAGTGTATTGACTGGAACAATGTAGAGAAGGAATTAACCGCAATTACTGGTAAACCATCTCTAAGTATTGTGCCTACACCTGACAGCTCAAATACTGAACTACTCGAAAAACTAAAGCAGTTTGAGGAATCTCAAAAGCAATCTTGGGGCAAATCTTCAAAACAGACGGGTGAGTTTAAAACCACGTCTCGCGGCTGGGATAAATACCACGAGTTTAAGGCATGGCTAGCTAATCAATAAATTTTGCTACCTTTATTGTTTACGACACCAAAAAAAGGATAGGCGGCGCGAAGCGCCGCCTATCCTTTTTTTTATCTGACAAAGAACGAAGCCCAAAGCATTCGCAAGCCACCTGATAGCAAAGACAGAGCAAAGCCACCAATCAACCAATCAGAAAAACCAATATCAGGCATATTTTTAGCGATCGGTTTGAGTAGGACCAGGGCGATCGCCACGAAAATAAATCCTAGAAATAATAAAAGCAACTTCATAAATTAACTCACTGAGAACTCTAAACTTTCTAAATCACCACGGACAACGCCAAAGCCTTCATCGGCTAGCCATTGGAAATACCTGCGAATCTCCAAAACTGAGCTATCTCTAAATAGCCTAGCTCCTGACTTGACCTGTGAAGCAGTTATAAATTTATCTTGCTTTCTGGCATAGTCCAAAATCACTTGTGCGGGCTTTGACAAATTGACAGTTGACAAATTGACATCGTTTTTTAGTGCTTTTGGAGCATCAACAGGGCTGTCAACCCTTGTCAATTCGTCAATTCCTGTCAATTTGTCAATTGCTGTCAACTTTGCAAAATCCGCAGGAATTGACATCACAGGCATGGCAATGCGATCGCTTAATTGCGGAATATTGCAGGGCAAGTTACCCAACATTGCAGGGCGATCGCATGACTCGACAGCCAACTTAATCGCATCATCCTTGAGAGACTTGGCATGGTCAAGAGCAAACTCACCCAACTTAATGAAGCAGAAGTTGTCTCTCACACTGCCCTCACCCTCTAAACCAATCGCCTTAACCTCTGGTGATTGAGTCAAAACAACTAACCTGATTGCAACCTTTCGCGCCTCACGACTGATTAGCTTCATCCATGAACTCGCAACTTTACCAGCCGCTGAACTCGCAATGATTGCAGGATATTCATCACAAATGATGACGATTGGTTCAAATTGCTTTACACCTAGATCACGAGCATCAAAGCGCTTTTGTAATAACTCCAAGGTCACCTTCATGATTTCAGCAATCTGTTCATACTTCCGACCTGCACCATAAACAGGCAAATTACCCCAATCATCGGGCGCGGCATGAGGATCGATCACAATTGTGTAAGCTGTGCAATTTGCTGCAAGGTGCTTTGCTAGGGTGCTTTTGCCGTCGCCAGTTGACCCAAGCAACATCACATGAGGTTTTGAGAGAGCCTGTTTTATATCGGCAAACTTGACGGGCGCGGCAATCTCCGCAGATGGTGCGATCGCAATTTCCCGCGCTGGTGGTTTCATTGAGTGCGCGATCCAATTTTTATAAGCAACATTGCTCTCATGGATAGCTATTTCCTCTTGAGGAGCTAGCAGCTTTGATACAAGCTTATCCAGCCGTAGAGAAACAGCAACCAAGCCAGAAGCAACAGTCATCGAGGCGAGTTTAGTGATGGGATGGCTAGGCAATATGGTACTTAAATACAAAAACATTGCCCCTGCAAAAATATAATTGCTAGCCTTACGATTCACGCGGGGCGCTTCTTGCGTGGCTAGTATCTGCGAAGTATGAAATTGTGAACTGGTATAAGCCATAAGTAAAAAGCCCTCGCATCGAGGGCTAAGAATTAACTGTTTTCAGAGCAAACTTTGTAAACCAAATCATTTAGAGCTTTATCATCAAACCTAGACAGTGCGGCTGTATCAGCTTTTGAATTAGTGCAGAGAGAATACTTAAGAACTAATTCAGAGCGCTTGGGAATAGGTTTAAGGTTAATTTGCTTGGCTTGAGGCTCTGGAGTAGTTGCGGCGATCGCCTGTTGTGAATTTGCGATCGCATTACTTTGCAAATCCCACTTAGCCAAGTAATAACCACCAATTGCACCAAATCCAAGCGCCAAGCCCATGGCAGCAAGGATCAATTTATTCATAATCCAAACCATCCGATCCAAGGTTTGACATTCTCTGGTTCATCTCCAGTCTCATCATCAATATCATCGCGGTCGTAGAAATCGTCGTCAGAGAGGTTATCAGGATTCTCCTCACGCCAAGATTGATATGCGTCTGAAGTTTCTTCCTGTTCTGGTGTTGCAACAAACAAGCCAAAAATGTTCATGCTGCCACCTCTTCAGATACAGCATCAATCGCATCAACTTCAGTAAGCGCAACGCGCTGCGAGTTATCGGCTTTAAGCCAATTAATAAATCTTGATTTAAGTCCCTTGCCCAGATGTCCGATCGCTAATTTCGTAAGCTTGCCCATGTCCACCTCTGCAATCAGATCATCGGCTAGACGCTTCGCAAGTAAATTTTCTAAATCTGGTTCAATCTGTGGTGGTAGTGATGGCACTACCTCTGTGATCTTCTTTACTGCCATAATCTTATTGCTCTTGATAAAAGGGTAGGCAGGGCGAAAGGGTCTCAATCTAGCGCCCTGCTTTTTAGTATGTTAGCTTAATTAGTCCTAAAAACGGTACTATTTAGGGACTAATCAAGGACTGTTTAAATATGGCAAGAGATAGCAGACAAATAAAAATAACTTTGCCCGATAACATTCACGCAGTTATCGAAGCAATGGGAGAATCGGGCGAAACTGTCTCCGAATATTGTGCAAGGGCAATTATTAATAAAGTTGAGCATGACTTGATGGTTAAGCTGCCTGAAAAATGGCAAGCCTTTACAGCCAAAATTGAGCCGAAAGAATAATTGCGATCGCAAAAAAAAAGGAGCCACTCAAATTTGAGTGGCTCCTTTTTTTTGGGGTGAGTATTAACTCACCGAGGATACTGTAAGGCTAAGGTCAAAAGATGCTTGCAATCTTCTCATAGGATTAAGGTACAAACATCTAGGGATGAAGGTAATACCATCCGTAATTCCAAGGCTTACAATGTCTAGATTTTGGATAGCCCCCTCAATATTTGAATTACTGCTTAGAGATAAATCTATCTCAGCAGTATCTAATACACTATCCCAATCGAGGATATCCATCCCAAAAATAAAAACCCCATGTGCATAGGTTTCTAAGATTTGGTTGAAATCTGCCACGTCACCAGAAAATGGAATATCTTGCAAGTTTCTTATATCAAGCCCAAAGGGTATAGATTGCGGAGTCAATTCATATGAATGGAAAAGGCGAAACTGACTAGATAGGTTTGCTGCATATCCGGTTAGATTAGAATTTGAGGCAAAAATAGAATCAACCTTAACACTTGGAACGGTTGAAGCCCAGACTACATTATTGTTTTCTTCTATTGCACAATAAAAAATCTTAGCAATAGAATCAAAATATGTTTGTCCGACTTCTAGAGGGACTGTTTGTGGAGTCCCAATCCCAACACTTACTAAGGAGCTACCCCCAAGCTCAATTAAAGCCCCCTGAACGATGCCAGTCGCAAGATACGATCTATTTGTAATTGTTGATATTAAGAGCTGATTTTCAAAATCAGGGGTAATTGTACTGGGTTCACCAGAGAACGACCGCACCTTGGCATAGTGCAAATCATTGGAATTAGTTAGGGATGAGTGTCTGGTCATAGTGTTTAGTCCTCAAAAATTACGTGGTCATCAGTGGTCAAAACTTGCCCATTCTGAACAAGAATTTTATTCAAGATGCTTGAAACATCAATTTCATTGTTTGCTCCACCGATCGCTACCCAATCCGCAGGCGAATTAGTTGCGATCGCTAAAAACAAATTCTGATTTGTATAGTTAAACCAAAACTTCTTAATACTGGTTGGTGCGTCACTTGGATCGGCATTGCTTAGAGTTAAGTCTGTGCCTAAGGTTATGTATTGATTAACCGTAAAATCTTTCAAAACAGGATTGCTAATTGGCATAGTTATTTAAGGGGGGGTAATCCTTGCGGTGCTTCATTGGGCCATAAATCGATCCGTATCCGATCCTCGCTTGCCTTCGTGCCATCGGTAAAGCTGCGCCCTTCGCCTGTGGTCGTTCTACGGATTAGCAAGTTTGCATAGGCTGGATAAGCAACTGTGGGATCTTTCTTCAAATCAATATTTTTCTTTTCCACCTCTTCAGTTACATTCAGATTTAAAAGTTTCGCCGTGGATAAAGTAAGCATCCTGCGTAAAGTTTTTTCAGCCTCACTTTTAGAAGAGCCATAAACAGCCATCTGCCTCCCATTATCTAGATGAGCTGTGGCTCTGAATTTTCCCCATGTATAGGGCTTAGCAGCAAGTTTGATTTTGCTCCAAGTCAAGCCAATAATTGGATCGGGTATGGTCACCTCAAACTTTTTAGCCTGTTTGCCGTTGGGCATTCTCCAAGGCGGCTCTTTCTTTGCCTTGAAAATGATTTGTAATTGGCGGCGCAATGGTTTTGCAGAGACAAAATCATCGGCGGGCATACCAACAATTTGACCTACATCACGATTAGATATCAATCTGTAGTTATTGAGGGTTTCGAGTGTGCTTGCCTCCAAATCGTTAGTCGTAGCACTCAAAATCAATTGCTCTTGTTGGCGACGCTTGTCAGGTGTTAGCCTCACAGTCCGCTTTTTGCCCTGCGTAGACTCATTAGCTCGTTTTGCCTGTGAGTAAGCTGCATCTATCTCCATAGCAACAATCATTCCCGCTTCGGTGAAAGAATCCCATGATTCTTCTAAAAATGCCTCAGTAAAGGCTCTAAGTTTATTGTTTTGAATGTTCTCTACGAACTCATCCATTTTTGAGTTAAAGGAAATGACGGGTTGACCTTCAGCACCCCAATTCTTTTGAATAAAAGCAGCCGTGCTTTTTCCGTAAATGCTTGTTAAAACGTTGTTAGGAATTGATTTAAGCAGCTTTCTGTAATTGATGTAGCCAGAAATCAAGGCGTTATTAGCAATAGCCCCTACAGTCTGAGTTATCGCGCCGCTAATACCTCTGGTAATTTCTCCGATCGCCTCTTTGCCAACATTACCCGCGACAGTTTTGGCAAGTGCAGCCCCTCCAATTACAGGGCACAGGAAAGAAACACCATAACCAATCCCAATTCCAGCTAACCAACCAAAGGAAGCCCCCAAAGCGGAACCCCAAGCCGATGCTATTCGCACGTTTTGGGATTCCATTAATAGCTCTAGCTCTTTATCTGAAGCATTCCAGTTAAAGGATTTTACCTGCTCTGTTCGGTCACGCAACCATCCGAAAATACCTGTAACTAGTCCACCTCCAGCCCAACCCAAGAGATTCAAAGTGCTTGATAGGAATCCGTTTAAACCTGATTTATTGAAAAAATCCCCGATTTTATCTAGTAAATTCTTCTCTTCAGGTCGAGTGATTGCATGAGAAAGGTCTAGCGATCTTACTCCCTTGTTTGGGTTTAGCTTTCGCCTGACTTCTCGGCTGTATAGAGCCTGCTTGACGATTTTTAATGCTGCCATTTTATTTCTACCTCTTATTGCGGTGGGGTTTCATCCTTTATTTCTGGCTTGTCTTGAGCATTTCTGTTAAACCGAGAATTAGGATCGTTTATCTCCTTGATAAACGCCTCAAACTTAGCCTCTTGAGCTGATTCATCGGCTGTCATTGCCGATATTTCGCGATTAAGTTCTTTTTGCTGTCCTTTACCTCTGAAAAATACAGCCTTGATAATTCCAGCCGAAAACATCAATTTTTGTAGAAAACCTACAACGGTTTCTTTGTCTGCAATTTCCCAGCCCTGAACATATCCAGTCACGGTTTTTAAGAGCTTTTCTAATACGATTGGCTCTTTGGATCGAGGGTCTAGACTTGCGCCAGTAAAATCAAAGTTATATTGCAGTTCCCTTGGTTTGTAATTGGCTTTGTATCCCAAAAAAGTCGCGTTTGCTCTTGAATAATCCTGCGCCACAATTGCCGCGTTTTTTGTGGCGATTGTTTCGGCTGCAAGTCGTAAAAGCATGTTTAGCTCTACTTCTTGGTTTACCGAATTCTTAATAGTTAACCCATACATTTCTGCGATCGCTTCAGAAATATTAGGTAATTGGATTGTTTTCTTTTGGTCACCTTCCTTTAAGGGGTCAATATCTTTTACTTCAATATTGATCGGGAATTGACCCACCAACCCATCAATCTGATAGGTTAACCAATGCAAGAATTCAGCATTTGAATCTATCTTTTGTACCTTATCTCCAACGCCCTGCAAAAGGCTCTGAGGTACTTCTATGGGATAAGCACTAGTCCCTAACCGCTTAGCGATGAGATTTACTATGGTCGTTACGCTGCCATCACCAATCCCAACAGCAGAATTAAGAGCTTTGTCTAATATTCCTGTCCCTAAAGCCTTTTTGATTTGTTTAATTTCTCTCAAGAGCTTCTCAGTGTTGTCTTTTGAGTCAGCACAATCGTTGCAGCACATATATCCTCCTTTTCCAGTTCCATTTCCTTTTTTTCTGTTTATTGGTATGCGATCGTTAAAAGGCGGCACAGGCGGCGGCGGGGTTGTACGTGGTGGTGATGTTCTCCTACCTGTTTTTTTCTCTATAAGATCAAAGCTTATCCCCCAAAGCCAATCGATCCAAAATGAATCAACTATTGGGAATGCAGCAGATCCACCACCACCGAGGTTTTTAGATCCTGTAGTTCTTGCTAAATATCCAGATATTGCAGACTCGTATTCTTCTTGATTTGCGACAAAAAAACCCGCTGATTGCATCAGGTATTTTATCCCTTCAAGGGAAACCCATTGCTCTGTAATATTGGAGAGAGTAAATACAAGCTGTCTCTGCCTGATATTTAAAAATCCATTTGCTTCGTATTCTGCCTCGATTTCGGGACTTGCTTCTGATGTTTTGATTCTTTCATTACCGCTATAAGCCCGAACTAAGTTAACTGCTAAATAATAACCATCAGGGATGTAAGGAGCTTTGGGCGGTCGTTGTGGTTGCTGTGGTCGATTTGCCTTAATTCGATCGCAATTTGGATCGCGATAACAAATTACTTGGGGTGTTGCTTTGAGCCACAAAATTACAGGGTATACATACAAGCAAGTCTCACACCCATTAGTTTTTAATTCTGGAGTAACTCCAAATGGCTTACCTAATTCAAAAGGTATCTCTCCACAATAGGGAGAGGCAGGATATCTTGTACAATCACGTGGATCGGCTGGTTCAGCGCCTAACGACCATGACCACTCATCATTAATCGGCTCCAAAACTGGAGCTCCTGGCAAATCACCAACTAGATCGAGCGCTTCAAGGGGATTAAATTCATTTCGTGGCGTTGTTGAAGGCGTAGGACGAAAAGCTCTACCCCCAATTCTTGCAGCTCCTCTCATAGCAGCCTCATCGGATTAGGTTGAAATATGGTGTTGTTTGAGATTGTTTGATGCTCAAAAAATCTCATGGCGATTAAATTGGCTTCGATTTTGCCGCACCTATAGGGCAAGTAAATCGCCTCAACTTCCTTCTGGCGATCGCCGCGATTTTCAGGCATGAACCAAGTATCTAACTCAAACATTTAAACCGCCTCTATACCTGTGAGTGTAAGTGGATTAGCCGAAATAGCCGAAATAGCGCCGCGATACAGGTTGGTTAGGTTGATTTCGTAGCTGCCACCGCCTCTCATAAGAGTTATGCCCTGTCCAAGGCTAGCCATACCGCCGTAATTTATATAGGCTTCATCAGTCAGGCTGGTGTTAACTAGGGTCACTTGTTGACGGTTTGGATTAGCAGGCAAAATCAGGCTTGAAATACTCCCAAGAGTCCAACTATGAGGCGTTGCAAAGCTGATTTCTTTGCTGTCTGTTGGCAGAGTGGTTATCTCTTCACGAACTGAGCCATACAGAGTTACTCGATCAGCACCCTCTAGCAGTCCATACCCTGCATTCGTTATCTGAGCTGCAATCAAGCAGTCATTAGAGGTATCAAACGAGATGTTATCAGTTAGGTAAGGGAGTAGATTTACTGCGTAGTAAGGCAGTCTATTAAGCAAGCTAATATCGAAAATTGGCTGCCAAGATACATTTGCAGTCCTCAAAAAGAATGTAATTTGCTTTCTAGGCGATCTCCATTCCATATTTCGCAGTGCCGTCAGTCTTTCTAGCCTTGTTGAATCAGCTTCTAGATCGGGTAAATCAGCCTCGTTAATGCTTTTTATGTCTACCTTCATCCGCAAAGAGGTTATAAACCCATAAAATCGCAGGGTCTGTACCCTGTCATAGGGTGAAATTGCCGATGGTTGGTAAATGATCCTCATTGATGCGTCATCGGCATCAAAAGCGGTGAGGATTTGCTGTGTCCGTGAATAAGTCTGTTGTAATTCCGTCATTTGCGATTTTTAAGTAAGTATTCTCTTTCAGACATCAACAAGTTATAGGCGGCAGTTTTGCTTATTCCAAGGGTTTTACCTATCCTCTCTAGCAGATTTGCTCTTGGGGTGTATTGGTACGATCTGCCATATCTCCAAACAGTGCGCAACATGGCGCGTTGACTCGTGGTTCCTAGCAACGGATAAGCACGCAATAGCATCTTTACAAAAATTAATAAAGGATTTATACAGGGCTGGATTTATCGGGGTACTAAGAAAGAACCCATTGGGTTCGCTCCAAACTGGCTAGGCTGATTCTAGCATTTTACAGGGTTTCGCAAAACTATATGTAGTATTGCATTTTTTCTCAAATGCGCTAAATTCGTTACAACGTTTCTACATATAGCGTAATTCTCATGACTGACTTAACTTTTGGCAACTTAAATACAGCTCTTGGTGCTAACGCTTTTAGCGCTAATGGTGCGGTGCTTTCGATTGACATGACCATGCTGATGGGTGAATCTGCGATCGCGCTTACCGACGAGAAGGTTGCAGAATTTATTACAAATTTGCTTGATGTTGCTGCTGACGCTCAAGAAACCTTCAATGCCAATCCTTTGAACACCACAAAGATCGCTAGTTATCCAGCTCCTACCTCTGGAGTCCCTTCAGTTGACATCCCAACTGGTGATTTCTATGTTTCCTCGACGTACAGCTTCAATAGCCGTGCTCCTTTAAATAGAGCTGCTACAACTGCTGTCACTGTTTAGGATTTTCTTGAGAATCTAAACAGGTTGAAACGCGAGTTTCAAAACTTTATCAACATTTAGTCCAAGAGAAAATCCATGACTTCAAGACTTGTATATGTGGCGCTTGAAGCGCCATACGCGGATCATAAATACGGATTTCGCACAACTTTAAACACAAGCCATTCCTCAGTTTTAGGGCATCAAGTTCTAGATGCTACAACTCCTGTTACGGGCTTGATTTTCAAAGCCAATCATCCAAAGCCAAAACGCGCTTCTAAAACTTTTGCTACTGGTACTAATTCCAGCTTTATCGCTCCCTCTGCTATTGCAGGTGCGATCGCGGCTGGATGGGATATCGTCAAAGCAAAGTCCAATGGTAGAAAATCAAAATCTACGTTCCAAATCCCTGTATATGTCACGATTAACGGCGTGAAATATGCATGGGGTATGAAGAAGAGCCAAAAAGCGAAGCTTGGCGCAAACATGGCGGCTTTAGGGATTAAAGAAGTTACGGGCACTGAGCAGGATCTAGTTTTTGGGGCGAGTTTCCCAAAACCTCCACGGGTTCAGTCTGTAACGGTAAGCGGAAGGGGCGCAGGTGCTACATCTGTTTCCTCAAACACTTTTTACGATCCTTCTAGCACTATTCCTGACACGTTCAGGACTTATGCAGGGCTGACTACAGCTTCTGATTGGGGCACAATCGTATGATCGATCGCCTCATTATGGTTCCTAGCGATGAGGGCTTCTATGACATCCTTAACAGCTCTTTGCCGTTAGATTTCAATGGCTCTCAGTGCGTGGTTCAGCGCTCAGGATCGGGAATGCTCGAAACTGTGACCTTTAATGAGGCGATCGAGTATGCCTTTGGTGGTGAGTATGACGAGTTTGATGATGAAGAAGAAGGAGCATGGGAATGAGTTGGGTCAGCGTGACCAGTTTCAATATTGGAGTGGGTCGCGTTGATGCCATTCTTATTCCTTCCCTTCTTTCATCTGCTCACATAGCTATTAAGGTCACCGATATAAAGCGTCACAAATGGCAAAAAGCTGGGGACTTGTGGCAACAGTTCACGGGTGGAGTTAGGGGCGTTAAGCTCTTTGTTGGCTTTGATGAGCAGTTGAATTTTGATATGCAAACCGATTTGGGTAGCTACTATCTCAGATTTCAGCCTGTTGTATATCACAAAGGGCTATTCGTGGAAGTCTGGCAATGGGTTCCCCCTCCTACTTCTAAAAAATTAGATCTGATAGGGTTTGACGCAATTCTAAATCCCTATGGGATATAAGGGATCGCCATGATACTTAAAGTTTTTGGGATGTTATGCTAGACAAGATTTTTAAACTTATTCAGCGATGGGCGGCTAGTTCTGAACGCGATCGCATTGATGACAGATTTGATCGCTTCAACCAAAAGATAGACCATCTAGACGCACGCATTGACAAACTGGAAAACTCACAAGCCACCCAAACCGAGAAATTAAGTGCAATTCACACTATATCTTTAGCTAATAATGAAGCCTTAGAGCAAAAACTAAACCGTGCAGCAGTCACAACTGACTCTGTTAGGCAAATTGTTGATGCCAGAATGGAGGGTTTTGAAACCACAATAAAATACATTCAATCGTTGGTTGAGCAAATTCTTAAGCGAGATTGCAATACTCCCTAAATCGCAAAATCAAAAAAGCACAGATAATCGTCTGTGCTTTTTTGATTTTCGTGCAAAATACTAAAAGCTTTGCAGTGCAAGGCTTTTAGGGGAATCGTTGGCTATTTACGTAAGCTAGTCAATTTCGTAAGCTATATCGCTACGCAATATGACTTGTGATGTAGAGATGGTATAGGTTTTGTCGAGTGGCTTATTTTCTACCGTTAGCTCATCACCCTCAATTTTAATGATAGTCGCCCAAATTCTTCGCTTTTTATGATCGAAAAGTACATCAATACCGATAGCTAAAGGCTCAAAACAGTTTGCGATAATGGGATCGCTGTTTTTGCCTTTGGACAGCTCAGAAGCTGCACTGAGTAAGGCATCCGATAGATGCTTAAGAATTATGACCGTGATTTCCTTAATCTCTGACATTTAGCAAGCCTCCAACTGATCAAGCTTAAAAGGTTGCTCTACAGCCCAATCATTCCCACCAACTACAGCGAACTCATTACCAATCCGCAAAACAGACCCTTTTTTCCCTGCAAGAAAATGCGGTGATTTGATTCGCACGCGATCGCCCTCACTAATATTTTTTGATTTTTTCTGTGAGTAATTATTAATTATTTGCAAATTTGGTTCATTTGGTTCAGTTGGTTCAGGAATGGCGTGGTTGTCATCTTTTTTTGGTTCAGCCATTAAATAATTTGGTTCAGGATTTGAAATTTGGTTCAGGATCGGATCGGCTGAACCAAATGAACCAAAATTATTTGGTTCAGGATTTGGTTCAGGCATTGAAACCCTTTCTATATCTATATTTCTTTCTTCTCCTGAACCAAATGAACCAAAATTAGGAGAAATTGCAAAAAATATTGATTGAATACCAATAGCAAAGAAACCATGTTCGGTTTTTTCGCTGAAACGCACTTTAGGAAAGATTTTGGTTAAGGATTGACGCATTAACCTTGATGCTTTTACCCAAGGATCGAATCGGCTGCCCTCATCTAACCATTGATATTTTTTGCTACCTTTCTCAGTTGTCTCTACCTCTAAAATTCCTTGCTCTTCATACCAAGAAGTAAGGCTATCAAACAGATCGCCTAATTTAATGCGCCCATTGCCTTGCTCTAACTTGATATCTGATGCCCATCTAATGAGGTGACAGCTTGATTCTTTGGCTTCTTGGATTGCTCCAGCTAGGGGTTTATAGTCAATGCCAGTATCCATGAGACTGACAAGAGCATCTAGTAAGCGATTGAGCAACGAGGGACAGACATGATTTTGTAAAAAAGCTGGATCGTTCTTAAAGCGTGGATCGGCTGGTAATTCATCGGGTGATTGTGGAGCGCTGGTGAATGTTTTGCTAAATTTGACGATCGCATATCTTGATTCAATGGCTTTTTGAGCACCAACGATAGAGGGGGCTTCGTTGCAGTTCAAAAGCACGATACAGGCGGGTTTGATGCTGTAATCATCTTGGCTTTTCCTTTCGATATCGATTGGATCGCCAGTTAACACGTTTTTAAGCGATTGCAGACTGTCAAGGCTTAAGCGTGAGTGGTTCTCAGAAGCCCAATTGATGCGGCTATGCTCAAGTTTTGAAAGTGGGAATTTTTTGCCCTCGTCATATTGTTGGAAATCTCGCAGAGAGCAACCAGTAATACCACGCGAAAATATCTCTGCAATTGCTTCTCTGAGCGTATCTTTCCCGTTTGAGCCGTCACCTTGGAGCAATAAACCTCTTAGGCGATCGGGCATGACTTTACGAACGCTTGCCAAATCTAAACAAGCAGCAATGGTTTTTAAAAATACGTCTCTTTGAGCATCATCAAGGGCAATTAATAGGCGATCGCATGGTTCAGGATCGGCTTTTGGGTCATATCTGACTTTTGAGCAGTAAGTATAAACTAGCTCTGGGTGATGTTTTCGGAGTGTCCAGCTTGGTTTTTTGCCTTGCCATTCAATAGTTAAAACCCCGTTTGCAAGATTTAAGCCTGTGGGATTGACAGTCAGAGGATCTACCCCAAAAGTAACTTTGACCCATTTAAGGACAGCATTAACGCTTTGCTCATTGGCATATTTATACGTGCGCTTGTTGAGTCGCTCATCGTATACCAAAAACTTATTGCAAAACTCACTGATTCGCCGCTTTTCGACTGGATCGCCACTTGCCTCATAATGGCTTCCTGTCCAATAGTGAAGCGTCTCATTGATGCAAACCCAACGGCGATCGCTAAATAGTTTTTTTTGTGCGATCTGGTTGAAATGTTCAGAGATGGGCGGTGCATCAGGATCGTCACGTTCAAGCTCTAATATTTCTTTCTTGCGATACTCTTCAAAGGTGACAGCGTTCTCTATTAACTGATCTAATATCTGTCCACCTTTGGCGGAGATGAGGTCATCTAAGCCTTTGGTTTCATCGTTGTGTTCCCAGATTAATAGTTCTGGTACGGCTCCATGTTTGGCGATGAGTCGAGATAGGCGATCTAACTCATGTTTTACGGCTGGTTTGATGTGCAGATCGCTATCAAAAGCGAGGTAAACAGATCTCCCAGTCCCAACAAAATCTTTAATCATGGGAGAGATTCGCCCATGAAATTGACCATTACTCACACCCGCGATTGAGATGCAGACGAAACCATTAGTAATAGTTGCGCCTGCTTTTTTAGCTCCTTCAGTCAGGATTATTGGTACACGGGTATTGTTTTTTACCCAGGACCAAAACCCCTGCGGATAATCGTCGGGTAAGATTGGCACTTCCCACCGTTTGGCTATGCTCTCCCAAATGCGATCGGGCACTTTTAAGAATAAAGGCTCAGGAGGGGCTTCTTTGCTAGATTTGAGGGGAGATTCGTATTTAAGGGCTTTTTCTTTGTCTCCATTGACAACAATTCGGGGACTATCGGGCTTAAATTGAAATCCTGAATATGCGGTGTCACGTCCGAGGCTATCACCCCAGACAGCCCACCCGCCCCCGTTTTGCCATCCGCTTTTCCAGCGTCCTGTTTTCCAGCCTAGTAGATAGCTGATTGTTCGCTCATCAGATATAGTGCGGACATTCATCCGCACTATATCTGGATCTGTTTGCTCCCATTCTTTGATGTGAGCTTCAGAAAGTTCATCAATTATTTGTGTTGAGGGCATGACTAAAAAAGGCTTGGTTGATTGGTCGTAATTCCAAATTTCTTGTCGTGAGCGTGTTGCTTTCGATGGCACACGCTGCAAAGTGCGATTAGATTTTTGCGATCGCAATTCATCGGCACATGATCGAGGTGGTGAACAGTGAGCGTGTAAATTGCCCACTGACGAATATCTTTTTTATGTGCTTCAGATATTTCATGAGGTTCAAGACATTTCTTTCCGCATTTCTGGCAAGTCCAGTTTGCTGATTGCTTAATTTCAAATGAGATCGCATCCCAGTCAGGTGGATAAAGTTTGCGGTTCATTGGCATGGCAAATCACAAAGTTTTTCTATGTGGTTATCAATCGCGTTCATCACCTTTCGGCGGGTGTCGATGTTTCTCTTCATGGCGGCTGTGTAGCCAGCAATAAAGGCGCATGGATAAAAATAGCGATCGCAATTTCACTCAGAGCAATTTTGCGATCGCGTGAATTAATTGCCTAAGGCAGTCGGTCTGGGGCGCGTTTCAAGAAAGTTAAGTATTCTCTCCTCTACGTAGCTCTCAAAAATTGTCCGACGCTTGTAAGTTTGGGTCGGATCTTCAACCAATACGAAGTAACAGCCATGGAGATAATAAATTTCCAGATCGCTATGCTCAGATAGACGGCTCTCAATCTGCGAAATTATTTGGCGAACCTCTTGAATTTTTTTGCTCTCGTTGATCAGCCTTAAGTTGTTCTCCTCGATGCTTGTATTGGTGTGGTATTTGGGCTGCTTTTTGGGTTCTGTCATAGCTTTCAAATTAGGTAGAGCGATCGCAATTTCACTGGGTAAATTTGCGATCGCATGAATTGATTAATCGATTTGCTTGACTACGCGAATTTCGATTTCGGCGGGATGGCTGACAGGACTGATTGCAAATTCCGTGCCATCAACCCAGATAGAGATAATTTCGCCAGCCTTGAGGTAAGGCGCGGCTTGCTGTCGCAATTTGGCTAGTCTGAGCAGAGCTTCTTGTGCTTCATTTTGAGCTTTTTGCCATGCTTGGTAAGTTGCTGTCACATCTAGCTGAAGCATGTTGTGTTCTTGCTGTGCGGTCAGTAATGCCAAAAATAGTTGTCTGTTCATTGGTTTTCCTAAATTGGTAAGGCGATCGCAATTTCACTCAGAGCAAATTTGCGATCGCGTGATTGGTTAGATGGCTATGGGTGTTACCGATCGCCCTAGTGTGAGTAGCTCGGTTGCAAACTCATAGGGGCGGCTCCCGAAATAGAAAAGGGTCTGATCGTATCGGTTGCCTTTGGTGTTTCTGTAAGGTGAATCGAAATTAATTCTTTTGTATGGGTGTAGATAGGCACTGCACACAGCCATACAGGAGTGAAACCATTTTGTAGAGCTACTTGTGTTAACCAGTAGAAGGGTTTCGCCGATGTCGGCATAGTCGAGGGTTTTAGCGATCGCCATTGCGATTAATGGTTTGCTATAGGGTGGGTTGATCCACTTAGTCTGAAAGCTTGACCAGTCTTGTTCAAAGCCGTTGTCTTCAATGGTGAAAATGTTGTCTGCTTTGATGGTTTTGTTGGCGATCGGATTTGAAAACGGATCGAGCGCAAAGCCATTTAAAAAGCTGCGACAAGGATCGATAAACCATTTAGGGGTGTAGTTTTCGTCTGAAATAGACATAGTTAAAAGTCATCCTCATAGGTAATTAGTTTGCGATCGCTGAAGCTTGCCACCTCGTTCAAGATGATTTGGTGAATGTGGCGCATTCTGAAGTTACGGGCGCGGTGTGTGAGGAATTGGTTTTCTGTGGAGAGTGTGGCAATGATGCAAAGGTCAATGGCTTTTAAGGTGGTGACGGCATCGGCTTTTAAACAAGTGAATTTGCCTTGAAGCTCTTTAATGTCGCTGGTGAGTTTCCTGATGGTGTTTTTGTCCTCAATTGCTTGCTGTGCAAGTTGGGAATTTTGAGCCGTCAGGTCTGTGATCGTGTTTTGTAAAATTTCTATTGTTGTTTCTGACATGGTGGATTACTTGGGTATTGTGTTCTGGGGTCTGCACAGCTTCGAGGATCTTGGCTGTAGCTTTGGGCTGGTTCGTAGTGGGCGGCTAGGAGTAGTAGAGAGAGAAGGATTGCTCTCATTTCGTCACCTCTAAGAGAAGTTGATCGGCTAGGTCTTTGATGATTGCGAGGGACTTCTCAACGGTTAGAGATTTCAGCCATTGAGTAGAAGTAGAGCTAAGGTTTGGAACTTCAAAACCATCAATTTTCTCTGCTACTTCATCGGTTAGTTCGTTCAGCAGCAAGGCTTTCGCACTTGGTGCTAATTCAACAAGTTCTTTGGCTACATCAAAGGGGAATTCGGTCAAAAGTGTTGTTCGGTTCATGGTGTTTCTCGTAATTCGTTGATTAGATCGGTGCATTTTCTCCAGATTTCTGGGGGGAGAAAAATTTGGATAGGGGAGTGAGGGATAAAGCCGACTGTGATTGCTACGTGGATGAGGGCCGCTTCGCGGATGACATCTAATTCAATCCACCGCCTTAGTAGGGTGTTTGGTTTGTTTTGGGCTTCGGTTGCTGCTAGATAGGTATCTATGTGGAATGTCAGCGCTGGGTTGTCGGTGCGTGTTTTAAGGTTGAGCATTGAGTTCACCTTGCTGCATCCATGCAAGCCGTTCGCACATCCAACGGAGAAGGGCGATTTTATTGGCTTCGGTGAGAGCGTTGATGGCCATGTCTGCGATCGGTTCTAAGAACACGGTTTCAATAGGCTCGTTTAAATTAAGCGCAAAGGATAGATCCGTGATTACGCTCATTAGTTCTGGTCTAGAGAGCATTGCGATCGCTGCTTCTAATGGTTCAGGTATGGCTAAGTAATAGCCAGCAGGGTTACACGACATAAATTATTGCTTTGAATGATTATTAAACGATTGCATAATTATGCAACTACAGTGACATTACCATTAGTTGCATTTCTATGCAATCTTTTTAAATTTATAGCAAACAGCAAGATGTGAGGCTTCATGCCTAGTGATTGAGCGCAATGATTTAGAACGGCTTCAGTCATTAGCTGCCCGTTGAAGTATTTTGACCACCTAGTTTTATCTAGTCCAGATAGTCTGGATAGCTCGTCAAGGCTCAGTTCTTTGAAATCTTTTATAGACATGGGTTTTGAGCGATTGCATTTCACTGCAATTTTACACCCATTTAGTCATGCGTTGCATTTGATTGCATTGCATAATAATGCAACCTCTGTGATTATCATGTAAGCGCTCAGAGTTTAAAAAATGACTTATAGAGAAGCTTTCGACGAGACAGTTAAGCTCTTTGAATTAAGAGCATCGGATATTGCTGACAAATCAGGTATAGGTGAGAATCAAATAAGTAGATTTAGGCATGGAAAAACAGATTTACAAACCGCAAGCCTTGAAAAGCTGATAAATGTCTTACCAGCAAATGCAAAGGCTTATTTTTATTCAAGAGTTATGGTTAACGCATCTTAAAGACTTATGATTTTTTTAATAGAAATATAAGAGGTGAGTTATGGGATGGATGCCAAGAGGTATTAGCTGGTTAAGGGTAAGCATCCTGATAGCTATAGCAAGCCTGATGAGTGGGGGATTAATATTTTCTGGGAAATACGGACAGTACTTGCTTTTTGGGAATAGAAATCCAAGTCTGTTTTTACTAACTTTAGCGATCGCCTTGGTTTTACCGTTTATTGGCTATGCATATATTCACTGTTGGCTGTTGGGGAACAAGCCAGACGGATGGGCTAAAAAAATACCATCACCATCAAGCATCAAAGAAGCCGCTTTATCCTATGTGGTGATGTTTTTTAGCATATTGATAGCCCTAGTAATCACCTCACCATTTGTCCCAATCTCAACTAATTACACTGGTTATCGATACCTTGAAGCACTAGAAATATTTTCGGCTGGCGTTGCTTTCACATGGTCTGTAGTAAGTATTTATATATTTCATGCCTATGACCTCATCAGTAATCCACAGCCAAAGAAATCTGTGGATAAATCAAAGCCAAATATCAAAGTAAATTCTGTAGATCGTGACTTGGTTAATCTCAAAAACAAGACTGGGATTCATTTCAAAGAGCCACCTAAGAAATAAATTTTGCTACCCTCATCAATGAGGACTCCAAAAACGAGAAAGGCGATCGCCGATTTTGCGATCGCCTTCTATGTTGATTGATCGGGGTTGGACTCGAACCAACTTGTAATCGCATAGCCGATCTGCCTTTTCCCTATGGCTCCCCGACATGGAAGGTGATCGCTAATTTAGCGATCGCCTTTCTTGTTTGATAGTAAACGGTCTCTTGAGTTGTGCTAACTTACCCCAGTCAAGGTTAGTCACTACGAGCAGTACGCTGGGTTCTTTCGTTAAGAGATCGCTGTGCTATAACTTAGCACAGCGATCACAGGTTTTGCGATCGCCTTTATGCTGCTAACTCTTGGAAAGTCACAGTAGCCAAATACTCGCAAATGGCTGTATAGCAATCATCCTTGCAGTTTTCACCGTTCATCAATCTATCTGCAAAATC
>Ga0315908_10001098_pt1 | contig 20799 bp, 17 predicted proteins | sample LakEriMetagenome_12_FD_203520 | JGI IMG/M metagenome (GOLD analysis project Ga0315908, IMG submission 203520) | Freshwater fungal communities from buoy surface, Lake Erie, Ohio, United States - Buoy 4 MA124 | ecosystem: Environmental > Aquatic > Freshwater > Lake > Lake biofilm | place: USA... | reverse complement strand
TGAGTTTAAGTTAAAAGAATTTGGATATCAATAATGCTTTAATTATATAATATTAAAGTGTTGATATATAGTATTTTAAGATAGTTTATTTGATTATTAAATTTAAGTTTTATGAGTTTTACAGTCGCTATAGTAGGAAGGCCCAATGTTGGGAAAAGTACGCTGTTTAATCGCTTGTTAGAGGAGCGTAAGGCCATTGTGGATGACGTAAGTGGTGTAACAAGAGATCGTCAATATGGTGTAACAGAATGGAATGGTAAAAATTTCAATGTAATTGATACAGGCGGTTTTGTACCTGATTCAAGTGATATGTTTGAGACTGAAATCAGAAAGCAGGTAAGAATCGCTATAGATGAAGCCAATTGTATCATATTTATGGTGGACGCAGCAGTAGGCATGACCGATTTAGATGCTGCCATGGCGGATATGTTAAGAAGAACAACCAAACCAGTATTAGTGGTTGCCAATAAGGTCGATAATTCTAATAGAGCATTAGACGCTACTGAGTTTTATAGTATGGGATTTGAGCACAATTATTTTGTGAGCTCTATCTCGGGAAGTGGCACTGGGGAGTTATTGGATGCAGTGACCGCTTTTATTACAGAAGTGCAGCCAACCGACGAGGAATTGGAGGCAGCAGACAATGTACCTAAAATTGCGATTGTAGGCCAACCAAATGTGGGCAAGTCATCCTTACTAAATGCATTTATAGGTCAGGAAAGAACTATTGTGAGTGATATCGCTGGCACAACCAGAGATACCATCCATACCCACTATAATATGTTCCAAAAGGAGTTTATCTTAATTGATACTGCCGGAATTAGAAGAAAGAATAAGGAAAAAGACGATTTAGAGTTCTATTCTGTGATTCGTGCGATTAAGGCAATGGATGAAGCAGATGTTTGTTTAATGGTGATAGACGCAGTTAAAGGCATCACAGCGCAGGATCTAAGTATCTTTAGCCTTGCTGCTAAGAAGGGGAAGGGCATCGTCTTTTTAGTGAATAAATGGGATTTAGTTCCTAAGGAAACCAATACTGCAAGAGACTATGAAAAAAGGTTAAAAGACAAACTGGCACCTTTTACAGATGTGCCAATCTTATTTATCTCGGCCGTAGAAAAGACCCGTATTTTTAAAGCCATTGAAATGGCCTTAGACGTGTACGAAAATAAGCACCGTAAGATTCCTACTTCTAAGTTGAACGATATTATGTTAAAGGCAATTGAGAAATACCAGGCCCCTGTAGTAAGAGGACACGTAATCAAGATCAAATTTGTACAGCAATTACCAACGCGTGTGCCAAGTTTTGCTTTTTTCACCAATTTCCCTGATGATGTTAAGACGCCTTACAGGAATTACCTCGAAAACCAGGTAAGGGCAAATTTCAACTTTACAGGGGTGCCGGTTCGTATCTACTTCAGAAAGAAGTAGTTATGATTAAAAAACTAAGAATTTGCTGTTAATTATAAAATAACATGAATTTAATTAGTTAAATTTTGGTGAACATATTGTTAAACACTATCTTCGCCCTCGTATTTTTTATAACAAACTTAAAACATTAAAAATGAAAAAAGTATTCGCAATCTTCGCTATCGCTGCTTTAACTGCATGTGGTGGTGCTTCTACTGAAGCTACAACTGATTCTGCTGCTGCAACTGTTGATACAGCTGTAGTTGCTGTTGATTCTGCTGCAATGACAATGGATTCAACTGCTACTGATTCTGCTGCTACTAAGTAGTTCTAGAAGTTTTTTTAAATAACTTCTTGCAAGAAGGTCCTTTCCGAAATTTCGGAAAGGATTTTTTTTGTGCCTAACTCAAGGCGCTTTCTTACATTTGATTCCTTTTGGCATCAATATTGCCTATATATAACCAGACTGATATGACCTAAGTATCTACAAAAGCTTATGTCATTTTGACTAGAATTATAAAATTTAAGACATTGGATAGACAATTTTTATTTAAAACAGAAGAAGACAACGAATTCATCCCCTTATTCACTTTTAACGAGCAGAATATGGAAAACGAACCCGCACTAGTGATAGAAGAAATGATCCCGATCCTTCCTTTAAGAAACACAGTTTTGTTTCCAGGGGTAGTCATTCCTATTACTGTGGGAAGGGATAAGAGCATTCAAGCAGTCAAAGCAGCTTACGCAAAAGATAAATTAGTAGGTGTGTTAGCACAAAAGGATGGGAATGTAGAAGATCCCAATCCAGCAGATTTATGTTCAATAGGCACCGTGGCTAAAATCATTAAAATGATTAAGATGCAAGACGGCGGCACCACCATTATTATTCAAGGAAAGCAGCGCTTTGAATTATTGGAGATGGTTGAGGAAGATCCGTTTTTTAAAGGGAAAGTAAAGTTAATTGAAGAGGTACCTGTTAAAAAAGACGATACTCATTTTGAAGCGTTGTTGTCTAACATTAAAGATCTAGCAGCACAGATTATTCAGTTGTCTCCAAATTTTCCTTCCGAGGCAAGCATGATTTTAAAAAATATTGAAAGCCCAATCTTCTTAATCAATTTTGTTGGCAGCAACCTTAATATTGAATTACAAGAAAAGCAAGGCTTACTAGAAATTAATGGGGTTAAAGAGAAAGCAGAAAAATTAGTGGAGTACTTACAAAAAGAGTTACAATTTGTAGAGCTTAAAAATAAAGTAGCCAATAAAACCAGAACAGAATTAGACAAACAACAAAGAGATTATTTTTTACAGCAACAACTTAAGAGCATCAAAGATGAGTTAGGTGGTGATCCTAACGAGCGTGAAGTGGCTGAAATGAAAAAGAAAGCGGAACATAAAAAATGGCCTGATGCTGCTAAAAAATTATTCCAGAATGGTTTAGAAAAACTGGAGCGTATGCATCCAAGCACACCAGATTATTCTGTGGTATACAATCACCTTGATTTATTATTAGACCTTCCTTGGGATGAATATACTTCCGACAACTACGATTTGAAACATGCCAAGAAAGTGTTAGATGACGATCATTATGGTATGGGTAAAATCAAAAATCGTATTCTTGAATACCTAGCTGTATTAAAGTTGAAGGGAGACATGAAAAGTCCAATCCTTTGTTTTTTAGGCCCTCCAGGTATTGGAAAAACTTCTTTAGGCAGGTCCATTGCGCACGCGATTGGCAGAAAATATACCCGTGTAAGTTTAGGGGGACTTCATGATGAAAGTGAAATTAGAGGGCATCGTAAAACCTATATTGGTGCCATGCCTGGAAGAATCATTCAAAGCATTCGAAAGGTAAAGACATCCAACCCTGTGATGATATTGGATGAGATAGATAAAATAGGCAAAGACCAAAGGGGCGATCCATCATCTGCTTTGTTAGAAGTATTGGATCCAGAACAAAATCATAGTTTTTATGATAATTATTTAGAGTCTGAATATGATTTAAGTAAGACTTTATTTATTGCAACTGCCAATGATATCAGTCAAATTCAGCCTGCATTAAGAGATCGTTTAGAAATTATTGATCTGAGTGGTTATGCTGTAGAGGAAAAAGTTGAAATTGCTAAAAGACATTTATTCCCTAAGCAAAAAGCTTTACATGGGTTAGAGAAATACAATTTCAAAATTCAAGATAATGTCTTAGAAAAAGTGATTGAAGATTATACAAGAGAAAGTGGTGTACGTGAATTGGATCGTCAATTGGCTTCGATCATGCGCTATCAAGCAAGACAAATTGCGAATAAAATAAAGATTAAACCTACTGTAAGTAAATTAGACTTGCTTAAAATTTTAGGCCAACCTAGGTATAGCAATGAGCTTTATAAAACAGTGAATATGCCAGGTGTAGCTGTTGGTCTAGCATGGACCTATGTAGGTGGGGATATCTTATTTATTGAAACTTTACTTTCAGAGGGAAAAGGTGAATTAAAATTAACAGGAAACTTGGGTAATGTGATGAAAGAAAGTGCAACCACAGCAATGACCTATTTACAAGCCAATGCTAAAAAGATTGGCGTTGATCCAGTGCTCTTTACCACAAAGTCTGTTCATATGCATGTGCCAGAAGGTGCAGTACCTAAGGATGGTCCTAGTGCTGGTATCACCATTTTAACTGCTTTAAGTTCTGCTTATACCGGAAGAAAAGTAAAGCCATTCTTGGCTATGACTGGTGAGATCACACTTAGAGGACAGGTTTTGCCAGTTGGCGGTATCAAAGAAAAAATCTTAGCAGCAAAAAGGGCTGGTATGAAAGAAATCATTCTTTGTTGGCAAAATGAAAAAGATGTAAATGAAATTGAGCAAGCTTTTATAAAAGGTGTGAAGTTTTATTATGTGAAAAATATGCAGCAGGTGTTAGATTTAGCGCTTGTTTAATTGATTTTTAAATTCCAAACCCTAGCTTTGTTCAATGCGTTTTATTCAAATCATTTTCAGGCTAGGGTTTTTTATTGCCTGCTATTTTAATAGTAGTTGGTTCATAGGAGGGCATTTGCTTTTTGCACAGTCTACAGCCGGGAATGCAGTGTATCAATTTTTAAAATTGCCTTATTCTGCAAAAGCAACAAGTCTAGGTGGACTTAATATTAGTTCAATTGGAAATGATCTTGGTTTAGCTATGGTGCAACCTGCTTTACTCTCAGCTAACTTAGACGGTGAATTTCAACTGAGCGTGAAGCCCTATTTTGCAGGCATACAACAATATGATTTAAATGGGGCAAATAAATTAAAATCTGATTGGGTGGTTGGATGGGGGGTGCACTATATGGACTATGGAAGTATTGCACAAACAGATGTCTCAGGCAATGAATATGGTACCATCAATCCGAATGAATATGCTATTCAGGTGGGTATTGCAAAAACGTATCAGGAATATTTTCAATTTGGTACACAAATTAAATTCATACAATCCAATTATGGTCAATTTAGATCCAATGGTATTGCAATGGATGTTGGAGTAAGTTATTTCGCACCTAGTGGATTATCACAATGGAGTATTTTGTTACAAAATGTAGGTACGCAGTTAAAATATTTTCAAGTGATGGAAGAACTGCCTTTGAATTTAATTCTTGGATGGTCCAAAAAATTAGCGAATGCACCTTTACAATTTTCTGTCACAGCAGAGCGATTATCCGTATGGAATGACAATTACTATGACCTAGATTTTTACGACACAGAGGGGTATAAAAAACCCGGTTCACTTCAAAATGTTTTTAACCACCTTGTGTTGGGATCGCAATTGTACATCGGTCAAAATTTTGAAATAGATCTGGGCTATCATTTTGCTCGAAGATTCGAATTAAATTTGCCTAATCAGCCCAATAGTTTAAATGGGATGAGTGCTGGTTTTAGTTTCCCTTATAAAAGAGTACAATTTCAATATGGTACAGGCTTTTTTCAAAGAAATAATTACCACCATTTTACATTGCAATATGCCTTAAAGCAAAAAGACTACTGAATCTAAATCAGGCATCTTTATAGTTCGTTTTTTAGAGTACAAATTCTACAAACAAATTTCCATTGCATTTATTGCTGCTTCTTTGGCATCACTGCCTTTGGCTTATTAGCAGGTGTAGTAGCTTGTTTAGGTTCTACTGTTGGCTTTTTTGGCAAGGAAGATTTATTGACTGGTGGATTATTTGCAGCAGGAACTTCAACAGTTGGTTCGTTATTTGAAATTAAACTATAATCTGATTCCGCTGCAATACCTTCAGCATCTTCATCTGGCAGGGTTAAGTCAACACTTGAATCTTTTCCTACAAAATTGACATTAAAGTCTGTACTCAAATTATCAGGTTTTACAAAACTGGCGTTTCTGTCTAAATTACAAGCTGGATCGTTTGCAACCTTGTTCATAAAATAAGCCCAAATAGGTAAAGAACCGTGTGCGCCTTGTCCAAAATAATTATCTGTAAAACGAATATAACGATCATCTGCACCCACCCATGCACCAGCAAGAATTTGTGGCGTATAGCCCATAAACCATAAATCACTATTATCATTCGTCGTTCCAGTTTTACCTGCAACAGATTGCGTTCCGATGTCATAAGAATACATACTTCTACCAGTACCTTTTGAAATCACGCCCTCCATCATACTCACAACAGAGTAGGCTGTTAATTCACTAATGACTTTTCTTCTTTGTGGAGAGAAACTCTCTAATACATTGCCATTTTTATCTTCGATACGATTGATAAAAAATGGTTGGGCATTGTAACCGCCGCCTGGAAACATCGTATAGGCTTGCACCATTTCAAATAAGGACACTTCACAAGCGCCTAATGCAATGGAAGGATAAGCTGGAATATCTGCTTGAATATTCGCTTTTTTTAAATAGGCTACTAATTCTTTTGCTGCCTCATTGCCATCTCCATTAATTTGTTTCATGATATAAGCGGTAGCACAGTTTCTTGATTCAGCCAAAGCCTGCGCCATTGGCATAGCTTGTCCTGTACAAGTTTTGGCTGTATTTGGAACCATGCCATAACCTTCAAAATTTTGTTGTTGGTCTTGTACAATACTAAATGGTGTGAAGCCTGCTTTTTCGATCGCTAAAGAATACAATAAAGGTTTCATAGTGGAACCCACTTGTCTTCTGGTATTGATATTGACGTGGTCGTATTTAAATGTCTTAAAATCAATACCACCCACCCAAGCTTTGACTTCACCAGTGAAAGGATCCACTGCTAAGAAACCAGTTTGTAGCATTTGCTTGTGGTATTTTAAAGAGTCCATCGGCGTCATGATGGTATCGATAAATCTATTTTTATTCCACGCAAAAACACGCATTGGTAAGGTCTCGTCAAAAGTCTTTCTAATATCAGTTTCCTCCATCTCCTCACGTTTCAAATTCCTCCAACGGTCAGTTTGTTTTATGGCTAATTCTAATTGGTTATTAAAGTCTTTCCAAACGGCACCTGTTTTAATATTGGATTGTTTGTTAAACTCTTTTTGTAAGTAGGCCATATGTCTTGCAACTGCTTCCTCTGCATACAATTGCATACGAGGATTGATGGTGGTGTATATTTTTAAACCATCTCTATATAAGTTATAAGCATCACCATTGTTCTTTTTGTGTTCCTTACACCATTTTTTCATGTACTCTCCAAGGTAACTTCTAAAGTAGGGGCCTAGGCCATTATTTTCATCAAGCTTCTTAAAGTTAGTGACTAGTGGCAATGCTTTTAATTGGGTAGCTTGATCATTGGTAATGTATTTTTCTCCAGCCATTCTATTCAATACTAAATTCCTTCTTTCAATCGCTAATTTTGGATTTCTGTTGGGATTGTATTTTGTTGGGGCATTGATCATACCTATTAGCAATGCAGCTTCTTCGATCGTTAAACGGTCTGGTTCTTTTTGGAAAAAGGATCTAGAGGCGTTGCTTACACCAAATAAATTTTCACTAAAAGGTACCGTATTTAAATATAAGGTGATGATTTCTTGCTTAGTGAAATTGCGTTCTAACTTGATGGCAATGATACTCTCTTTTATTTTTTGAATGACCCTCAAGAGTTTGTTTTTAGTGCCCCAATTATCTGTAAATAAATTTTTTGCCGTCTGCATAGTGATAGTTGAAGCTCCACCTTGGCTGCCAAGGAAAGCCACCGCCCTTAAAAGTCCCTCACCATCAATACCATAGTGATCATAAAATCTTTTATCTTCTGTTGCTACGAGTGCTTGCAATAAGTAGGGGCTGATATCTCTGTACTTTACACTAATACGATCTTCTAAATAAAACTTGCCCATAGGTGTACCATCCTGTGCATATACTTGACTTGCCAAAGAGGCTGTGGGGTTTTCAATATCATTTAAATCTGGCATATCCCCAATCCAACCAAAATTGAGCATGAGTATAAATAGTAAAAAAATACCAGCTCCAATTAGATAGTATTTCCAAAATAGCCTCGCCCAATTTTTTGGTCCTTTTTTAACTTCTTTTGTGCTTGTTTTATTTTCTGGGTTCACTTTTTACCATTTAAGGTTTAAAATAATAATTTGATTTTTCGCGCTTATATTGATCTAATTGCTCCTGATTATTAATGAGGATTATATTTGATTTTCCAATCAAAGTTAAGTCGTATTGTTTTTTTGGAACAAACGAAATAATCTCTGTGCTTAACCTTGGCGTCACTTTATTGATATAGGCTAGACCATCAGATGCATTTGCAAAGGGTCCAATCCAAACGATATGACTTTGATCCGTAAATTGAACAAAAGTAACAGCAAGGTTTAGTTTTCTAAAATCTTCAGCGTTGACGTCTTTAAATGCATTTTGAATTTCTTTCACAAATACTGCAGACAGATTCATTGTTTGTAAAGCAATATAATGTTGCTCTAGGCTATCATTGGAGAAAACAATTTGATTTGTAATTGCTTGGATTTGAGTACTGTCTTTTTTAGTAGCAATAGGCGCGATCGTATTTATTTTACCGATGCTGTTTAAACTACTGTCCTTCTTTAATGCAATCGCAGGTAATTTGGTTTTTTCGAGTGCTTCTTCGTTTAGGTTAACCAACTTTTTTGGTTTTTCTATTTTTAAAGCTGCAAGATAGGCTTCGGTTGCTTTTCTGTTATTGATCTCAGTGATAATTTGCTTAGCCCTTGCTTTAATTGCTTCGCTTTTATGCTGGGTAATAATTTCATTTAATAATACGATTGCAAGACTATCCTTGCCTTGTTGTGCATTCATTTTCACTTTTAAAAACTGAAAGGGGGTGTTCCACTTCGTGCCCTTAAATTGTTGTTCTGCCGTGTCTATTTGTGCACTAAATTGATCCCAATCACCAATTTGAGACATAAAATAAATTGATTTATAGAACTCAGAACTATTCTTATCAATTCGTTCACGATTTTCTTTAGCCTTTTTCTTTTGGATATAAGTGCCCTCAGGAAAGTTGCTTGTGATTATTTGAACGATACTATCAGATGTGTTTGCTTGTCCAATATGCATATAATGGCTTGCTAAATCAAGCAATGCACTTTCAGTCGCACTTGGTTCAATATTATTTCGAATGACTGTCTTATATCTAGGCAATGCTTTTTCAAAATCATTCAATTCGTATAAAAATATTTTTGCTATTTCTAAGTTGCTTTTATTCCAACTCTCTTTTGATTGTTTTAAAGCCGAATCGTTTTGAATCAATAGAATCGCAAGCGAATCCTTACTGTCTTTAGCTAAACCATCTTTTTTAATATTTACCTCAACTGTATTTGTAGTGAATTGGCTATTATTTAGAAGAGGGTCTGTATTGTTATTGGAAGGACTTGACTTTATTAATTGGATGGTTGTTTTTCTACGCCAATTGTCAACATTTGGTCTATCGCCCCATTTTTGAATGAAGTTATTAACACCCATACTTACATTTTGTGGGTTGTCAAAGTAGAAATCGGATTTCTCGACTTGTGATGATATTGTATTTGGGAATGCATTACTGAAGGAATATCCTGGGCTATTTTTTTGAATTGTTGCACCAACCGTTGCAGTTGTTGAATTCTTACTTGGGTCAGTGAATAAATCCTTTATTTGAGCCTTAAAAATAGAAACTCTTTTTTGCCATTCTTTTGCAATTTTTAGTTGCACCTCCTTTGGGGCTGCATAAATCATTTGTAAGCTATCTTCATTGGCAATCAACTCGTCTAAAGTGGCTATTTTATCAATCCACTTTTTTCTTAAAGTGATTTGATCATAATTTGGATATGTTTTTAACACATCTTTCAATTGATCATATGCAATTTTAGCAACCTTAAATTGGTCCTCTTTATAATTTAAGGCACCTAATTGTACCAAAGCTTTTGCTTTAAGTTTGTTATTTTTTTCATTTTTTTGAATAGATCTAATAAGCCATTCATTTGCTTTTGACGAAGCCTTGTTTCTAATTGCAAGCTGAGCCATTTCAAAATAAATAATATCAGCAAAGCCAATATATTTATCTTTTTTTAACATCCGCTCTAATGCGCTTGCTAAACTTTCCCATGATTTTTCTCCACGATTCGCATCAATGCTTGCCATATAAATATTGGCATAAACTGCAATAACAGGATTAGATACAATTGCGCCCGCTTTTTTATACCAATTATAAGCTAAGTCTATTTTCTGTTCCTTTTCATATAATTGTGCAATCAGGTAAGACCACCTGGCTTTTGTTAAAAGATCTTGCGCGTTGTCTAATCCTTTAATTAGATAACCTGCTGCACTATCATTGATGCCTGATAAGTAGTATCCATAAGCCAACTGTTCATATAAAAAGGGGTGTAGGCGTTTAGGGAAGCCTGCATCTGTTTTCAATAATTGTAATAGACTGATCCCTTCATTGATTTCGCCAGCTTCAAAATAATTTCTAGCTTGCCAAATCATACTTTCATTTCTAATATTTTTATTTTCCCAAGCACGATTGTCTTCCAAAGAGGCTATGCTAAATTTACCCGATTTATTTAAATTGCTTCCAATGGGTTGATCTGCTCCAGCTTCCTTATCATAAAAAGAATAATTGATGAATTGCAATATACTAGCAGCAGTATCAAAATTTTTGTGAAATAAATATGATTTCGCAAGTAATAAATAAGCATCATCTACATAATTGCTTCTTAAATCGTGTAATACAATATTTGCGTTACATCGATATATAATAGAGTCAATAGATTCTTTTGCTGTAATGCTTAAATCATAGTCATAAAAAGGAAGTAATTCTGTATAGTCATCCTCATGCAGCGCTCGGGCTTTTTGGATGATTTCGTTTAATGAAATTTCGGCATTGAATAAGTAGTTAAACTGTGATACTGTATTTTGGTACACCCGTCTACCCAAGGTATATTTTTTATCCAATAAACGCTCATAAGGTAGTGGCTTGTCTATTTCATTTACCCCAGTTTTGTCTATAAGATCATTTGTTTTTTTGTTTAAGCTATCCTTAAGTCGATCAATTTTTTTAAAAATAAAATTATTGATCTTTTTTTGAGTGGTATCTAAAAATTGATTTGCTTTTTTTACAAGCTTTGTGTTATTAATATCCAAAATAGATTTTGTCGAATCCTGCGCATAGGAAGGGCTGACCCAAATAGAAAGAATGCCCATTGCTATCAAGCAAATGATGCGTTTGAACTGTGGATATTTAAAATCTTGTAGCATAGGGTTAAAAGCACCTTAAAAATACGGCATATTCTGTTTAAATAAGGCAAAGGTTGTACCTTTATAGAGATTAAAGATTATGGCAAACTTAGATATTAACAATACTTTTAAGAGACGCAGTAGTACCTATCGTTTGGTAGTCACTAACGATGACACTTATGACGAGGTCATTGCATTTAGGTTATCCAGAAAATCAGTCTATTTAGGATTAAGTATTGCATTTATGTTTTTAGTAGGATTAACAATTGCTTTAATTGCATTCACACCGCTGAAATATTATATTCCCGGATATGGAACTAAGGAAAGTCGTTCCGCACTAGAATTGCTTAAAATACGTACAGATTCTTTAGAACAAGCGGTGCATTACAAAGAACAATATATTGAGGGCATTAAAAAAGTTTTATCAGAAGGGAATCCACAACAATTGGATACAATTCCACTTACACTTCCAGAGAGTTTACCCTCTTTAGATTAATTGTGTAAAGATGAAAAATAAAACCGATCAAATTCAATGGGGTAAGTTCGCTGGTCTTGCAAGCCAATGGGCCATTGTGTTAACTATTTTAATCTTTTTAGGGAAATATTTGGATCAAAAAATGGCAAGGGAAGCACCTCTTTTTTTATGGATTTTACCTTCATTATTTATAGTATTTTCATTGTTCAAAATTGTTAGAGATACCCAGCTTAAATCAAAAAAATAAATGAATATCTATTTTCAAAAAAAGTTTCTTTCGGTATTTGCCTTATTCTTTGCTGTATTAGCGCTTACGCTATTGCAACAAAATAGGTCTGTTATAATTGCGATCAATAGTAATTTTATCCTTACAGTAAATGGTATTTTATGCATCATTGCGTTTTTTAATTTCAAAAGAATTAATCAAGTAGACTTGAGCAAACCCAATGTGATGGTACGTTCTGTGATGACTGGTGCCATGCTTAAGTTTATTATTTTTGGTGGAGCAGCATTGTGGTATGCTACCCAAAAAAAAGCACCTATTGGTAACTATAACTTAATAATTGCAATGGTTTTGTATCTATTGTATACCTGGATTGAAATAGGGTGGACTAGAATTAATAAAGACGCTTAAATTAGATCAATTGTCAAAAGTTGAACATCCACTTAACGCGCTTAAAGCCTATTTGCCAGAAGGGGCTTTTGAGCCTGTATTGGCTTTGATTCATCAATACAAAGTCCATTTAACAGTGACCAAAGCTAGGAAATCTGTATTGGGGGATTATCGACATCCCATAATGGGTGACAACCATAAGATTTCTGTGAATGGAAATTTAAATCAATATGAATTTTTAATTACGCTCTTGCATGAATTGGGTCATTTACTTTGTTATGAACAATATAAGAACAGGGTAGAGGCACATGGCAAAGAATGGAAAAACCTATATGGTTTATTACTAGCCGAATTTATTCAAAGAGATATTTTTCCTATAGATATTAAAAAATCACTTAAAAAAACAATCTTAAACCCTGCCGCAACCGCCAATGGAGAAACTGCGCTATTACTGGTTTTGAGGCGTTACGATAAAGCAAAAAAGGAGGGGATGGCATTTGTAGCACATTTGCCTGATGGCGCTTTATTTGAAACCGAAAAAGGGAAGCGATTTAAAAAAATTAAAAAACGCCGCATACGCATTGAATGTGTTGAAATTGCTACTGGGAATGTGTATTCTTTTAGCGGATTAACCGAAGTAAGGGTTATGTAGTAAAAAAAACCCAACGAGTTCGTTGGGCTTAGAATAAAAAATAAAGCCTCGACAATCGAGGCTTTATTAAAAAATCATTAGAGTAATTTTATAAGCGTTTTATTTTTTAAAAAAATGCTTCTAAAATTATGCTACAGCTTGCTTCACCAAATCTGCCGCTTCACTCAATAAAATTGCAGATTGAACTTTTAAGCCACTCTCGTCTATTAATTTCTTGGCTTCTACCGCATTCGTACCTTGTAAACGTACAATGATTGGAATGTCTATATTGCCTAATTTGTTGAATGCTTCAATCACACCAGCAGCAACACGATCGCAACGAACTATACCACCGAATATATTGATCAAAATAGCTTTTACATTTGGATCTTTCATGATAATTCTGAATCCTGCTTCCACTGTTTGAGCATTAGCAGAACCACCTACGTCCAAGAAGTTAGCTGGCTCACCACCACTTAATTTAATCATATCCATGGTTGCCATTGCCAAACCAGCGCCGTTTACCATACAACCCACATTACCATCTAATTTAACGAAGTTCAAATTGAATTCACCAGCTTCTACTTCTGTTGGATCTTCCTCTGTTACATCTCTCATTGCCAATAAATCTGGGTGACGCATTAATGCGCTATCATCGATATTCATTTTACAATCAACTGCAATAATTTTGTCATCTGCTGTTTTGAAAAGCGGATTGATCTCTAACATACCACAATCTAAACCAACGTAAGCGTTGTATAAGTTAGTGACAAATTTCACGCAGCTTTTAAATGCATCTCCACTTAAACCTAAGTTGAAAGCGATTTTTCTTGCTTGGAAACCTTGTAAGCCACCACCTGGGTGCACCCACTCTTTAAATATTTTTTCTGGGGTATTGTGTGCAACTTCTTCGATATCCATTCCACCTTCTGTGCTATACATCACCACATTCATGCCTTTAGCACGGTCTAATAAGATAGACAAGTATAATTCTTTAGTTGGTTGAGGACCTTCATAATAAACGTCTTGCGCTACTAAAATTTTGCTTACTATTTTGCCAGCAGGGCCAGTTTGAATGGTCACCAAAGTGCCACCAAGGATGTTTTTTGCAATGTTTACGATGTCTTCTGCAGATTTACCAACAGCAACACCTCTTTGTTCAGATCCATTGATTTTACCCTTCCCACGACCACCTGCGTGTATTTGAGCTTTAACTACAGCAAATTTGTTATTGGTTTCTGTGGAAATTTTTTGGTAAGCAGCGACTGCGTCTTGAACGTTGTCAACGGCTACACCCTCTTGAACAGGAACATTGTACTTTTTTAGTAATTCTTTTGCTTGATATTCATGCAGGTTCATAGTTAGGAATTTTGGCGAAGTTAATAGATAATTGGCAAATTATTTAGTGAAAATAGATTGAAAACAGAAGCAATGTTTAATTTTGTTGTTTAAACATTGATTTGTATCTTTGAAATGTGTTTTTTAGTCAAAAAATTAAAAGATTGTTCTTAATTTAATAATAAACTAAACCAAAAGAATCCTAATTTGTTAATTCTTTTCGAGCTCAAATTATAAAAATTTAAAAAAACAACAAATATGAAAAAAATCATTTTTTCTTCGGTATTCGCACTTGCAACTGTGGTATTGTTCTCTTTTAACAATCCAACATCTAAAAAACCAGTTGAAACTTTTACAGTAACCGCTCAAAAGAGTAGAGTAGATTTCACAGGTTCTAAAAAGAGTGATTTCCACACTGGTACAATTCCTGTAAAGTCTGGTACGGTTAAAATTGACGGTGGCAAATTAGTTGGTGGATCTTTTGTAGTAGATGTTGCTGGTATGAAAGTAACAGATGCTGCAGGTGACAAATTAGCTGGTCATTTAGCTTCTGCTGATTTTTTTGATGTAGCTAAGTTTGGCCAAGCTACATTTAATATCAGTTCTGTAAAGTATACCACTGCTGATAGAGCAACTTTAACTGGTTCAGTGACTTTAAAAGGTATCACAAAAGATATCAGTTTTGATGCAATCATCAGAAATGCAGACGAGAAAGGTTTCTTTGCAGAAGCATTTTTCCCAATTGATAGAACTTTATTTGGAATCAATTACGGCGTGGGTGCGATTGATACGCAAGTTCAATTAGCTGTGCACATTTACGCGACTAAGTAGTCTTTAAATTAATTCGCACGATGTGGGACTCATTCATATTTAAGGTTTATCTCCCCTTCAAAAAATGAGTATGGCCGAAAGGCAAAAAAGAACCCCTAATTTTATTTAGGGGTTCTTTTTTTATACGAACTTTTTTGAATTCTTTAATTTAGTTTTACAATGTGTAACTCAATTTCAATTATGAATCGCACTTTGTGCAATTCACAATTGAGTTGAACATGTTTAACTCAATTACACATCGTAACGCTCTTTCAATACGTGCAAATGATGCAGGGCATGTCCAAAAAGGATGAACCCTAATGCATTTACAGTCACATCATGTCCGTTGCAATTGCCTTTTGTTTTCATTTGCTCAGGAGTAAATGAAGCAAATAATAAATTAGTTGCTTGTCTTACTGTCCTCCATTCAATTAACATATCCTTCCAATTACGGTGGCTTGCATCTCCATTGGCCGCATAGCTATTTTCATCAAAGCCTGGTAAGGCGGTTTTATCTTGTCTTGCAATGGCAAGTGCACGGTATGCAAAAATTCTTTCTGTATCAATTACATGTTGAAACATTTGCTGTATTGTCCATTTTTCTGGACCATATGCGTATTTTATTTTCTCCAATGGAATAGCGTTCCATGAATCCACTAATCTGTCATGGTATTGTTTTACTAAAATCTCATAATCTTTCCCACTTGTATAATTGATATAGGTTTGAAAAAAGGGGGCGTACTCTGTGGTGCTTGGTCTGGACATGTATAGGTATTGTTATTAATTATTATTTTTTTTAGACATATTTTTTTGAAAGATGAGCGCATTTTGAATACATAGTGCAGCATTGATGATCCCACCCTCCGCACTAATTTCATTCAATTTTTTTGATTGGTCTTTTTTTGGAATTGGGAACAACATATTTTCGTCACTTGGTTTCCAACAACTTTGTAAAAGAATGGATTTTACTTGTGTTGCACTCAGTTTAGGAAAATAAGCACGAACTAGAGCTGCAATATGACTTAAAACAGGAGCAGACATACTCGTACCATTTAAAAAACCGTATTGTTGATTGGGTAAGCTTGAATAAATTTTATTCCCAGGGCTTAACAGGTCTACAACTTGATTTCCGAAATTACTAAAGTCTGTTAAGATACTTTCTGCTATCACTGGGTCATTACTTGCACCAACAGTCATCATATTATTTGCTCTGTCCTTAAATACGTTTGAATAAGGGCTAGGGTAGACTGATTTACTGTTTAAGTCATAAGATTCGTTGCCTGCGGAATGAATAATGAGTACATCTTTTGAAGCCGCATAACGAATGGCACTATCTACCCATGGTTGTTCTGGTGAATAGGATTTACCAAAACTCATATTAATAATTTTGGCACCATTGTTAACTGCATATCGAATGCCTAATGCAACATCCTTGTCGTATTCATCCCCATCTGGTACAACACGCAATCCCATTATTTGAATAGGATTGTTAAAATTAGATTTATTAAAGTTAGTATCTACAATACCAGCAGCCAATCCTGCTACATGCGTACCATGTTTTGCATTTGGACCAGTAATATTGTTATTGCCATAATATTGATCATTGAAATTGTCGTATTGGTCTTTTGTGATTTTTTTTCTTAAATCTTCCGGAGGCGTGTCTATAGAGACGGCGGATTGCTCTTTACCAGAAATATATTCATTGAGATCTTCTACAATTGAATGATGCCCTGCCAAGCGATCAATTCCTAAAGCTTGCATCGTTCTTAAATAAGAAATTTTTGTATCTGCTGTTAATTTTCCAATTGGTTGATAGGTTTCCAATTGCTCTGTTGTAAAATTACTATCCTCTATTTCTCTTATTAAAATAACTCCCATTTTGACCACCGCATTCCTTGCCATTTTGATAAAGGATAAGTTGTCTGCATCCTCGTCTGTAAAAACAATTTCCGCAGCAGCTTGTTGCCATATTTTGTAAGCCTGCTTCTTGGTTAAATCCCAAGAAGTACTATCTAATTTATCTTGTTTAAATTCATTTTTATAACGATGGTACACTCTTGATTTTTCATCAGAAGCTTTATTGATGTTTTCACCAGCAGCATTGCCTAAAAAATTCCATCCATGCAAATCATCCACATAACCATTCTTGTCATCATCTAAAGCATTGCCTGGTATTTCTTTAGGATTACGCCATAGTATTGGCTTGATTTGTGGATGTGTTGTATCAATTCCGCCATCTAAGACTGCAATAATAATAGGGGTGGGCTTTAATTTTAAATCAACTAAAAGCTGCTGCGCTTTAAAAAGACTCACGCCATGCACGCCATCTTTTTCGAGGTCTTTCCAATGCCAAAATTTTGTATCCTGTCCCCATACAAATAAGGAACAGGTATACAATATTAATGTTAGGAAAAATTTATACATAGTAAAAATTAAAAATCAAATTTGATACCTTGAGCAAGTGGCAATTGAGTACTCCAGTTGATCGTATTGGTTTGTCTACGCATATAAGCTTTCCAGGCATCAGATCCACTTTCTCTTCCGCCTCCAGTTTCTTTTTCACCACCAAATGCACCACCAATTTCGGCGCCACTTGTTCCAATATTCACGTTTGCAATACCACAGTCACTTCCTTTAGCTGAAAGGAATAATTCCGATTCTCTCATGTTCAATGTCATGATAGCAGAAGATAAACCTTGAGGCACATTATTTTGAATAGCAATTGCTTCTTCGATAGTTTGGTATTTTAAAAGGTATAAGATGGGTGCAAAAGTTTCGTGTTGAACAATCTGATATTGTGGTTTTGCTTCTGCAATACAAGGTTTTACATAACAGCCACTAGCATATTGATCTCCTTCGAGTACGCCACCTTCTACAATAAAGTGACCACCTTCTTTTTTACAAGCTTCAATTGAATTTAAATACATTTCTACCGCAGCTTTATCAATCAACGGACCCATGTGATTATTGCTGTCCAATGGATCTCCGATTTTTATTTGTTGGTAAGCTTTAACTAATTTTTCTACAAATTGGTCATAGATCTTTTCATGTATGATCAACCTTCTTGTACTTGTACATCTTTGTCCTGCAGTACCTACCGCTCCAAACACAGCACCAATTAAGGACATATCTAAGTCGGCATATTCTGTAATGATGATGGCATTATTGCCTCCTAATTCTAAAATTGTTTTACCTAAACGTCCTGCCACTTCTTTATTCAATTCCTTGCCCATGCGCGTAGAACCTGTGGCAGATACTATAGGAATATTGGTGTCTCTACTCATCCATTCACCCACTTCACGACCTCCTTGAATTAAATTATTTACACCTTCTGGAACATCATTATTCGCAAATACTTTTTCAACAATTTTTTGAATCGCGTTACCACACAATGGTGTTTTTTCACTAGGCTTCCAAATGGTTACATTTCCACAAACCCATGCCAACGCAGCATTCCAACTCCATACCGCAACAGGGAAGTTAAAAGCAGAAATGATTCCAACAATACCCATTGGGTGCCATTGTTCATACATTCTATGAGAAGGTCTTTCACTGTGCATGGTTAGTCCATATAATTGTCTTGATAAGCCCACTGCAAAATCGCAGATATCAATCATCTCCTGCACTTCACCTAATCCTTCTTGCAAACTTTTACCCATTTCATAACTTACCAATTGACCTAGTGCTTCTTTATCTTTTCTCAAAGCTTCTCCTAATTGTCTTACGACTTCTCCTCTTTTAGGTGCTGGCCAATTACGCCATTCTATAAATGCATTTTGTGCAGTTGCAATTACTTGATCATAAGCTGCCTTGTCAGTTGTAGTCACTGCACCAATCAATTGATTATCCACTGGAGAATAAGATAAAATCATCTCTCCTTTACTTTTTATCCATTGCGCACCAGTAGAACTACCTTCGTTTTCTTTTTGAATTTGTAATTGTTGTAAAAATTGCATGTTTATTTTTTTATTTTTTCAATAATATTTGTAGTAGAAAATCCTTCCACGATAGGGTTAATAATAACTTTTCCTCCATTCGCAATCACTTCCTTTGCACCAATAATGGTTTCAATAGTATAGTCCCCACCTTTTACAAGCACATCGGGTAGGAGGGTTTGAATTAATTGTAAAGGCGTATCTTCTTCAAATACCACGACCACATCCACCAATACCAAGTTGGCCAAAATAGATGCCCTGCTTTCTGTATTATTAATTGGACGCTCTGGCCCTTTAAGTCTTTTAACACTTGCATCACTATTTAAACCCACCAATAAATAATCCGCTTCTTTAGCTGTTTGTGCCAATGAAAATAAATGACCTGGATGTAAAATATCAAAACAGCCATTGGTAAATGCCACTGTCTTTCCGGTGATTTTACAAGCTTGCATGAATGCTTTAGCTTGATCGAGCGTCATAATCTTTTGTGCTATTTGTTCCACTGAGCGCATCTTACTTTGCTTGTTTATTGATAATTGGTAATAAAATTAAACTGATTCCACCCAATACAATGACGATTAAGAATTGTGAGAACCATTGTAAAGTGCCATTGGCAAGTCCCAATGTGTAATCTACACCATTCAGCTCTAACACTTTTGCCATAAAATAAGCATAAGCACCAATTCCGCCTGGTGTGAGGATCATGCCGATACTTGCATAGGCTAAGCAACTAATTGCGGTGGCAAAACTACTCTCTGTTCCAGGAGTTGCATAAAGCCCCACGTAAGTCGCTAATAAGTACAAAAACCAAATACTAAAGGAGTATAAAAAAAATAATTTCTGTTGTTTTAATTTAGTTGCACTAATCACGCCCTCCCAAATGCCACTTATGATATTTTTTAAAGAGGCAACTATTGCAGGGATACGTTTTCTGAAAATCAAAAACAAGCCAATCAATAAAACTCCTATTCCAATAAGGAGTAACATTTTCCAATCGCCCTCATTTGAGTTCACCACTGGTTCTGCGGCTTGACTTTTAAGTTGATTCCATCCAGCTTCAATGACATTAAATTGCAAGCCAAGTGCCATTAAAAAAACAATCCCAAGACTAATGACATCAAAGGCCCTTTCGGCTACAATGGTACCTACAATTTTCTCTGCAGGGATATGTTCATACTTTGCTAAAAGTGTACATTTTAGCACTTCACCAAGTCGGGGAATCGCTAAATTTGCCAAATATCCAATCAGCACAGCAAGGTAGGTATTTGCAATACTTGGTCTATATCCTAAAGGTTTTATGAGCAAGCGCCATCTTAAAGCACGTACAAAATGAGAGAGGCCTAAGATCACAAAGACCGGAAATACAATCCAAAGTTTTGAATTTTTTAAAGCAAGTGTGAATTTTGTCCATTCTTCGGCAGGAATTTGATGTAAACTCCACCATATCAATGCGATACCTAAAAGAAAAAAGAACCCTATTTTAAGAAATTTTCCCATTTTTGTACCGTTTCAGTTGCCACGCAATTTACAACCAAATGTCTAGAATACCTCTTTCAAACCCTTAATAATTGGCCTTTTTTAGGGTTTTCTAAAGTCCTTTTAAATCCGTACCTTTGCCAACTCATTGAGGTTACTTAGTTAAACTATTAAAGGAATGTCAGAAAAAAAACGAATCTTATATATTGCCACAGAAATGTCGCCTTATTTAGAGATGACAGAATTTGCAGAGGTGATCAATAAACTCGCAATTAAAAGCAATGACAGTGGGTTAGAAGTACGTTGTATCATGCCAAGATTTGGTGTTATTAATGAAAGAAGACACCGTTTACACGAAGTGGTTCGATTATCTGGGATCAATGTTCAAGTGGACAGCGACGATTATCCATTACAAATTAAGGTTGCATCCTTACCCAATGCAAGATT
>Ga0315908_10001096_pt1 | contig 20832 bp, 24 predicted proteins | sample LakEriMetagenome_12_FD_203520 | JGI IMG/M metagenome (GOLD analysis project Ga0315908, IMG submission 203520) | Freshwater fungal communities from buoy surface, Lake Erie, Ohio, United States - Buoy 4 MA124 | ecosystem: Environmental > Aquatic > Freshwater > Lake > Lake biofilm | place: USA... | reverse complement strand
AAGGAGTACCTATATGCTACAATACACTGGTTTGAGAATTTAAAAGTTTGATTTTGAAATATCTATAAAAGTGATTTGTGTTTTTTAATATGTAAAAGAACGTGTACGAATATATAAATATATGTTAAACTCCTACCTACTGTTTTTTGCAGGTAGAAGTACGTGTTTTTGTTTTTTAAACAATTATATTAAATTGAAACACTAAAATTTATTTTGTTTAATATGAGATTGTTGTGTGTTCTGTTAGTGTTCCATTATCTAAAGGATGCCAATTTTTCGTTTTGTTTGTTATTAAAAAAAGGTCAGTGTTTTTATATTTTTCAGTAGTCATAGGCCATTTATGTCCCGCAAACAATTGTACCGTTTCCAACGGGTTGTTCGATTCATTCAGTAGAATTGAAATAACACTTTGTCGAATCTTAGTAGGGTTTAATTTTTTATCTAAATAAAGCGGTTTGTAACTTTCAACAAGATTGAAAATACTTGCTACATTGTAAAATTCACCTTTGGTATTAATCATTAAAATCCCATCCAACGATTTAGGGTAATTCGCTCTAATAGTCTCTAAATACGTTTGTAACCAAAGTATTTGTTTTGATTTTAACTCAACTACACGTTTGTTTTTGTTACGATTTTTAGCAATGGTAACTAATCCATTTTCTAAATCTATGTCATCAATTTTTAACATTGAAACTTCATAACTTGACATTCCTTGGTAAATTAAAAATGAAATAATTAATTTTTGTCTTAATTGATGTTCATTCTTATTAGCAACAGTTTGGAGTAAAATTTCCAGCTCCTGTTTTGAGAATAAATCTTGTGTTTGGATAAAGGAACTGGATTTCTTTGTTTTTAGATTTTTACAAGGATGATTATTTCTTATACCAACTTCGATCAGATAGTCGTAGTATTTTTTTATCGCTGCAATTTTACTATAAACACTTGTTAGACCACCACGAGTTGTTTTTTCTTCGTGTAATACTTTTAAAATATCAGCATAGGTATAATTGTTAGCTTTAGGATTCTTATCTAAAAAAATATTGATGTTGTATAAATAGGATTTACACGTTTGTATCGTATGATACGTGTTCAGATATGTTTCAAAAGAAATCGTGTTTTTTTTGTTCATAGTTATGAAATTAGGTTTACAAATTTGTCTTTTTCTCTTCTGCGCTTAGTATAAATCTGGGTTGTGTTAATTTCTTGATGACCAAGAAAATCACGAACAAATTCTATTTTAATGTCGTTTTCTAGCAGATGGACAGCGATTGAGTGCCTGAGGCAATGTAAAGAAATGTTTTTAGCGATAAGCTCTTCGTTTTTAGTTAAAGCAATTAATTTTTTTAATCTTCGGTTTACATCTTCACCTCTTAATTTTTTTCCTTTATTATTGAGTAAAAAAGCATCTTGTAATTCATTATTAGGATCGATATATAGATGCCTTTCATTAACTAAATAATCTTTTAAAATGGTTTGAATATTTAAGGATAATGGAATCTCACGTCGTTTATCATTTTTTCCTTTTCTCACGATCAGAATATTTCGTTGAAAAATCACATCATATACGTTTAATAAATCAATTTCAGTTCTTCTTAAGCCACAACCATATACTAAACAAAGAATCGCTTTATCCTTTTTAGATTGACAGACTTTAAATAATTGGTTTATCTCTTCTTTCGTAAGAATGTCGCGTTCTTTTTTATCGCGTACAATTTTTCTTGGCATTACTACCATTCCAGGCAAAGCTTTCGTTACTACCATTAATTCAAAAAACGAATTGATGGTAATCATATTATTAGCAATTGTTGAGGTGCTTAGTGTGCCACCATGTTTTAAATTGGGTCTATTTTGTAGATATTCATAATATGCTATTAAATCGGTTGAAGTAATGTTTTTTAGTTGTTTTATACTTCGTTGTTCCATGAAAAAAAGAAATTCATGTAACTGTTTTTGATACATATTTGTTTTAGATTTTAACCCTGTTAAATTCACATGTCTATCAAAGATTTCATAGTGTTTTATGAAATCATTATTTCGTAATTCATTTTTTTTCATTCTTTCTTTTTTTTAGATCAACTACTTGTGAGTTAATCATTTTTTTTAATTCAATTTTCATTTTTACATTATCATCCCAATGATTGATTTTGTAATAAAAACCTTTATTAGATGAGCCTTTGGTGATTGTTAGATATTCTAATTCCTTGAGTTCATTGAAAAATCTAAAAACTTGTGTTTTGCTCACATTTAAGTTTTCTCGAATCTCTTTGGTAGTAAACTCATAGTTTTTACTTTGTTTAGAAATATATTTTTTGAGTTTCTCAAAAAACACCCTCAATTGGCTATCCAATTCATCTATTTTGCCTATTAGAATTTCAAAAAATAGATTGGCAGCAATTTCTACATCTTCAATGGTAGAGTAGAGGTTGTTGTTTTTATCTTTTTTACGTTGATATTGATGAATTAACGTGATTTGAGAAATAAAATCCTGAAAATGTTGGTTTAACCTTCGAATGGATTTAATTTCAATAGGTAGTGAAATTTTATCAGCAAAAGGATTTATAACTTCGTAAGATTTTAAAATTCGAACACAATTTTTAACTAATGTGATTTTAGTTTCTTGTTTCGATTTGAAATTTAATTCTTTATTAGCTAAGCGTTGATAATTTATAATTTTATTTGTTTGAGAATCACTTTCATCAACACCAATAATTAAGCTTCTAGAAGAATTATCCCAATAAATAGCATTTTTGGTTGTGGTACAGATGCTAGAAAAATGGGTTTGAATTTTTTTAATTTGCGAAGTATAGTTACCATACTTGTTTTTCACTGATACGGAATAACTTAGAAAGTTAGAAGATTGCATTTCCCTTAATGCATATTGAGCATCTATATCTAGTCCATCATAATCTTGAATGACCAGTAGTTTGTTTTTTAAATCTTTTTCACAAAAATTAAAAAAAGATTTATTGCTAACCCTTGTTAAATTGATAACATCTTCTTCAGGTATCATAGCTGCAATTTTATTTGTTAGGTGACTTTTTCCAGAGCCACTCGAACCACTTATAATTGCATGTAAGGGATTTGAAGATTTGTAACTTGAAGCAATTAAGAAAAGTAATAAACGATTGTTTTCTTCCCCAGTAATACCACTTTCTTCGATAAGTGAATTTAGGTTGTTCATTAAATCGGATGATTCTAATAACTCTCTTGCCGCACTTTCTTCTTTTGGTTCTAAGTCATATTTTGTTTTAGAAGGAAATAAGAATTTGTTTTTGATAAAATCTAATTCCCTGTATTTCTCTAATTCGTTCGTTAATAAGCTAAGTTGAATGTCAATTTCATTACAATTGATATTTTCCGCTTCACTTATTTTCTTGGCATACCTAACTACTTGTTCTTTTTCAAAAAGATCGATTTTTATTCTGTATTTGTTCAACGAATAGGTTTCTTCAAAAACCAAAGAAATGTTCATCGAACCTAAGTTTACAGGTAAATCACCGTAAATAAAAAAGTTACCTAAATAGGATTTGAATTCAAGTTTTCCATCAAAATGTTTGATGATATTAGTTTCTATCTGCATTTAATTATTTTATTTAATAAATAGTTGAAATTTTGATTGTTTTGGTTTTCAGGAGGAGACCGAATCAATTTATGAGTATTCATATTAAATATATCGGAGATGAAACTTTGTTTAAAAAACAATTTAAAATCTAGGAATGCCTAAATTCAACGTTTATCCTAGTAATACTAATAGTATTAATAACTAGTTACATTTAAGAAATTACCTATTTCTATAATTTCAAGAAGAGTAATTATTACAATTAACTATTTTGACATTTTTTAAGCAGTTAAATAGTCAATGTTTTTTCGAAATAATCTGTGATATCAAGTAAATCTACCTTCAAAATCAGGTAGTGAAGTTTTTATTTGTATAAAATATATTTGGAGAAAAATAATAATAGGTATGAAAGTTTATAATGTAATTGGAACATCAAAAAGGAGTTGTAAATGTGGCAGTTGGTTGGAACATTGGCATAAATATTCACCTGGTATAGCAACAGTTTGTAAAGCAAAAGGTTGTGGTAGAAATGATGTTGAAGGTGCTCATGTTAAAAAATACAACAGTACAGATTTAAAAGAATATATAGTGCCATTTTGTAAATTTCATAATAAACAAAGTGGAGCTATAGAGCTCAATGACAATGTTTCTCTAGCCCCAGCAAACAAATCAATTACGTGTGGTTAAACTTTATTAAAAAATATTATGAGCCAAGAACAAAAAAATATTATTGAACTTTCTGATTTTAAATCCGATTTATTAGCTCCACAAGAATATGGGCATGATGGGACCAAATTTACTTGTAAAGTAAAATTTAGTGTAGGAGTTAATATAGAAACAGAAATTTTAGATGCAGTAATTTACACAACATATCAACCTATTCTTAAGTTGAATATGTTTGATAACGCTAAAATTATAACTGATGATAAATATCATTCAGATTTTAATACAAGTTTTAATAAATTCAAATATGATAATTCAACAAAAACCTTGACGATAAATGGAAATTCTTCTAAATTAGGAAACTATAAAGTTGAAATCTCTGAACATATTTAACCTACTTTATTAAAATTATTAGATGAAACTGAAAGAATTTGAAGAGAATACAAGAGAAATATTACACGGCAACACAGCGTCATTAAAACCGTCTAAAAGTTCAAGTTCTAAAAAGAAGTAATTTAAGAGAAATCAGTAGTAACTAAGAGACCAATATCAAAGATAAATGTGAATGATATTGACTATGAGTTATATGGTGTGCAATGGTGTAACGAAACTAATTTTTATTAAAAGAAAATAGAACTACTTATTGAGTTGTATTTTATTTAAAAATAGTTTTTAAAGATAATTTGTTTAGTTTTTGTTTATATTTGTTGCATACAACGCGTATAAAACAATTAAAATCTAATGTTATGGGAGCAAATATTTTAAACTTAGAGTTTAGTAGTGCTAACAAAAATGAAGTTAGTGTTAAATCAAGTATCAAGCCTGATAATGATAAAACTTTTTTAGATAGGTTTTTTGAAAAAGTTGAAGTAAAAGCTTTAACCAAAGAAGAAATTCAATCATATAGGATGAATGCTTACGAGCCAATCATGTAATTTACTTATTTAAAGATAGTAAAAAGAGGCTTATGCCTCTTTTTTTGTTTAACAAGATGTATAAAATAAACCCACCTATTATTAATCAATTTCTCACTGAAGAGGATCCATTAAACCTCGAATTTAATAAGGGAATCAAGCAGAAAAAACGGTATAAAATAAAAGTTAGAAAAAAGATTATTTATTATATTGATTTACATTACTACGAAAAGTATGTTTTTTTAAAATATTTTCCAGCTAAACATAATAATAACCCTGATAAATTTAAAATTGTAGGTTTAGGTTTAAAAATTTCAGAAGTTAGAGGTATTATACATACGTGTACAGAAATTATTAAAATTGAGTTTAGTCAAAATAATAGTTTTCATTACGCTATAATTGGTCAGCCCTACGATAAAGATGATGAATTAAATCGTATAGAAAGTATTCGTTTTTCAATTTATAAAAAACAAATCAGTACATTTATTTCTGCTGAAAAATTAACGCACTTAAATATTCCATTAATAAATTTTTATGCGATATCTCTAAAAGATAAGAATGAAATGGAATTAGATTTATCCAGTTTATTTTTAGAAATAGACGGTACAAAGTTTTTGGAAGAATGTTTAACAAAAGAAGGAAGACTTTTATTACAAGAATTAGGTGTTAGCTAAATAAAATTATGAAGTTGTAACACAAGATAGCATGTTGATTAATGTTGAAAAATTCAATTTTAACAAAAGAAAGTTGGATTCTTCCAGCCGTTATTGTAACATTCGTTGGGATATATTTAAAAAGTTCTGAACTTCCTGTAAATGAATATACAAAATATAAGTATATATGTCAACAGGACCTCCATAAGGATTTGAATATGACGGTGGCATATTTCTTTTTTCGCCATCATGTCTTTGAAGTCTATGTTCACTAAATACCACAGGCTTTAGAAAAGTTTGATTTTTTAAAATGTCAAGCGTTTTGATGTAAGATACGTCTGTTTCAACTTCATTAAGTTGTAAGTTTTTTAATTTCAATTCTAAATCTTGTGATTTATGTTGAAACAAATTTGTGATTGTTTGCATCTTAGATGTATTTTTTTCCATATAAAAAGTTTTATTTTTTTTTAATTAATTTCATCTAAATTAAAAAGAGGGTTTTACTTCATCATAAAAAAAAGGATACTCGTTTTTGTAGGTAATTAATACTTGTTTTTCTATAAATTTTACCTGTAGAAATAATGATTTCTGTTGTCATGTGATCATTTAAGGTAAAATTACCTATAAAATCAGGTAATAACGTTTTGTCTTATTTACGATAAATTTATCGATTCAAAATCAATGAATTCGTGATGGAATTTATGAATTATAATTTATGAATTATGGTTTGTGAATTGTGATTTGTGAATTGTGATTTGATTTTTATACTTACACGAAGTATTTATGAGGCGTAAAATTGTTTTTTTGATTGCATTTTTTTGGACAACTATTGGTATGTCCCAAGAAATATCCAAAGACCTCTACTTAAAGAGGAGTCTTCGTCAAGACAATCAACATTTCCAGTTTAAAGTATTAGAGAGCACCTTTGGGAATGGTCATGCTTACAAGCAACATAAATTTTACTATTGGTTTAAAAGTCAGACAGTGGTTTGCACACAAGGAGCTGCTTCGGGACAACTTTTACATGGACTTTTTGAATCATTTTATGATAACAAACAACTTTCCTCAAAAGGAATATTTGATAAAGGATTAAAACATGGAGTTTGGACCTATTGGAATCAAAAAGGAATTATAGTTAAAATAGAAACGTGGGATTATGGAGTAAAAAGAGGGGATGAGAAGCATTATGATGATCACGGTACATTGTTAACTACAGTTGATTATGGATTTAAGAATATTCATCGTGTTACCAAAGACTCTATTATTTACACTACCAAAGAAGGAATATATAAAAAAGTGATATTACTTGATTCTATTGGGAATGAGGTGAAAAAAATTAAGTATAAGGATGGGATGCCCCTTCGAGAACCTCAGGGCAAGCTTCGAGAACCTCAGGGCACAGAGTTGAAAGGAGAAGATGGAAAGACTGAGAGAAAAAAGAGTAAAGACTTGGAGACAAAAGAGAAGGAAAGTTTTTGGAAACTTTTGTTTTCAAAAAAGAAACAAGATTCTACTAAGACAACATGGAAGTTTTGGAAGAAAAAATCAACTAAACAATCTCGTTAAATTTTTTTTGAGTGAATAAACGAGTAAATGCATCAGCTTTGGGGTATGCTATTAGTTTTTTACTAATGATTGCCTTGCTGTGTACTGGTGTATTGTTGATTAGTTCCGTGAATAAGCGATTGGAGCATTTTTATCTGACCAAAGAACACCTTGTTTTTGATAATTATGTCTCGCTTCAATTTGGGGCTAGTATGAAATCTAGCACTAGAGAATTAATCCATTATTCGGGAGACACTTCATTGATTTTAAAAAAACAATGGGGAGCATTTGAAATTATTACCTCCAACACGTTTCATAAATCATTACATATAGAATCATCTGTTTTAATTGGTCACGAAACTTCCAACGATATTCCCACATTATACATTCCTGAAAATAATCAACCTTTGAAATTAGCTGGTGATGCTTTGGTGGAAGGTGATGTGTTCATTTCGGAAAGGGGTGTAGATCGTGCTTACATTGCTGGTCGATCTTTTTCAAGAAATAAATTAATTGATGGGAAAATATCCAAAAGTGAACGATTTTTACCCGCTTTAGGAGATGGAATTTCCTTATTAGAGGTTGAGAATTTATTAAAAAACACACAAAAAGTCGAGCAATTACCAATAGATTCTAGCTTTTCATTCCAAGCGAAAACAACACTTTATCAGACCTTTGATCCAGTTGTTTTAAATCAAAAATTAAAGGGAAACCTCATCATTCGTTCTTTCGAAAAAATCACGGTAACCGAAAAGTCACATTTAGAGCACATCATCTTAATTGCTCCTGAGGTTATCTTTGAAAAAAATGTACGTGCAGTTACTCAAGTTATAGCACAAAAACGGATTATACTTGAAAATGATGTCAAGTTGTTGTATCCCTCCGTTTGTGTGTTACAAGAAGAAAAACCAGAAATAGATGGGAAAATTCATGAGATTTTAATTGGAGAAAATACACAAGTTTTAGGAGGAGTCTTGCTCCGTTCTTCCCAACCTGATTTTAGAAAACCCCTTCGGTTGAGTATTGCATCGCAATCTGTAGTTGCGGGGTTGGTATATAATTCAGGGGAAACAGAAATCAAAGGTTCAATCATTGGACATTGTTATACAAATGCTTTGGTACTTCGCTATGGAGGTGGAGAGAATAGCAATCATTTATTGGATTGCACACTTTCAAGTGAAAAACTACCCAAAGGATTCGTGTTTCCAAATTGGTTGAAAAATCATCCAAAAGAAACCTCTAAAATAATAGCTCGCTTGTGAATATCATACATAAACATATTAATTCCAGTGTTCAAGCATCTTCCATAGCAGAAGTAGTTATTGCTTTATCTATTATTGCCCTTTGTTTCGGAATTGCGAGTTTGGTTTTCATACGAAGTCTGAGCACAACCGCAAAATTTGAAGACGTACGAAATCAAACAGAAATTCAGAGTAAGGTTCTATATTATTTAACAACTAACCCAGATTCATTAACCCTTTTTCAACCTGCTGATATCAATGTTACTACGCAAGTAGATGAAAACAATGACTCATTAAACTTGATTGAATTTAAAAGTCTTTCAGACCGAGTTTTGTGGAACCAACAAACATTAAAATCATTCGATGAATAGTAAGTCAACACATAAACTAACTACTCGTGTTTCAGCCTTCACTATTTTGGAGGTTGTGATTGTATTGAGTATTATGAGTGTGTTGATTACCATTGTTGCTATCTCTACCAATCGTTTTCAAGAACAGTTGAAAGAAACAACCAAAATACAAGACGAACTCAACAAGTTTTACGCAGTACGTTCTCAATTATGGTATGAGTTTTATACGTCGGATTCTATACAGTCTTCCAATAATGCTATCCAATTATTTAAAGGGGTAACGAACGTAAGTTACTACATTGTAGATGATACTTTGTACCGAAAAAAAGATACCCAGGAAAAGTCTCTGCATCTAGCCATGCATGGAATTGAAAGTAACGCATTAGAAGACCAAAAAAAAGTGATTTTTGATTTCGATTGGAAAAATGCTCCAATGCGTTTGGAATATGTACAACCAGGAGGATTAAAACATAAAATAGATACTTATTTCGAAGAATACAAACGATGAACCAGAAGCAACACTTATTTCAAAAAGAGTTGACTTTTGGTAAAAAGTTCAACGATAAAGCCAAAGAAGGCTTTTACAATGAATTTAGTAATTTACTAGATAGTGGAGTAGACATTCAACGCGCCTTAATTATTCTAATCGAAGAGCAAGAAAAAGAAGCAATTCGCGAAATTTTAAAAGCAATCCTTAAAGGATTAGTAGGAGGGAATACCCTTTCTGATGCTTTTCGATTGACCACGCATTTTTCAACCTACGAATACCAAAGTATTCGAATCGGAGAGGAGACAGGAAGATTAAAATTGGTCCTAGATCATTTGGCGCAGTTCTTTGGAGATAAAGTAAAATTAAGAAGGCAATTAATCAGTGTATTTTCTTATCCTTCCTTTATCATTGTAATTACCATTGGTGTTTTGTACTTTATGTTGACGAGTGTTGTACCTATGTTTAAAGACGTGTTTAGTCAATTTGGACAGGAATTACCCTTTTTAACTCAAAAAATTATTTGGTTATCTAACTATTTCACCACCTTTTTATTTCTATTTATCGGAAGTGTTGTCGGATTGGTAATCTATGGATATACTCAACGCCAAGAGGTTTGGTATCGAAAAGCGATATCTACCTTTTTATTGAAACTCCCTGTTTTCGGAATTCTTATACGTAAAATCTATTTAGCTCGTTTTTGCCAAAGCATGACCCTACTACTATCATCAAGAACCCCTTTGGTTACTAGTTTAGAATTAGTGGAAGAAATGATTGGGTTTTATCCTATAGAAGAAGCTATGCAAGAAACTAAAAAAGTGATTTTAGCCGGAGAAACATTAAATCAGGGACTTTCAAAATTTGATGTTTTTGATAAGCGTATGCTATCCATGTTAAAAATAGCTGAAGAAATCAACCAACTTGATAAGTCCTTCGAACGATTAACCAAACAATACCAAGAAGACGTTGATTACCGTTCAAAATTATTAGGTACTGTAATTGAACCTTTAATTATAGTGGTTATAGGTCTAGTCGTTGGCGTAATTATGATTGCTATGTATTTGCCAATGTTTAATTTAAGTAATGTGATAAAGTAATTTGCTATGCAAAAAATGATACAATTTTTCAAAAAACACCTCGTAATAGAGCGCGAAGAACAACCATCAGCTAACTATTCTGTAGATGCCTTCTCTTTGCCTGAAATCTTAATCGTGTTAGCCATCATTGGGATTCTAATCATGTTGGTGGTTCCTAATCAAGCAGGTGTAGCATCAAGAACAAAAAGCTTGGAAGCCCAACAAGAATTAAAAATGGTGCAAAACTTAGAATATGCCTACTTTTTACAGTTTTCAAAGTATGTGAATGACTTGAATGCCATTAACTATATTCCACACAAAACCGTTGTTGCAGGAGGAACGGCAAACTATGAGGTTTCTATACTAGAAGCCACCCCAACAGGATTCAAAGCAAAAGCAGAAGCCGTACAAGATTTTGATGGAGATGGAACAAAAAACATTTGGGAAATAGACCAAGACGGAGTATTAAAAGAAACACAACCAGATTAAATGCAGCTTACATTATTGATATCAACGTTATTGCTATTGGCATTTCAAGACATCCGCACTCGAAAAGTGTGGGTACTCTTATTTCCAGTAGTATTAGTTCTTTCAATAGGTTATAAGTGGAATTCATTTATACTAGAACAATGTAGCTGGAATCTCGTTTTTGTGGTTTTTAGTTTATTAAGTCTGACTTTATACCTTACCATCAAAGAACGTCGTTTGGTAGCCGTTTGGAAAGGTTATTTTTCCATAGGAGATATTTTGTATTTGCTTGCTATCGTACCACTTTTCAATTTTCCACTTTACTTATTTTATTTTACAACTGGAACATTTTTGTGTTTACTTACTCACGCCACAAGTTTATTACTATCCAAAAAAGTCAATAAAAGTGTGCCTTATGCAGGTTATATGTCAATCTACCTGATTCCAACTCTTCTTTTTGAAAATCAAGTACAATACCTTATTTTACAATTACTCTCTTGAGAACTACCTACGACATATCGCCCGAATTACAACAGCTCATCCGATCAGATTTAGCTTGGCATTATCGTATTTTACCCATCGAAAATAATGGGCAAACCCTTACTTTCTTAATCGATGAGACACAAGATATAGTTCTTGTTAAAGAAGAGTTAACCGCCTTGCTAGGATGTACAGTTCAATTAGAAGCAATTGAAGAAGAACAAATACAACGATTGCTCGGACGCTATTATCGAACAACCAATGACCAAGAGCAAAAAATTGTATTCGATGCAAAAATAGATTTTGTTGACCGCTTAATTCAAGAAGCCAATAGTATAGGTAGTAGTGATATTCATATAGAGATATTTGGAGAGAAAGCCCGTGTTAGAATGCGCGTGGATGGCGTATTGATTCAACGTTATATGGTGGATAAAAATGATTATCCAGAGTTAGTCAATAAAATTAAAATCAGAAGTAACCTCGATATATCTGAAAAACGATTACCCCAGGATGGACGTATTCAATATGATGATTACGATTTACGCGTTTCCATTTTACCAACCCTCCATGGAGAAAAAATTGTACTTCGTATTTTAGGGAAAGATGCTTCCTCTTTAAGTATAGAAAAACTTGGGTTTTCAGTCAAAGAACAACGCGATTATTTGGAAGGGATTAAAAAACCAAACGGAATTATTCTGATAAGCGGACCCACAGGTTCAGGTAAAACAACCACCCTGTATGCGACCTTACGTATGCTCAATGATGAGAAACGAAATATCGTAACCGTAGAAGACCCGATAGAATATACCTTAGATGGAATTAACCAAGTACAATTAAAAGAATCCATTGGTTTGACATTCGCAAGTGCTTTGCGTTCCTTTTTACGTCAAGATCCAGATGTAATTATGCTCGGTGAGATTCGCGATGCAGAAACTGCACAAATGGCCATACGTGCAGCACTAACAGGACACTTAGTATTGTCAACCATCCATACCAATTCTGCTTGGGGAACAATCTCCCGTTTGATAGATATGGGTGTGCCATCCTTTTTGATTGCAAACACGATTAATTTATCTGTAGCGCAACGCTTAGTACGTAAATTGTGTACACATTGCAAGCAAGAAACAGCATTAGATATTCAAGATTGGCCATTAGGCGTTTCTATGGAAATTCCAGAAAAACATGCCATACCAGTTGGATGTGACCAATGTCATTATACAGGATATAAGGGTAGGGTAGCGCTCTATGAAGTGATACCTATGGATAACGTTTTGTCGCATAGTATTAAGAACAATGATTCCACAATAGATCATTTGTTAGAGGAACGCGGAATAAAAACATTGTCCGAACGTGCCTTTGAATTATTAAAAACAAAAGAAACTTCCTTAGAAGAAGTGTATGCTTTACTTTCAGGAAATTAAGAAATATAGAATGAGAAAAAGAATGAAAAATTGGATATTGATTGTATTTGCGTTATTCACGATACACATAGTTCATAGTCAAAAATACACCGAAGACCAACTTCGCGAACACTTAGATAGTTTGTCTAAAGTGAATAAAGGATATAACAATACTGTATTACTTAATATATCCGGTTTGCCTTTGTATGAATTTGTAAATACTCTAGGTTTAGACAATAATTTAAACCTTTCAATTGACCCAACCATTACTCAGCCTATTTCATATAATTTTTATGATGCAAGAGTAAAAGATATCCTTGTGTTTTTATATGTGAATTTTGAAATAGAATACGAATTTGTCGGCTCCATTTTGTCCATCAAAAAACGAATCAAAAAAGAAATCCCCGTTTTAGTTCCAAAACGAGAAATAGACATTCGATACAATACAGCCAATGACTTTTTATCTGTGAATTTACAAAACGATACCCTTTGGAGGGTTTTTAATAAAATTACCAAGTTGGCTGAGAAAAACTTTGTGATCCAGCCCGATGTTCGAGAAAAACAAATCAATGCTTTTTACCAAAATAGACCCCTTGAACAGGTTATTGAAATGTTAGCCAAAGCGAATGGATTGTTGATAGAAAAAGAAAAGGAAGGTGAGTTTCATGTTTCCGCTTTTAAGGAAGAAAATCAACCAGAAGCAACCAAAAATAAAAACAATACAACAAAGGATAAAGGGAAAAAGAAAAGAGACCATGAAACATCTTTGAACAATGAGGATTTAATCATTGAAAAAAATGAGAAAGGCTTGTTGGATGTTTATGCTAATAACGTTGATTTGGCTGAAATATTAAAAGAAGCAACAAAAGAATCAGGTGCACACTATGTATTACATACAAACTTAGATGGAAAAGCGCAATTAGATATAAAAGGGGTAACCTTTGAAGGATTGTTAACACATTTGTTTAGAGGTAGCAAATACAATTTTATTCATACAGACGGCATTTATATCATTGGAGAGTCTAAAGCTGAGGGAGTTCGAAAAGCAGAATTAATTCGCATGGAGAATCGTACGGTTGAGAATGTTATTTCATCCATACCCAAAGAACTTTTAAGCGATGTAACCATCAATGAATTTTTGGAATTAAATGGGTTAATTGTATCAGGAAACGAGCGAAGTATCATTGAACTTCGTAAGTTTTTAAAATCGATTGATCAGGTAGTTCCAATGATTCAAATTGATGTAATGTTTTTATTTTCACAGAAAGGAAATACAAACAAAACAGGAATTCAAGCAGGATTGAAAGATAAACCAAGTGTGACATCAGGTACCGTTTATCCAAATTACGACGTTACCCTAAACGCTAATTCAATCAATGATTTACTTAGTTCACTTTCTGGTTTTGGAGTATTGAATTTAGGGAAGGTGACCGATAATTTTTACGTGTCCTTAAACGCCCTTGAATCTAACAACGTAATTGAAATTGAGAGTACACCCAAAATTGCCACTTTAAATGGCCAGAAAGCAAGTATTTCTATTGGACAAACAACCTATTACCAAGAAACTCAAGTAAACGTACAAACATCTGTTACCCAGTCAGGAACCATCCAATCCAGAACATGGAAATCAATCGATGCAAACTTATCTGTGAAAATTAAACCATTAGTAAGTGCAGATGAACAAATTACTTTATCCATCTCCGTACAACAAAATGATTTTTCAGGAAAAGTTGACCCAACCTCACCCCCCAATATGACAACGCAAACCTTTGAATCTTTGGTGAGAGTTAAAAATGGAGAAGTAATCTTGTTAGGAGGATTAGATAAAAAAACAACCAATGAATCAGGTTCGGGTGTTCCCATTTTATCTAGAATTCCCGTTATCAAATGGATTTTTGGTAATCGCTCAAAAGAAAAATCAAAGTCTAAATTACACATCTTAGTAAAACCTACAGTAACCTATTAATGAGTCGTTGGAAAGAAATATGGCAACCTAAAACGTACTTGTTAATTCAAGTACATCTAGCATCGAATTCTTTTGATTTGAGTGGTCAACTTGTTACTAAGGGGAAAGCTAAAGGACAGATACTTGAAACAAACTCTTTGGAAGAAATTGTCAAGCATTTTGGTAAATATACTCCCATTCGTATTCACGTTACAGGAACTGGTGTATTAACACGACTAACTGATTTTATTCAAGGGTATAAAGAACAATTGATCGTCAATGGAGATAAAGATGATTTTTATTTTACATCCTATCATGATGAATCAAAAATTTTAGTATCCTTTTTTAGAAAAAACTTAATAGAAACACTGATTCAATCCATAGAAGAACAAAAATTATTTTTATTAAGTATAACAAGTGGGCTTGTTCCGTTTCTTGTATCAAGTAGCTCAAATGAACTGATTACATTTGATTATAACCTTCAATTATCAGAAGGTAAGTTGCTTAAGTTGGAACGTAATGATTTTCCAGTTGAACGTACAATTTTATCTGGCGTTTTTTATACCTATTCAGAGCTATTATGTTTATCACTATCATCCTTAACCACTAAGGATTTAGACCAATTTCAGCAAGGGTTGATACATGAAAACTACACGAAAAATTACGATGAGTTTATTCAGTATCGTCAATTTCGTTTTTTTGGCGTTAGTCTGGTATTCATCATTTTACTTTCATTACTTGGTAATTATTTTTATTTGAACCAATTAAATCAAGAAATTGCTGACTTAGAAGTTGAGTTAACGCTTCATAATGATAACCTTGCCTTGTTAAATAAGTTGAAGCAAGAACAAACCAGAAAAGAATTACTTATCGAAAATTCAGGAGTTTTTCAAAAACATTTCATCACATTTTATTTAGATAAAATCATAGGGACAGTACCAGGGACAATATCGATTCAGGAAGCTAACCTCTTTCCTACCAAAGAAGCCCTTAAGGAAAAGCGTAAAATTGAATTTGATAACCAGTCATTAACTATTGTAGGTACAACACCAACCAGTGAAATTTTAGAAGAATGGATGCAAAAAATGAATCGGTTTTCATGGGTAAAAAGTGTTGAGTTGATTAATTATCTGAAGGATAATCAAGAAGCAAGTTTTAACCTATTAATCACATTTCAAGAATGACATTTTTTGACCAATATAGCTATAAACAAAAAAACTATGCCTTATTGATTTTGGCTGTTTTACTTATTGCTGTAAGTTACAAAAGATCATTTAAGGTTACACTAGAAACGATTGATGCAAAACAGGAATTAGAACAAAAAATTGAAAAAGCACATTTTGCAGTACGAGATATACGACATACTCAACGAGAGATAGCCTTTTTAAATAGATTATTAGGAGAGGACAATGTAACGATAGAGAAGGTACAACAATCTTTTTTAGTTTTCCTTGAAAAAAACAGTAACGATATAATTGTTTATCAAGTTGATGAGGTGTTGAAATTTAAACACCCCGATTTTTCCATAAACACGCATCGAGTTATCTTAAAAGGAAAATTTATACCCACATTGCAGTTTTTATATCAACTTGAAAAAGAGTTTGATTTAGCCAAATTAGTCAGTTTAAATTTTGAGTATAAAAAGTTTAACTCTGAAGAAAAAGAACAATTATACACCACACTATTATTACAGAATTATGAACGTTAAAAAAGTACTAAAAGCATGTGTTTTGGTAATGTTGCCAATGTTTATTCTTTCATCTTGTAAAGATATCATAGCCAAAAATATTTCAGGAAATACTCCAGAAATAATCACGCCAACACTAAACGATACGTTGGCAAAAAGTGCTGTTACTTTTACATGGAACGAAATGAAAGGAGCAACAAAATACCGTTTGCAAATAGCAAGTCCGAGTTTTGAAAACATATCAAGTTATGTATTAGATACCACCATAACCAAAACTACATTTGCAGTTGGTTTAGATTCCAATCAGTACGAATATAAATTAACCGCAATAAATGCTGGTTATGAGTCTAACGTTTTGGGACCAATTCGTTTTTGGGTAGGTAAATCAAGTACAGGTAATTCATCCGCTTCACTCGTTTTAAGTACGCCAACAAACAATACGTTTGTAAATAAAACATTTGATGGTCGATTTACATGGTTAGCAGTTGATAAAGGGACAAATTATGAATTTGAGTTACGCAAAGGAGGTACCTTCACTTCAGGAACAAATGTTTATACCATGGATCCAGGCAATACGCTTGATAAGACATTGCCATCTAATTTATTGCCATTAAGTCCAGGTGAGTATACATGGAGAGTCATTTCCAATTCAGGAAGTACCTATTTAACCCAATCGATAGGAAAATTTACCGTAGATACTTTGTCACCTAATCAAGCGACTCTACTAACACCTACCAATAATTCAACCTTAAATTTATCCGATTCAATTACGTTTACCTGGAGTAATGGGACAAGTACAGCATCTTTTCAATCTAGCGTAACCTCTACTCTAGAAATTGCATCTGATGTAACATTTAGTTCTATTTTATACACCTTGAGTGTTGTTGATTTTCAAACTAAAAAACTCAAATTATCATCATTAATATCAGGCAAAACTTATTATTGGAGGGTTAAAAATAAAGATGCAGCAGGTAATATAGCCAATCCTTCATCTGTATTTCAGTTGATAACAAACTAAAAGATAGTATGAAAAATAAAGGTGTAACTTTTATCTTGTTGATTGTTGTTGGAATTGTTTGGTATAAAGTTTTTTTTCGAATAAAAGAGAACTTAACTACTGATGATAATCTGCTTGTTTCATCTGAAATAAAAAAAGCGAATAGGTTAAAATTTACGAAAGATACATTTCAATTATCAGCCAATTATCGTGATCCTTTTCATTCAAAGTCAGCATCGTCTTCTCAACAAGAGGACGTTTCAATGAATACCAATACCGCACCTGTACCACCTATTACTTATCAAGCTCCCAAACCAGTTCCAGTACCTAAACCTCATAAATGGCCAAAGATGAAATTTTACGGTGTAATGAAAAGTAACCCTCAGAAAGGCAATCTCGCTATTCTTGCTATTGATAATGTATTATTCAATCTACGTGAAGGGGAAGTTACATATGATGGGATTGTTTTGAAGAAAATTTATGGAGATTCGGTATTGTTTACTCAAGATAAACATTCGAGGATGTTGAGAAAGTAAAATTTATTGACAAGGCTGGAAGAGCAATTGCTACTATCAAACAAATTAGTAAATAGGAAGGCTGCAAATGTGCAGCCTTCTTTTTTACAAGTTTTTTAATACATCAATTAATTCCTTCTGAGGGTGGCAATCGCTTTTATCTTTCAGGTAGGAAGCGTGTGTAAATATTCCTTTATCTCCTCTCAAAGCGGATTTTGAATTATGACATATTCCTATCTTAACTTACTAATTAATGCATCTTTTAACCATTCAAACGCTTCCTTTTGCTTGTAAATCACTCCTGTACGAATCAAACCATCCATATCCATTAAAAAGAACTGATCTTGTTCTTTTTCTTCTATGTTTAGCATGAATTGACGATGTGTAGGAATATGATCTACTGAAAATTTCATGTATGCATTGAAGCTTTCAATGATTTTATCCAAATCCAGCTCCATGTTCAGACGAGAATAATCCAAATCAAATAAATCACGCCCTTTTTTGCGTTGATATAATGCTCTTAATTTTGTACCAAGTAATTCGTTTACATCATAGGTTTTAATGTTTGTTGAACCTGTGAACCAAGGATTATTGACTTCAAATGGAAATTCAATCCAAGGCAATACATTGAAATGTTCTTTGCAATTGATTTCTAATTTCAAACGCAAACGTATTTCCTCGTGTTCAGATGTAAAACGGTAATTTGCTTTTGCTCCATGACCTTTCACCATCGTATTTCTAGGTTCTTCAAAAAAAGTAATGACTTCTTTCAAGCGTTCCATGATTGGTTTTATTGGACCAGGTTTTATTTGAACTAAATCGATGTCCTCTGAATATCTCGGTGCTGGATTTAAATACAATTTGTGCAATGCTGTACCACCTCTGAATGCTAGGTTTTCATTTAGAAATTCATCGGAAAATATTTCAACCAACACACGACTAATGACCAAATCTTGTTCTACTTGATCAAACGAGTTCCACGGTGCATGGTCTTTCCATTGTGCTATGTATGGTTTTGGAATCATAAGTCGTTTTCGAGGGTTATATTAATTTCAATCTTCCATTTTTTTATCGTATCAATAACCTGTAATCCTTTCATTGGTGTTAGTGTGATATAATAATATTTTTGTGATTCCAGATAATTCTCTAAACATCCGATTAGTTCTTCTGAAGCCTCGAGGTATTCAAAAAGATAGCCCATCCTTTGAAAAGTACTGACATGTGGGTACCAAGAAATTAATTCAATCAAATCTTCAATTTCTAAGGTATCTATCAATTCTTCAATATTTGCTAATATGCGATTTAAACCACCTATTTTATTTTGGTGATGAATTAAGTCAGCAATCGTAAGTGCTGGAGAAGAAAGATTGAAAAAACCTGCATCTGATTTTTTTGTGATAATATTTTTTTGTGGCCAATTTACATTTTTTATAAATCTCAATTTTGTATTCCCATTATCAACATCTCTTAAAGTTGATGGAGAAGTAACGATAAAATCTTGTTGAATTTTTTGATGTGCAGCACCGTGAAAGTTTGCAGCAGTAAGTAAACCTATGTAGTACTCCTTATTTGTGTATTTAAATAATTTATCAATGTATAACTGAATAGGTAATTTTCCTAGATTTTGAAATTTTGGAGGAAGAATAATATAAAAACCTTTTCTAAGATTTACTATTTCATTTTTCTTAGCCAATCTAACTAACTCTTTTCTTATTGTTGACTCTGGAGCATTGCATTTTTCTAACACTTCCTCCCAAGAAAAGGCGTATTCTTCATAACTTTGAAGTTTTTTTATGTATTCTGCAACAATCATTAATTAGTTTTAAGTTGCGAAAGTTACCAAAAAGTTACCATTATCGCTACAAAAAACTAAGAAATTAGGCTTTTATTCACTAGAAACTATTTTTCAGATACATTGAACATCAAGTAATATTGTACAAAAAATCCGTAGCGACAACTACGGATTTTAGACTTATATGCTTTTCAAAACATCAACTAACTCCTTCTGCGGATGGCAATCGCTTTTATCTTTTCGGTAAGAAACATGGGTAAATATTCCTTTATTACCTCTTATTGCAGTGTTAGAAAGACCCCACATTTCAGGATGGTATATCTTTGGAATATTGTAGTTTTCACATAAATATTGTACTAATGATTTCAAACTTTCGAGTTGTTTTTCAGTATATTTTTGGTAATATCTATATCCACGAAAAGGGGAGATGTAGGTGATTACTTCTTCTTTTGGGATTTCTTCTTTTGAAGTATTCAAATACACTCCATTTTTGAATGTCAATGCTCCCCAAGAACATAATTCAATACCAATTGATTGTTTGTTTAAAATGGTATTATTGATTTCTTTTGTTCCTAAATGATATGCCCAGTGCGCACTGCTGAACGCTTTATACACTTTACCTTCTCGATCTATCACAAAAGCAACTCCTACTTTTTCTTTTGTTTTCTGCCAAGAGGAAATTACGTTTTGTGCGTTTCCGTTGGAAACAGTATGGTGGATTACAATTTGTCGTTTGTTGTAAACCTCTTTGTAATACTGATTTTCTGCCATTGGAAAATCAATGATTTGGGATAAAAATTGGTTCATAGTTTTTGTTTTTTTGAGTCACATTGGTAATGTGACTTTACATAAATACTGGGATAATTCGACACATTGGTAATGTGTCGCAACGTGATAAAAATCGTTATCGGCGTTTATCGTGGGTTTCTTTAGGGAATGCAATGAGGTTAAACATTTCTCGTAATCTGGAACGGACACGTACTCCATACATTTTTTCGAGTTCAACTGAATTAAGGTTGGTAGTTACGTGTGTTATCGTTCCGGATTGTATGTATTGATC
>Ga0315908_10001093_pt1 | contig 20867 bp, 13 predicted proteins | sample LakEriMetagenome_12_FD_203520 | JGI IMG/M metagenome (GOLD analysis project Ga0315908, IMG submission 203520) | Freshwater fungal communities from buoy surface, Lake Erie, Ohio, United States - Buoy 4 MA124 | ecosystem: Environmental > Aquatic > Freshwater > Lake > Lake biofilm | place: USA... | reverse complement strand
AGAAAATTTTAATAAATTATAAAAATATCATTGAATTATTTTTAAATTAAATTTTAGAAATTTTTTATCTTCAAAATGTTTCAAAGTTTTAATAAATAATTATTTTTCTTATAATATTTTTGAAGTATTTTAAATCAAAATTTTAGAAAATTTTAATTATATAATAAAGTAAAAATTATTTATTTTTATATTTAAATTTGAGCAAATATTTAAAGAATGCTTTAATTAAAAATATTATATTATTAATAAATTTATTAATATAGTTTATTTTGATTGGAAAAATATTTCAAGATAATAATCAGTCAATATTTTATTGATAATTTAAATAAAATTTAATTTTTAAACTATTTTGGAAAATATTTTATTAGATATAACTATTTTTATAATATAAAATCAAATTTAAATTATAAATATTTTATTAATTTTCTTTTAAATTTACTTATATATTAAAAAATATAAAAATTTTATTTATATTATTTGAAATAAAATATATAGCATTATTATATTTATTTCATTATGAAATTTGTTATTAATTAAAAATTATTTTTTTCTGAATAGTTTATTGAAAATATGACTATTTAAAATTTTAACTTTTATTTTTTATTATGTTTACCGTGTTTATGAATTAACATTATGTTTTTTAACTATAATATATATCCTTAAGTTTTTATTGAATATAAAATTTAACGTTTTCATCTTCTTAAAATTAAAACTAATCGTTGAAAATATTTTATTCTTTAATAATTTATTATTAATTACATTATTACTAAATTAAAATATCAAATAAATCTTTTAAAAATATAGAGTCATCAAAAGTTCTAATTATATTATCAATATTTGTTTTTATTCTTTAGATAATAAATTATTAAGATTATTATCCTATTATATTAAAATTTTAAATTTTATTTTTATTTTTGATTAAATCTTTTAAAATTGATTAATATTTGCTGTAATCAATATCATTAACAAAAGAAAACTAATTTAATATATTATTAGTAATTATTAAAACTATATTTTAATATTTTGTCTGGATTTATTTTTTTAAATAAATATCAAATAAATCAAAAAGAATTTAAAAATTTATTTTATTTTTTATACTATAATTAAATTTTAATAAAATTTTTAGATAAATATATTAAGCTTAATCATCATTTAAATTTAAAATTAAATTATTTAATATTATTTCTAAAGATTAATTAACTTCATAATTTTATAAAATAGTTTATATTAAATATACTAGTTTTTAAATATAAAAAAAGCTTTTGTTTTTTTCTGATTAAATTTCATTTAAATCATTGAAATCAATAAATTTTAAAGTTTCTTTTAATCTTATATTTATATTATTATTGTTAATATTTAATAATTGATATTAAATTATTAATTAAATTATTTAGTCAAAAATTTTTTAAAGATTATCTTAATTTATAAAATTTATAATATTTTAAAGATAAATAAATTTTTAAATTATTGAGAAGATAAAATTAAATAATTGTTTTTATACATATTTTTAATTTTTCAAAAGTGTATTTATTAATTTAATAAATTAATTTAAAATTTAATAGCCTTTTAATTGAATTACTTAAATTTATTATTAATCATCGCTTACTGCTAATTCATCTAGAATTATTAAATTATCAATTATATTTTACAGTATTTTTTGATTAATTTCATTTGTTTCAAACATATCTAAAAGTTTTTATATTTGATTTTTATCAAATATAGAATTCTCGTTAAATTCTTAATTTTTCTTTTTATCAAAATCGTTATTTTCATTAATTATATTATTCTTTTCAGATATTAAAAGTTATTAATATTAATAATTTTACTGAAAAAAAATAGATTTTCCAAGTTTTTAAATAATATAAATGGATTATTACTAAAAAATATTAGAGTTAGTAAAAATTTATTCAATTAATAATAATAACTTATTATTTTTATCTAAATTATCTTATTATTGTAATATATCTATCCAAAACTATAATAAAAATTATTTATTATTTGAACAATTAAATATTATTTATATCATTTAAAAAGTATGTAAATAATTTAAAAAATTTTAATTTAAATATAATTCAAATATTTTATTGAAAAAATATATGTCTTTTTGGTTAAATTAAAAATTATTATGACTAAAAAGTATTATTAAATATTTCAGAATTTCAATGAATTTTTATACAAAAAAATTTTTTGTTAATAATTCTTAACTATTTTTGAAAATGTAATATAATATTAAATCTGAAATTAAAAATATATTACAACCATCATTTATACAAGTATCAATAATTTTATCTATAAATTAATCTTAAATATCTTTATTAATAATCAAATTATAGTAATAATTTGTAAAAACTTGTTATAAATGTATAAAATATAGCTAATTTTAAATTAAATAAATTTCTTTATTCTAAATATCTAAAAATATTATTATATAATATACCTTCAATTCGATTATTTTTGAATTCTAAAAGGATTTCATAACTTAATTTTTTTAACAAATATTCAGAATTATTATTGAAATTATCATTATCATTAATATCTTAGAGAATATTACTATTATTTGAATAAAACTATTTGAAATGGTTGATGTTGCTAACTTAAGATAAAGAAAGTTATTATGTATGTTATTATTAAGTGTAAATGAGGATGTTTTTTTGAATTTCAGGAGTTAAATCTCAACTATTTATCAGAATTTAATTTTGATTTATTATATTTTTATCTATCAACAACTAAATTAATTGATTTGCATAGTCCCTTATTTCTTTGCTTTTATCACTACAAATTATGAATAGTTGTGAAAGATAAGTTAGATTAAAACTTTCATAATTTTTTATCAAAATCATAAGTATGTTTTCTTTAATATATTTATTTTCATTACAGATATAAATTGAAACTAAATTCACAAGTTAGTCATTTCCTATTAATTCTCCTATCTTTATCAATTATTTCATACTTATATTTCTCAATTCATCATTTTTATCCCCTAAAACTTAAACCAAATTTATTATCATATTTTTACTATAATGTTTAAAATCATCTATATTTTGAGCCAATAAAAAACAACTTTCAATAAATAGTTTCTGTATTTATTTATGAGGGTCTAAAATTCTATTTATAAATAAATTTACTATTTCATTTTAATTTCTACACTTTTTTAGTTTTTATGCTATATCTTTTAATTTCTATAATCCTTTTTTTCTTTTTTCCCAATTTATATCTTTAAAATCTTTTATAATTTCATCAATTTGTTATTAAATTTATTTATAATCTGATTTATCATTATTGTTATGATTTAGCTATTAATTATATTATTTGTCTTAGAAATTATTCTATTTTTTTAAAATTTATTCTTATTCTTATAATTAAAAATTTTAAGATTCTTTTTATTATTATAATTAAATATTGTGTATTGATTATAAATTTAATTCTTAATCAATGCTTTTATCAAATCTAAAATTAATTTTCGCTTATCTTTCTTTTTCACTTAATTAAGTCACATTTTAACATTGAAAAATTAACTAATCTAATTCTTAACTGATTTATAAATTGTTATTTTTTAATAATTAGATATAATTCACAATTACATTACTAGAATGATATTAAGCAATAAATAATACCAATTTTTACATACTATTAACTATATTGCTATTATTTTATTAATTATTTAAGTTTTCTAATATGAACTCAAAAATTTATTTAAAATCTTAATTTTTTTATCCAACATAAGACAATATATTTTAAATTTAGAATATAATATCTTGTTATTGCTTATTACTTAAAATAGTAATATTTTACTTTCTTATTTTAATAATTTGGCTTATAATCAATTTATTGTCTAGTTATTATACTAATAATTTGAATATTTATTAAATTTATTACATGTATTTAATGTCTCCCATTCTATTAATTAAGTATTGAATAATAATTTATAATTATTATTCTTATATTAAAACATGTTCCATTTCAAATAATTTAATAAGAAAACATAAAAAAGATTTGTGAAATTCTAAACTATTAATATCTAAAAATTGGTTTAAATATTCATTAAGAAAACAAAATCCTAAATCTAAATTATTAGAAAAAATAAGTAGATTATCCTAACGGGTCAAATTGTATATAGTTTCTAATTTTTTATTTAATTTTACTTATTATTTCAATTAATCATCAAACTATAAATCAATAAATTAATTTATGATTGAAATATTTTTCTGAGAAGTATATTGTTATTTTGTTAATTGTTATAACAACTTGACATTCTTTTTTTCTGTTAATAATTACTATTGGTTTGATGTTTTTCTATTATTTTACAAGTTTTTTTTATCCAAACTGTAGTTTTTCTTTTTTTCTGGAGATTTACTTTAATAATCTTAATCCTTTCTTTCAATTTCTAATTATTCTGTTTAAATTATCCCATTTTTATGTAATTATTTTTATAAATTAATCATTATTTCTCTTACTTCTATGCTTCCATTATGTTTTAATTTTTAAATGTCTTCAATAAGAAGAAAGAATAGTTATTTTAATTACTTATTATCATTATAATTATCAAGATTAAATTAAATGTAATTAAGAAGTAATTAAATAATTTAAAACAAAAGTTAACTATTTTTAGTTTTAAGTTAAAATTAAAGATATTCATAGACATCAATAAGATCAAATGAGTAAAAACAATTTTTTAAAGAGTTTTAAACTTCATCAATAATCATTTATTTTTTATCAGCTAATTTTTCAATCAAAAAATTAAATAATGCTTTTACATTATTTTTGAATTTTCCCCTTATACTTTTGGCCATTAATCCAATTATTTTTATCACTTATTATAAAACATTGATATTCTTCTCTTTAACAAACAAGATTCTACATAAATTTGATATGTTATTTTAACAATTGCTATTTACTTTCACACTTTTTTCAATTTTTTCTATTAATTTGTGAAGTTCTTCTTTCTTTTCTGACCATTTTTATAATTCTAATACATCTTTACACCACTTTTCATTGAACTATTAAGAAATATCTATAGCTTCTATTAAATCATATATATCATTACTATTATTATTGTTTTAATTTGTGTTACTATTTAATTAGGACTACTCATTTTTTTCATTATTTATTTAGTCTTATATTAATTTCGGGACAGTTTTCTTAAAGTTGGCAGCATTTTAAGAAAAATAATTTAACAATATTTATTGGTAGTTTTTTTAAAGATTGGCAATGCAAGAGTTAGCAAATGAATCACCAACCTAATGAAAAATTATTTTGTAAAAATTAATTATTGAATTTTTGAAAGCAGGATTTGTGGAATTAGCTAGATTTAGAATCAAAGGATAAATAGATTTGAGATTTTTAAATATTTATACTCCAAAATTATCTATCAACTGAATAATAACTAATAAACTAGCTTATTGTATTTTTATTAATTTATGTTTAATAGATAAAATTACTTGTTCTTCTATTGTTTCTTCTTCACCTAATTAGTAAATATTTATTATTATTTCTAAACTTTTGTTTTTTATTGATTCCTTGCTTGTTACTCCTTTTTCAATTAAATTCCAAATTAAATTCTTTAAGTTTGTTTCTTTGCTTTTATATTTTTCTTTTTTTTATTTTTAGTAATAAATTCCAATCATTCTAATCGATTTTTCAAGTACATTTGGGTTAGACTCATTTATAAATTAATCAAAATAATTAACAATGCTTATAAGATCTGACTATTCATTAATTAATTATTCTAAATCGTTGGAATCTGAAAATAGTTTTTGAACTTATTCATATGATTTTATTCTTATTTTCCAGTTTTTACTCTATACTTTTTAAGATAAAGGCAAAGAAATTTCATTTTCAAAATCTTTATCAAAATATTCGTGTTATTATTCTTTTATTTGAAAATTATTATTATTATTATTTATAGGTATTTCATCATAAATTTTTTCCATTATTTTTTTATAATTATTACAATATATTTTTTCAAATTTAATTAATTATTAATTTTAAATTAAATATTTAAGATTTTATAAAATTAAAAATTTAATTATTTTGTGATATCAAAATTAATAAAAATATAATATCCCTTATTTCTTAATGACAACTTAAAATTAAAAAAATTAATTTAAAATTAGAAAACTTGCATTCTCTTTTACATCATAATTAAATGATTAAACTAACTTTTAGCTAAATAATTAATTGGCTGATTAAAATATATAAAAATGCTGTAATTAATATAATTAATTTAATTGTGACTGTAAAATAATAGAATATTTATAAAAAAAATAAATTTAAGAAAATGTAATTTAATAATTAAATTAAAATCATTTAAAAAATGAAATTTAAATTTAAAATTTAAATTCAGTTAATTAAAATAAATAAAATAATAATTATCTATTAAATAATTATGATATTAATTATAAAAATAATAATTCAATAGATAGAAATAATTAAAAAAGTTTACATCCTAATTAACATTTGATTTAAATAAATCCTTATTATATAACCCTTTTTAAAGAAAAATAAATTGATTTTTGCCAAAATTAATTTATATCTTAAACTAATCAAACTTTATCAGAATCCTAATTGTAAAACTTTATCGAAAATTAATTAATAGAAAATACAATAAATGAATAACTTAATAATGAATATTATAATTCTAATATCTAAAAAAATTAATAAATTCATTATTTGCTTTCATAAATAGATGAAGAAAATTCTTTTCTTGAATAATCATTTTAATGTGACAAAGAAATATTATTATAAAAATAATAATTTTAATTAGATACTATATAATTATTGACTCAATTAAATTAAAATAAAGTATACAATTAAGATATAAATTAAAAATAAAATATTAATAACTAATTAAAAAAATAAAATAATTAATTTATTTCTGCTGATTTAGATTAATTCTTTTCTTCTTATGAAGATTTTTATTCATCTTAATTAGAATAAAAATAAATACAGTATAAAACTTAAGATTCATTTGATAATAAATTTATTTTATCAAATTATTAATCTCAGATAAGAAGAATAAAATCTAATTGCAGTATAGAAGATATTATTAAAACGGAGATTCTTGATAATAATTTTTAATAAGATAGTATTTTCTTATAAAACTTATAAACTGTTAATACAATAATTGTTGGATTATAAGCAAATCAAAATTAAAAAACTTTTAACAGTTTTGATAATACCTAATGTTCAGAAGAAGATTAGTATTAGACTAATATATCTGAAATAAAATAAGACCAAAAGATTAATATAGAAGAAATATTTAAAAAAAATAAATTATTTTATAAAAGTATTCCAATGAAATAATAAATTATTAATGATGCCAGTGATTATAACATTAAAATTGATAATGAAAAATAAAAAAATTTAAAATAATTTTGATCCAATTTTTAAAATCAATATATTAATTATAGTTAAATAATAGACTTATCTAATAAATTTATTTAATAAATAAAAAATTTTGTTTAAATAATCAATAAAATAATAGTAATAAAATAATTTATATTTTTTTTATAATAAGTAAATTTATCAACAATTTTATTAAAATTAATTTAATTAATTTTTATTTGAAGAATTTGGAAATCTTTTGTATTCGTATAAAATTAGAGGTTTTAAATTATTATTTTAGCATATTTTTTATTTTAAAAACTTTAATAATATTTTTAATAAAAGAGTTATACCATAATTTTTTATTCTTTTTTAACCATTATTCAGATTGAGAATATTTAGTCAATTTTTTCTACTGATAGTTATAACAAATTTTAGACAAATAAAGATAACCATAATCAGCTTTATTTTTTAGAGAAAATAAATCACTTAATTATTCTGATTTTAACTTTATTCTTGTTCTGCTTGTGCTTTTTCTTCTTTTTTTTCTGTTTCTGTATTATAATCATTTATTTCATGTCCCTTTAAAAATTCAAATTTATGTCTTAATCCTTTATCTCTAAAATATTCTCCAATATATTACTTTCCTTTATCTCATTTTAAATATTTTATTTTTTTTAAATTATTTCAAGTTTTTAATTTGAAAATTCATATTCCCGTTTAAAAAATTATTTTATTTCATTAGATTTTTAAATTTTATCTTAATTATCTTCAGATTCTAATATTTTATTGAATTTTGATTATAAGGAATTAAATTAAATTTTTTTAATAAGTTCATCTTGAGAACTTTACAAACTCATTTTTCAAATTTATTATAATATAAATTATATATGTATCTAAATATTGAATTATCTATTTAGTTAAATTTTTAGGATTTTAAAATTATTTATTGAAATTTAAAATTTTTTTTTTAAAATGATAATTTTTATTGCACGATAAATGATTTATTAAATTTGTTATGAAATTAAAAATTTTAATAGTTATAATAAAGATAAATTTTTTTTTTAAAATGATAATTTTTATTGCACGATAAATGATTTATTAAATTTGTTATGAAATTAAAAAATTTTAATAGTTATAATAAAGATAAATTTTTTTTATAAAAATATAAATAAAGAGAATATAATATATAACTTGACAATTATATTATAGAGATGAATAGCAACGTAAAATCTATGAATACATTTGAAGAGATATTTGATCACGGTGAATAACTGATAGAGTTTATGAAAAAAGATATATCATTGCTTGATTATAATTAAATATAAAAATTTTAAAGTAATTCAGGCATGAGAATGAAATACAGTTTGCAAAACATTTAATAAAGTGTTTTAAACTCAACAAGGAAAGTGAATGTTAATAACAAATATTATAAATTACTAAATTAAAATACTTATGGTAACTAGCTTGAGGAGCATAACGTATTTTTTTAAAAATATTTTAGGTAAATGAGTAACTCAATGAGTCTCAAGATGATATTCCAGAAGATAAGGTTCTAAAAAAGTATATAGGCTAAGAAGCTGTTTAAAATTACTATAAACATTATAAAAAACTAGATAGAATTGTTGAATAGAATAAAATATCTAATATCAATTGTATATCAATATTTATTAATATTTTCCTTTATATTATTTTTGCGATAATAATATTTTCCTTAAATTATTAATATTTTCATAATTTACTATAATTTTTATTATATAATAAAATTTATTTAAATTATTATTAATTTTAGAATCTCCATATACAGCCATTCTATCAACATCAAAAGAAGAAAAGTTATTGCCTTCAAAACTAGGTATAATTAAGCAAAGAGGAGATGGAAATTAAATATAATGCAATAATTTCAAATTTGGAGATAAATATATAAAAATAATGTCAGAAGGTATTGGAAGAATTCCAAACTTATCAATTTTTAAATTAGCAGGTAATAGAATAACAGAAAACGGGGCCTCTCATCTAATAAGTTAAATAATGAAGAATGGTAAGGTGATAGATATTAAAAACAACAAAATAGGAAAAATAGGAACAGAACATTTAAGCTATTGTCTGAGCAGCAAAGACTGTTGGTTAGAAGAACTGAATTTGGAAGACAACATGTTAGGAGATTCAAACATTATGATGTTGTTAGATAGCATATTAGATAACAACACTTTAAGAATTCTTAATATCAGCAAGAATTTTATCACTAATATAGTTGGTGATAAGTTGAAACAACTTTTGGATGAGAACCAAGAATTAAAGGAGCTTTATCTTCATTGGAATAATATTAAAGGTCAAGGAGGGTCCAAGATATTTGAAGGCTTGAAAACAAATGAATATTTAAAGGTATTAGATTTGAGTTGGAATAATATGGGTAGCGATGAAAATTCAGAAGAATGTATTAAACAAATCACAGAATGTTTTTAAACTAATACTCATTTACTTCATCTTGATTTATCTAATAATTGTTTCAATTTATAGGAAAGCAAAAAGATAGCTGAGGCAATCAAGAATAACTAAACTATCTATGGATTCCATTTTGAAGGGAATCAAGGATTTGTAGATAATCATGGATTTCTAATAGTGGAAGATAATTAAATTAATAATAATATGGGTTAGAATAGTGTGAGTCATAGAATTGAAGGAGTAAATTGTGTATATACTAATAAAAGGATTCAAGGCGAATTATTGTAGAATTAATGTTGGATTTGTGGAGGATGGAATTAATAAGAGTTTATTTGGAAGCTGAATGAAAGTGGAGTTGCTGAGAAAAGACCCATTTATATCCATATGGATTTTGAGGGCTATATGGGTAGATATACTGGGAAATGCAAAAGAGTTACTAAATAATTCCATTATAATAGAATGGTTCCTCCTGGAAAATTAATGTTCCTATTTACTGCCAATGGTTACTAACAGGCTGCCAAGAATTATACTATTATTTAGAATCAGGAGTAAACTATTATGAATGTTGACATGATGAATGGCAGGTTTAATTTGGATCTTGAAAGTTGTGATCAAAGGAATATAATGAATCTTAAAATCAATAAAGATGTTATTGATAAGGAAGAATATACAGTATTGATTGGAATTAAACCTAGGTCTAAAGAACTTATTTATATTCCTCCCAAGGACAAAGTTTTTAAAAAAAAATGGGAATTTAAAAATTCAATTATGTTTCCATGGAAGCCAGACACTTAAGACCTATTAGATAAGTGCTTAGATTTTGATTGGAATAGTGGCAGGATCAACAAAGTGATTAAGGATGAAGAGGATAATAAGAAAGTAAAAGAAAGATGGAGGAAGAGTTATAGAGCTTATAAAGATTGTTATAAATACTTTTCAGCTATGAATCCTATTGGAGATATCTGGGCTTTGAGCTAGTTGTCATTTAGTGATCTCATTTATTAGACTTCTATTATTGATAATGTGATGTTATAAGCTGCTGATGTAGACATAAAGTTCATAGCTACTACTAATAATATTGATTATAAGACTAATCCTAGAAATCCTGTTAGGGGATTGGTCAGGTTTGAATTAATGGAATGTCTCATCAGGGTCGCTGATGAAAGGTTCCTTAAGAAAGGCCAATAAGTTTCTAATAACTATTCTGAGGCTATTGAGATACTGCTCAATGATTATTTTGATCCTGTTTTTAATAAGTATGATTCTCAAAAGTGGAGAGAGGAAAATTATTGGAATGAGCCTTGTGATGAGGTCTTTAAGACCTATAAGGCAGTATTGGAAACAGTTTATAAGAGATTTTCTGTGAAGAAAGTCAAACCAGGATAAAAGAGTTTTATGTGCCTTGAGGAAATCTATGATATTTGTAAAACTGCTAATTTGTATGACGAGAATTTTGTGGAGAGAGATGCTAATATTGCTTTTAATCTGTCAATGATGACTTAAACTGATGAGCTTAACAATGATAGAATTTTTTAAATGTAATTTGTGGAGTTCTTGGAATGTGTTGCAAGGATTTCTGAAAAGTACTCTCCATAACCTCTTGTTGATATGGAACCTATGAATTATGAATAAAGATTAGCTTTGCCTTTGCATTTGAAGACTGAAGCCATGATGATTATTTTTCTTAAAAATCTTGTAGATGTTAATATGAAGGAGTAATGGCTTAAGTAGCCAAGGTAAAGTCTTTTTAAGGAAAAAGCTAAAGAAGCTGAAGATTCAGATGATTTTGAAGACTGATAAAATTCTATTATTATCATAATCATCTTTTATTTTATTAACAATATATTTATCATATTTAATTTATAAACATAAATTTATGGAAAATAATCTTAATCAACAACCTTCATTAATATTTGATGAAAATAATAATCATTTTATGAGACAAGAGTATGCAAATAAATAATTTTGGGACGATAGATTTGAAAAGTAAATATTAAAATATTAATTTAGGAAGTAGGGTCACTTCGATTGGTATATAGAATACAAACAAATGAAAGTATATTTAGAAGAAGAATTCAAAATTAAGAAGAACGATAAAATACTAATAGTAGGTTGTGGAAATTCAAGTATTATTCTATAAATAAATAAATAGAACTGAGTATGCAAATGTTCAAAGATGGTTATTCAGATCTACTTAGCATAGACATTTCTGAAAACGTAATAACTCAAATGCAAAGATTAGCAAACGAACAGAACTAGGACCTAAAATGTAATTTTTATAAAATATTAAAGACTAAATAATGGACTGCACAAATCTTTAATTAGCTAATGAATCTTTTGATGTAGTTATTGATAAAGGAACTTTGGATGCCTTGGCTTGTGGGAAAGATTTTGTAACTCCCTGCAAAATGCTATCTGAAGTCAATAGGGTAATGAAAAAACAAGCCAAATTTATTCTCGTTACTCATCAGTATATTACAAATTGAATTAAATACTTTAATTATTCTTTTGGTTTTGATGCTTTTTCTTACTTTTTTCTATAGACACCATTGTCTGAAAGTTCGTAATTTATTAATATCATCAGGTCTACTAAAGGAAATTTTACTATTAAATAAGTTTTTACTAATAAATTACTCTTTTTAATAGTAATGAATAAATGTATTTCTTAATTTATAATCTAATACTCTTATTAATAACTTTTTAGATAAAAAATATTTATAAGAACAGAAGGAATCTATAATAAAACTTAAATAAATCATTTTCAAAAATTAATAAGAAAAGGATAATTAATTAAAAGAGGAGAATGATTAATAATTGTTTATCAATAAATAAACTTATGATGTTAATATTGAATAACTTAAATAACTAAAAGATTTTTAGAATTAAAGAGGATTAAATATATTTGACTTAGATCAATAAAAATAAAAAATAAAATAAAAAGATGAATAATCGGATATAGATTCGGATGATTAAAATAAATAATTAGATTATAATGAATATAAACCACAAAGACAACCTTATGTTTATATTTATATGATAGTAAAATAGGAAGAAAAAAAATAAAATTAATGAATATATAAAATCAATTAACATTATGTTTTTCTATATTTTTTTCTTATTATGTAATGATATTATATAAAGATCCTGTCATTTATTTCACCATTTCTGGGGATCTTAATATATCTATTAAATACCAATATAGAGTGTTTTCTCTAATAAATATATAAATAAATTTGATTTACAAAACAAGATTATGATCTTCTCTAGCCATTGTAATAGCTCTAATAATTTTCATAATATTTTCGGGTTAGGGAATATGTTTGAGCATGAAATTTCCATTTCCAGCCATTTTCAAAATAGCAGTCCTTAACATTTATGAGACTACTAAAACAACTGAAGTGTAAATTAATTATAAATTATAACCCTGTGTTATTTAACTAAAATTATCTGATATCATGTAAAAAGTGGTATCTTCATTATTTGTATCATTATTGTTATAAAATTTCCAATAATTTTATTTTGAACCGTATTCAAATATTTGACCTAATGTATAATTTAAATTAGGTCTTGATTGAATTTTAGTAGCACCACTTTAACTACTAATGAAAAAAGTCTAATAATTAATTATTAAAGATTATTTACATCAGTCATAAAATTATTAATTCTATATCTACCATTTGTACGAGAACCTAGATTAGTTTTTATAAATTAAATTAAACCAATGTCATTTATAGAATATTCATTTATGTATGTATTTTACTCTTAAATAGTTTAAGTACTTCCCTCTATAATTGATTTATTTTATCTATCGAAATAAATAGATAATATCAATTTAGAATCTTTTATAGTTTAATTATTAGAATCATAATAATCTTATTCAACTTTGGATAAAAGATCTTAAATATAAGTCTTTACTTCTTCAGTCATTGATATATAATTATCAGCAGCTCCTAACATAACAATTTGTTAGAAATTATCTCCAGAAAGTTTACTATAAATATTTTGCGTGAAGTTTTACTATTTCTTTATTTCATCTGTCATAGATTTTAAAGACTTAATATTAGATGTTTAAAATAGCTAGTATTTATTATTATACAAACTCAAATCAAGTTTAATAGTAACAGCTTGAATCTTATTAGGTTTGGAAATAGGATTAAGATCACTAAAAAGCAACAATGGCCCATAAATCAGCCCAAAAATAATTAATAACAAGCCAACTCCTAAAACTAATTTTAGTATTTTCAAAATAGGAGTTCCTAAATAAAATATAAATAATTTAATTATAATATACTCCAATATTATTATAAAAATAATATGTTATAAATATAATATCTTTATAAATATAATTAAAAAATAATTATAAATATTTGCCTATTTTATTTTCCAATTGGACCTTGATATTCACTTAAGCCAAGTAACAAGCACTGTAGACTTCAAATACAGTGAACCACTCAAATAACGTTAAACTTGTTTTAGTAATTGTCCAGTCTAATATTATCTAAATTTCAAACAAAAAAGGAATTGCTTTGTATATAAGAAATATGTAACTGCTTATTTCGTTTACATTTTTTGTAAGAGAAGATTCTATTTTGAACATTTCATATCCAAATTTTATTTAAAGCGCACAAAGCACAAAGTAAATATGAAACAATAAATAAAGAAATAATTAATAATAATTTTGATCTGCTTAAATTATTTTTTCAAGTTCCTATTAGCTATTTGCTATTTGGGACACATCAATTTCTGGTCTTAAACAAAACTTAAAGAAGAGGTAAAAGTTGACAAATAAGATTTAAATCAAGAGAAAAATAAACTTAATAAATTCATTTGTTTACTAAATATTGTAAATGTCTATTATCAACTTGTACTTCCTTTGATTTATGATTCTGTCAATAATGACGAAAATAAACCATATGCCTAAAAATACAAGCATGTCAGCATCGTAGTTATTGGATTGGATATAATCTATTTGATAATTAGGTTTGCATTTTTTGAAAGCAAAAAATATGTAAATTACCAAAATCAGTTGAACAAACATTATTAAAGGGTAAAAGTTAATACCTTTTCTTAAATTCTATTCATTATATTTTTATTTTTATTACCAAAGAAGAGAAGTTTCTTTTTAAGTAATTTTATTCATAATTTTCATTTTAAATTTTTAAGTTTATTAGAAAATCTTTTTGCATCCTTAAAAATGAAATATCGTTATTATATTAAAATAATTAATCATAATCTGGTTTATGTTTTTTTTATATTTATTTTTAAATTTTTTCAAAGTTTACTTTAAAAAATAATTTATAAATATTGTCTTCATTTTAATTAAAATATTTAAATAATCCAAGTCTATTTATATGTTGGGAAAAAACTATAATGAAAATTAATATAAATATTTCAAAAGTTATCTTTTTCTAAGTTCCAAATATTAATTGAAAATATTCACTTTTATTATTTTTGTGTTCATATATTATTTTAATTTAAAATAAAGTTTTAAAAAATATGATAAGTGTAATTAACACAAACATTGATTTTAGATAAATCTAATGATAATATTAATCTTACATAATTAATAAAATTATTGCTATTAAAATAGGAATATAAGCTATTAATCCATCATTACAAAATCTATAAAAGAGTAATAATACTGTTAGCACAAAAAATGATTAACTCATTATAAACTTAAAATAAATATTAAATACTAAATAATTTTAATTAATATTATAAATAATTATTTACTTAAGGAATAAGCTATTTAATATCTAATTAATATTTACTCTCTTAATTAAATATATTAAAGAATTTTATTTTTTTAGGTGCAACAATATTTTTTTCATAAAAATTATCATCACAATTATTTAACAGTTCTTCTTCATTTATTTCTTAATCAGATAAACTAAATTCTTGATGTGTCTTATTATTTTCCTTTTCATTATTTAAAATATTATCTTATTATTTTTGAATAATTTATTATCTTTCACTATTTTGCTCTTAATTTTATTCTTTATTGTCTCTTTATTATTTTTAGTATTTAATTTATTGTAATTCAAATAATACTGATTTATAAATTTCTTTTTATTCTTAAAATTATATTGATTCTTATAATTTTTCTTCTTAAATTAATTTTTAAATTTTTTATTATTCATCTATGTCTTAATTTAAAATTTATTTTGATGAAACCTTCTAAGAATAAAACTATAATAATTTTTATTAATTTATTCCTTATATAGATTGATAATTTGTATTTTTTTGTTTTGATTTTAGTTTATTTTTTAATTACTATATTTAATCTTGAATGGTTTTTTAATCATTTTTAGAATGTATTTGCAACAATTCTTAATAATAAAGCTCATAATCTTCAATCATTTTTAAAATTTTCATAAAAATTTCTTAATTATTATCACAAATGATATCTAAAATATTTATTTTTTGAAATTATTCATAATTTTTGTTTGTATTTAAATAATAGAAAAGAAGTTCAAATTTACTTTGAAATAAAATACGATTAGTAAAATATAAAATAAATTGACTAATTTTTTATTTAAACGAAATTTTTTTTTGTTTTATTAAAATTGGTTATTTTATTTCTTCTTTTTAAATATCTTATTCAATTAGACTATTTATCCCTTGAGCTTTTAAAGCTTATTTATCTTTTTCTATATTTTAAAATATCCTTAAATAATAAATATTAATATTTACATTTAATATTTAGCAGTAATTTCATTTACTTCTGACATTAAATTGTCCTTTCTAAAATAATTTTCATATAATTTAATCAAATTTTCAATATTTTTTTTTCTAAATATGATATAAGATCTTAAAATTTTCTTTTAATTATAAAGATATAATTTACATTTATCTTGCTATTTGATTTTTCTTAATCAATAAATTAACAATATACTTAAAAAAAACTAATTTTATTTTAAAATTATTTTAATATTATTAAAAAAAAGTATAGATAAAGCTTTGCTGGATTATCTGTAGATCTGAAATTTTAAAAAAATTGATTTTAATTATCAATATAAAATATAAAATAGGTTGTAAATATATCTAAAATAATTAAAAATTAAGTAGTTCTGATGAAATAAATTTATTTTGATTTTATAAAAGAATTATTTTTAATACTTTATTCTTTTTTAAATTCTTTCATATAGCAATAAAAAGTTTCTATTAATAAAATGATCTATCCTATAATACTATAAATAAATTAAAATAATTACCTTGGATTTGTTGACTATATTATAATTAGAAGAATGTAAAAAATAATATTGAGTTTTTTAATTAAAAATGTACTAATCTATTATACGAGAGTAGTTTAAGAATTATTCCATTTAAAATAATTAATATTAATGTTTTTGAATTTCTATATTTTTAGATTATAGTATCCTTAAAATCTATTTTTTATATTTTTGCTTATAAATAAGGAAATTTATAATTTAAATATTATGGCTATTTCAAAAATAAAAAAAATGAAAATAGGAAAATGAATTAAATTTATGTTTTCTTTAGGTGACTCATAAAATGATTAAATATCATAAAAATAATTTTTAAAAAAGCTAATTTTATTTAAAGATTCATTAACTTCATTCATATTTAATATTTGCAATATTTATTGGATTATTAATAAAATAAGAAGTAATATTTTCAGTACTTTATATTTTATGCCATTTTATTTTAAAAATAAAATGTTAATTATCGAATAAATAATCACAAAAATAGTTTTATAAGTAGCTATGTAGATAAATATAACTAGGAATGGCATGAGATCAAAGATTTGAATTAAATAAGTATATACTAATTAAGAATTTAAAAGCTAATAATTATAAAAATAATTCTATAATTTGTAATAATTAAACTAATCTTTATTATTATCTTCAATTTATTCATCTTGAATATTTTGTGATTTTATTTAATAATTTTTTTTTTAATCCTCAATTACAAGGTCTTTATTTTGAATTTCTAATATGTGATTATCAATAATAATAGAATTGAGTTATAAAGATTAACTTTAATTATTTGTTTGATTATTATATAATTAAATATCAAACTCTTCAATAATTTCTTATTAATTTATTTTCCTCGTTCTAACACGAAATTTTATTCTTTAAGCATATTATCTAATTATATTATTACTACTTTAATTTAAACCAATAGATTTAAATTGTTATTATCCTATTTAAATTCTTATTGTTTTTCTTTGAATTGCTGAAATTATTAATTCAGAAGGTAAAGAATCTCTATCATTTTTATGATTATAGAAATTCTCAATGAAATTAATAAGCTTCAAATAAAAAATACTCAAAACAATCATAAAGAATTTTTAAAATTACAATAATTTTACTGTCTTTTCTGTTAAGTCTACTTCATAAGAACCTATAATGATACATATTTTCTTAATATAATCACTTTAATTTATTATTAATGTATCATCAGATAATTAGATAAGATAGGACAAAATCAAGATAATTTGTATAAAGTAAAACAAAATTTTGTTTTGTTAAAGTTAATTCTGTCCTTTTAATTAATGGTAATTTTTTTGGATGTTTCTAATTTAGTTAGTCAAATTATCATCAATTTACTCTTTCTCTATTTTTTTTTAAAAACAATCGTAGTTCACAAACTATTGTTTGAATTGATTTATTCCTAAATTTATTAAATATTTAAAATAATACTTATTTCTAAAAATTCATCTAACTATTCTTACTAATAAATCGAATCATAATTATATAAATAACAAAAAGAATATCTGAAAATTATCAGATTTATTATGATATTTCCTAAGTTTATTTTTAGAGTAAGTAATATCATCAAAATAATTTGAAGATTAAGAATTATATTAAATAACTTATAAAATAATCGACTGATCTTTCCTTTCTTTTAAAATAAAGGTACATATACTGACCTTTCCATAAAATTAAACAATTATTTATCTTCCATTTCACTGTTTGGTTAATCTATAAAATTGCTGTACTTTTTCAATACTGTTTTTTTTAAGTTTTAAATTATTGACTACCTTAAATTTGGTTCTTTTTTCTATTCATCTAGTAATTATATCTGAAGATTCTCACTTTTTTCTTCAATTTGTTATTAATCTTTATGACTTTAATTATTTTCTTCCTCGTCATTTTGTTTAATACTAAATTCTTATAATTATATATTTTTTTACAAAAATTGTTGTTGTTTATTTATAAGATTTGATAAATTGTTATTAATCAAATATTTTTAATATTTGAGATTCATAAAAAGATATTTGAGCATAATTACAGCCAATGATAAAAAAATATAATAGTAAAACATTTTAACTCTCAAATCATTTTTATTATTTTCTTTGTCTATATAAGTATTTAATCCGATTTTCTTATGATAATTCAGCCAAATAAATATTGGTTTCTAAGCAGCCTAATTTTTGAACAAGGAAACACTTAGAAATATAAATAAGAATTTACTTTGTGAATTAATAAGCATAAATAACGAGAGTAATGATTGAGAAAAATATGATATTAAATTTCCAATATCTCAACTAGCTTTCATAAAATTTATGATCTCTTTCCTTGTTAAGATAGAGAAAAAACTTATTAAAGGGAATGAGAATAACAAGAAAAATAAGAACATCAATGACGTTGACTTCTACACAAATGACAGTAATAATAGAAAGAAAGTAAATAATATATAGGTAAGTTTTATGGAAAATAACATTAAAGAAGTTGTAATAAGTATTTGTAAGTTAATTGAGGATTTCCTAAGTCTATTCCTTCATAGAATAATCAACAGTCTACATATAAAACTAGACACTGAAAATATATAGAATCCAAGTGAGTAAATTGGAAGCATAATCTAAATTTTCAAATTCATCATACCTGTTACCTAAACCAATGAATTCTAGTATATTTTTGGTTTCTTCAGTCTTGTTCTAAGGCGCAACCATAGTATAGAGGTACCTGACAAATAGAATTATCATAATAAAGATAATAAGATCTCTCCACTATCTTCTCAATTTCTCGTTCTTGTTCTTACTTACTCTATTAAGTGATAACAAAATAAACACGAAATAGAAAGTAATAATAAAGTGGAATATATTCACAACACTTAAACTAATCCAGAACATTACGAACATTGAAACTAGAAATGAAATTGTGTATTAAAGTTTTATTAGGAAAGCTTACATTATTTTCCAGAAATCGCTTTCGTTTTTTTTCTTTTTCTGTTTCTTAATTGTGTTTTGTTTTTATTTTGATTCGCTACTAAGACAATAAAGGATCAAGTATTGGAAGTATATTCCTAGTATCTAGAAATAATATGCTAAGAAGTATTATTTATCTCCACTCTTTTGTTGAATTTCTAAATTTATTAATATTATTTTTAATACCAAAATCATACAGAAATGTTTTATTTCTATTTCCTATCATGTATTCATTTTTTTAATTATGCAAATTGCTGATATAATTCATATAGAATCTATAGAAATTTAAAGGTAAAAAACAAGAACTGATCAAGTAGAATCTGAAGGTTTTATCATGTTTGAAGAAACTTAGAAAAAGAAAAAGCATTTGAGCTAGACTTATATAACTATTAAAAATTTGAATTGTGATAATTGCAAGAATCGAAAATAAATGATAATTTAGGAATCTTGAGCCTCTTACTTATTTAGCAATAAATCTAAACATCTTTTTATTATTTTAAAAAATATTTTACTTTTATTATCTTCCTCAATATTTTTCTCTACTTACTTTTGTCTTCTACTTCGTCTTTCTAATTACTTTATTATTCTGTTTCAGCTTTCTCAATATATAATTTGGTAATTTCCTTATTAATAACTAAAAGAATGGCAATTTAAGTGAAGAAATAAAGTGCAACTTTAAAGTAATTGCCATCTATTCTAACAATATACATTTTCAAAGGAAACAATTGTTATACGATAATTAAGACTTAAACGATAAGATTGATAATTCTGAATTGCAAAATAGACATACTTTTGAAAAAAGATATTAAAATAAATGGGATAAGTAACATAAATACCAGACTACTTAAAGAAAAGTTAATGTGAGGTTGCAAAGTTATTAATAATACCAAAAAAGTTCGATTTAGTTTAGAATTTGAGAAAAATG
>Ga0315908_10001091_pt1 | contig 20881 bp, 11 predicted proteins | sample LakEriMetagenome_12_FD_203520 | JGI IMG/M metagenome (GOLD analysis project Ga0315908, IMG submission 203520) | Freshwater fungal communities from buoy surface, Lake Erie, Ohio, United States - Buoy 4 MA124 | ecosystem: Environmental > Aquatic > Freshwater > Lake > Lake biofilm | place: USA... | reverse complement strand
ATTATATATATAAATAATTTCGTTAAAAAAAAAAACTTCTTTGAGTTTTAATAAATATGATAATTTAAATAAATATAAATTTTTAATATTTGATTTTAATAAAAATATAAAAAAAATTTTAATTTTTAAATATTTTAATATTTTTAAATATCAAAAAATTAGTTTATTAAAAAAAAAAAAAAAATTATATTTATCAGCAAAAATAGATTATAATTTAGTATTAAATATTCTCTTTATACATTTTTAAAGATTAAATTTTTTAATATATAATTTTTAATATAAATTAATGATTCATATTTATTTTTAAAAATATAATTATAATATTAAATATTATTTGAATATTGAAATTTAATTTATCAGTCACTATAAATTTTTATTATTTTAATTCATATATTTTCAAAACTAAATTAATAAAATAATGTTATTTTAAATAAAAATATATATTATAACTTAATATTTTACTATGAATTAATAAAAAGGAAAAAGGATTAAAAATAAATTAGAAATCCTTGCATAAAATAAAATAAATGTATCTGATATGTAAATAGAAATAAAATTAGTTCATTGTGATAAAGTAAAAATATAAAATATAACAAAAGCAATTTGATTTTCAAAAAGATACTAGTTTTATAAAACTAATTGAGTAAGAATATGCTTCTAAGTTATTAGAAGCACTGAAAATAGAGCCAAATTAATAAAACATAAAAATGATATTGAAAAGTCATCCTTTAAAAAATTGTAATATAACAACTTCATGGTCAAGCACTGAGTAATATAATTTTATAATATTTTAGACTAGATGCAGATACTCTAGTAATTATTCCTCGTAAAAATAAAACAGAAAAACTTAAAGATTTAAAGCAAGAATAACAAATAAATAATCTTTAAGAAAAAATATAACAAAATAAATAAATGTTAAATGAACTGAAAATTTTAAACTAACAATCAAAATAAAATTTGGAATTAAAGTCTAATAGTTAAGAAGATGAAGAGAATTAAGAAAACGAAGAAGAAAAAATGAAATATCAAATCAATTATAATATTTAGGAAATAAAAAATAAATATATTTATCCTTTTAATGTTAAGAATAAAAATCGTAAATTTATATTTATTATCTTCTTCTCATTAACTCATAGAGCTTTTCAATTCTGATCAACAAACTTTAGATTTATTAGATGATTCAAAATATGATTAACAAAACATTCTAAATTAAAATGGTGTTGAAAAAGTTTTGAATATGAAATAATTCAAGTTTCCTTTCTTATAATGTAGATTGCCTGTTCATATTCTTAAAGAATTATAAGAACCTATAAAAATTAATTATCAAGATATTGTTAAAGAATTAGATAAATTAATAATTAATTTTCCAAGAAGTATAATTCCTATGAAAAAATTAAATATCTAAAAAGAAAAATAAAAATAAGAAAAACAATAAAAAGAATTAGAAAACTAAATATTAAATGCTTTTAAATAAGATTAAGATTAAGAAAACGATAATAAAAATAATGTTTTATAAAATGATAACCAATTTAAGTATAATGCAATAATTTTAAAAGAAAAAACAGTAGATTAAATATTTGAGATACTTAAAAGTGAAAATATCGCAAAACTAATTGGAATTTTAAGCCATCTTTGCTATTGGCTAATTTTTGGAAGTGTAAATCCAGTTGAAATTGAAAAATCAATATTAAAATAAATGCTAATAAATATGTATGAATTGTTTCTTAATATAACAAACATGGAGAAAAACAATTTAAGTTGCAAAATAGGTAAGAAATTGGAAAGTTATTTATTAAGTCCTTTAGTGATTCTTACTCTGAAACTAATAACAGAGTGGATCCTTCGTAACAGCTATAATTTTTTTTTTGAAGAGTAAAAGCCAGCATAAATAGCTTTGGATAAAATGCAGTAAATAATTTAGTGCCTTTTTGATCCATTCAACTTAAAAAGCAGATTTATTTTTATGGAAAGCGATATTTACGGAATTAGAAAGAAAGGTGTTAATGGTGAGAAAGAGTTCTTTCAAAAAAGGATTCATGGTCTTTCTCCCTTTATTGATCTTGCCATTCCACATCCTACTGATAAAAGAGTACAAGCTTTACTTTCCAAGAAGAATCGCATTAATTCATAAACTTATAATTCTTAAAGGGGCTCAACCAATAATCTTCTCACTTCTATTAAACAAGTTTTACTCAAGAATAATCAACTGTAAAAAGACGATAACAATAATCAAGATCAATAAATTAATTAAAATCTATTAAAAATTGAATAAAGTTATAATCGAAAAGTCTTATAAGTATTTTTATATTATTTTATTTTTTTAGATATTTTAGGATAAAATTGAAAAAAATAAAATAGAAGAAAACTAAAATAAAAATTTAAATGTAAATTGATTTAAATTTTGTTGATATCAATATATATAAATTCCATATTAAAATAATAATCATAGTAAAATCATCGTTTATATAATTTATCCAACATTTTAATTTAACTTATCAATAAAAGAATTTCTTTATTCTTTGGATTGATTTTTTTATTGAGAAAATTAAACAATAGAATCTAATACTTTATTCATCATAAAAGAAACAGCGCCATTATTTATTTATTCAATTATAAGTTTTTATTCTGCAATTGTTTTATCAAGAATATTTATGTAGAGAGATAATCTTACTGCTAATAATGCATCAGTATTTAGTTTATAGGCTTTTATAGTCTCTCCTAATTGATTATCTTATGCTATCTTAATCATTTATTTAAGAGTGTTTTTTTGTTACAAAAATGAATTTTACTTTTAATTTTTATACAGGGAAATTAATGTATCGTTTTGGCTAAAATAATATAGTTATAAGTATACTTTTAACTCTTAGTTTGATCTAAAATCAAAATAATCAAAATCAAAATTAATTCTGTTTTCATGTTTTTTATATTAAATTATTTAAAATAATTTTTTGAAACTAAATATTAATATTGGTTGATTCAATAAAATTTATTTTATTAAATAATTATTTTTATTTTAATAAATTTTCTTTAACTAATAAAATTATATATTCACATATTATATTTTATATAAAATTTAATTTAATTAATATTATATTTAAAAATATATATAATATAAAAATTATTAATAAAATCAATGTTAATTAATATTTTTTTAAATATTAATTTGATTTGGTAATTTTTTTATATTTATATTTTAGTTTTATTAATCATCTGAATTTTTAGATTATTCTTAAAAATCTTAATCGTAAAAACTTTATAATTTACATAAGGTCTAAATTTATAATTTTTAACATTAATCTAAACATTTATCAAACATCAAAAATATCATACTTTCTATTTTATAATTCAAGGGTTGTTTTTTTCGCTCTTCATCTGATAATTAATGCTAAAAACCTATTTTTGTTAGACTAACTTCTTCACTTAATCTTGCTAAGACTTCATAAAATTCAATTTAATTTATTTTCATTTAATCAGTTCATTAATATTTATCTATATTGATAGACGACATTATAGAAAATTAAAATATCATATTAATCTTTTCCTATTTTAATTATAATTAACATTCTTAAATTAATTTTTAGAAATTATTAAGAAACATATAATATTCTTAATTCTAATCATTTAATTATGAATACTTTTTAAATACTAAAATGATAACATTTTAATAATATTTTATTACATTTTCATTTTGTTGAGTGTAATAAAAATCTTATCTCCATTAATTAATTATTTAATAGTATTTTTTAAATTCAATCAATAAATATTCTTTATATAACTTATCAACTGATTAGTCATAATTTTTATAAATGTTTGTTTAAATATATTTTATTTCTGCTAATTTTATAATACATTCATTCAATTAATATCTGTCTAATCCTTTCTCATAAAGACACTAATAATTTATATTATCATTTGTTTCAAAATTTAATTTTTAATTTATCAAAGAATTATTAAAAATAATTTGAATCTATTTATCTTCAATTAATTTATCATCAAACAAACCTACTTTTTAGATTAAATCTATAAACTATTACAAAGTAATTTAAAATTTGTTATCAATAATATTATATGAAGAATAGTATTAAAAATACGATTTGAAATACTTGAAATATTTATAGGCTGTTTTTATAGTTAATTTATAATCTTAATCATTAACAATAATTTACTTTAACTTTCCTAAACTTATATCGTTTTTAAAAGATTGCATATTTTATTCATCTTCTTATAATGCACTTGAAAAAACAGATTTATCAAAATTCCAAGTTTCTTAAATTTAATTAGAAATAAATTAAGATTTATGATTTTAAGTTTATCTTGGTAAAATATTTGAATTAACTTCATAATAAGTTTAATTGATTAAATTTTTGTTAGGCTCAAGAGTAAGAGTATTAATAAAATTGAGGTTAACTTTTTACCTTTGACCATAAGAATCTGTAAAGAGAAAAGGTTTCAAGACTCTTGAACTCAATCTAGGGAAAGAATTATTGATAACTTAATTGGAGTTAAAAGAGTAAAAAAAATACGAAATACCAGGAGGCATCATAGTTGTAAAAGAGTAAGAATAATTTAATTCTTAATGTGATAATTATTAATCTTATTCTTTATGTTATAATTGATGGTTTTATTCTTTAATTTACAATTAAATGGGGTCGAAACCGTTCCAGTCCAGATAAATGAAGGCAGGTTATTAAAATTCAAAACCACTTTTGAAATAATTCCAACTGAGATCTTGTTCTTTCCAACCTTCACAAATCCAACACACGTCTTTCAAAATCACCCTCTTTTTTAATGTTTTGTTTTGCTTAACTCCTTAAATTCGATGTTTTATGATAGCCTATTCTTGGTTTTTTCCTTATTCCTTTTCCTCTTAAAGTATTAGAAATCCTTGCCAATCTATAAACCCGTAATTACCTTCAAAGTGAAATCCATATATGTTTTGGTTTTTCTTTAAACCTTATTCAATTTTTTTACATTCGTCGTATGAGAAATTATTGTTAGATAAGTCTAAGTGAATTATCGTTTTATTATTTATGAACATTTGGTTAATTTAACTCACACAAGATTATTACAATTTATTTATTCCTATCAAATTCCATGATAAGTCTATAACAGTTATCACATTATTTTTAGTTAGACTATCAAAAATAAGTTAACCCTTTTGATATATATTAATAATAAAATGATAATAAGATGATAATAATAAAATAATAATAAGATAATATATTAAAATGATAATAAGATAATAATAATTTATTAAAAATGATACGCCTTATGGTTGAATTTGATTCCAATGTAAATATAACTCATGAATTGAATTATTAGAAAGAATGACCTAAGAAAGAAAATATGAGGAATGATTGGTGATATAATTTTTAGAGAGATTGAGAATTTTGAGCGAAGAATTATTTTAGACAAGTACCTGTAAGAGTTAAATAATATTAACATCACCTAACCTATTATTCTCTAAATTGAGATTTTCAATGCGACAATCTCTCCTTTTAAGAATATTGGCGAGATGCTGGCAACCAGCATTACCAATATGATTATCCAAAAGGTCCAATACTTATAGATTTTGGGAAATATTATTAAGAATAACTGAGGCTCCCAACTATGAAATACGGTTATGACTGAATTAATACTTTTTGATTTCTGGGATATGATATAATACTTCTCCAAGGATACTCATGTACTTATCTCCATATTTAAAATTTGATAGGTTCAGATCTTCTGTTCCTTTCAATCCAATCACTCCCATCTTTTAAGGTAATATTTTTAAACTCATTTGTTTTTCTAAAATGTCAGACATTAGAGTTCCTTCTTGTTCTAATAGCTATTTTTCTTCTATTAGTCTGTTTAATCGTCGATAATTAGAATAAAAGTTCTTAACTCCTTCTTCTCCTCTTATTCCTTTTTAAAATTAAAATTTTTCTTGGCTTTTCTACATGAACTGTCAATGATTTTCTAATTCCTCAATCTCTATTTTATTAATTTATATACTCTATCATTCAAAAGTAATATTTTTTAATTTAATTTACTTAAGTTTTAATTTGCTATTATTTTTTATTTTCTTAGCATTTTCAGATTCGTTCTTTCAGTCCCATTTTGTTATTATTTAAAATTCAAAGATAATTATTTGTATCTCACATTTTGAGGAGTCGGTTATGAGTTTATTTTAAAAGACGAATCTTGAATAGATAAAAAGAAATACATTCAGTTAATTCTTGTTAACAAGATTTATTTTAAGTATGGGAGCCTTTATAATTTGTCATAAAATTAGCTGTTTGATTAAAACTGCTGTTGTATTATGTCAATTCTAAATTTATGTTTTTCATTAATAATGTTATATTAATAGTTTATAATTTGAAAAAATTTTAATAAATTCATATGATATATTTATAATATATTTTAATCATGTTTATGACATTTTTAATAATTATTTATAGAATTTAAGTTATTTTTTATAAAATATTAATTATTATTAATAAAATATTAATTATTATTTATAAAATAGGATTAAAAATAAATTTGTAAATCAGATTTATTATAATAATAAGAAATTAATATAAAAATATTTCCCAATCCGGGACTCGAACCCGGGTCTCCAGAGTGAGAGTCTGATATCCTAACCAGCTAGACTAATTGGGAATTAAAATAAAATGTCTAAATTTCAATTTTAATAAAATTACTCAAAATATTTAAATATTTTATTAAATATTTTATAAAAATAAATTAAATGTAAAATATTATTATAAAATATTAATTTATAATAAGATTAAAAAATAAATATGTATATCAAACTTATTATAATAATATTAAGAAAAATAATAAAAATAATAAATTAATTAATAGAAAAATATAAAAATATTTCCCAATCCGGGACTCGAACCCGGGTCTCCAGAGTGAGAGTCTGATATCCTAACCAGCTAGACTAATTGGGAATTAAAATAAAACAAATAATTATGAATAATAATGATAAGTGAGATAGAAATAATAATAAAAATATAAAAATAAGATAAGATGCTAAAAGATGAATATAGAGAATCTTAAGCAATAAACCAAATAAAGTCAATGGCTTAATTAAATCCAGTTTAAAGAAAAACAATGATTTAAGAAGCAAAATAATAAGTAATTGCTTAAAACTCATCATTAAAGACAATATTTTCAATTTCGAACACAATGGTAGGAAGTGGAGTTCTAGTGATTCCTCTAGTATTTAAAGAAAGTGGAATAATCCTATCGATTCTGATAGCATTACTAGTAGGTTATCTCTCTTAGAAAACAGCATGTCTGACCCTAATTCACTTCAAACCCAATGAAATGGACTTATCTGATGCTATTCTTAGGATTCTAGGCAAAAACTATCATCTATCCTTCATGCTTTCAAGCATCCTCTTATTATATGTTGCTGCTATTGTCTACTTTCTTCTTAATGCCAGTCTATTATATGATCTAATTTGTCTTATTGCTTTTCAGTTTGATGTAAATCTCCCTCCTAAAAATTATATTGTTTATCATTAGTTTAGTTTCCAATATAGTGGAATCATACTTGCAATATTTTTTTAGATTATCTTTATGCTAAAGGATCTCAAAATTTTTATTAAGGCTGGTTCAATTGGAATTATTGCTATTTTTAGTTACATTATTTATATAATGATTATGGGTTTTGTTAACATTCATTAGAATATTCACAATATCCATACTTTAGATATGTTCACTCCTAAAATCGCTACCACTTTGGGAGTTTTTGCTGTTTCATTCTTTATACATTCTATTGCCATTCCTATAATTAAGAATAATAAGAATTATTAAAATAATATTAGGGATTTAAAACTTGGATTTTGTCTCACTGGATTCATTTATATATCAATTGGAGTTTTTGGGGCTTTTGCTATTGCAGGTAAATAAGTCAATGATGCTTAGACTGCATTGGATTATTTAAAAGATTGTAAATTTACTATAGTTATTAGTTTTTTCTTGCTACTTCAATTGATGACTAGTTTGCCTTTAGTTTGGTATGTTACTAGAAGTCAGATTTTTAACTTTATATATAAGGATTAATTGCCATAAAATATTAACATGCTTTACTTTATTACTAACTCTATATTTATTATCATCTCTTTAATTATGTAGTAATTTAATGTTAATATTTCTACAATTATTTCAATAGGTATCATTTAATATTTTATTAAAATTAGATGGTGCTATTTGTGGATTTTGGCTTATTTATGTTATTCCCATTAAATTACATCTTAATTGTCTTTATTCTCATAAAAACAGTTTCTATAGAGAAAGTTAAAATCAATATATTGCTAATTTGCAAATTAATAAATTAACAAGTAAAATTTCATTTGATGAAGATATTAAAAATAATTAAATCGAATAAAACCTTTTAGTTAATCAAAATTTTATTGATTATAATCATTTAATGGTGAACAATAATAATTTTTAATGTAAAAGCTTACATTTATAATTAAAAAAAAATTCAAATAAAAATTTGACAATTTTTTTTTATTTTATTATTATTTTATTAGGGTTTACTATATTAATTCTAAAGTTTCTTAGTTTGTTTAAAATAGTATAATGATTTTATTTATTATATTATAATATAATAAAAAAATACATATTTCAATAAAATAATAATTCAAATAAAAATAAAAAATGAGCAATATAATAATAAATTTATAAAGAGAAAGTGAAAAATGTCAATTAAAGGGAAAAAACATGGAAGAATTATATTTGAATTCAATTTAGAATTTAAATATGCAATTAGCAGAGAAAAACTAACAAATAATAGAAATGAGTTTTAAATAAAATAACTAATAAGTCAAAAATAATGATTTTTATTAGCAAGTAAAAGAAATAATTTGAAAAAAAGATGAGGAATTAAACGAAATTAGGAGTAAACTATTAGGACTAGAAAAACATCATTTAAGTGTAATTGAAGTAACAAGAAAAGAAAGTACATATTCTAGAGCTAATAATTCAGTTGATAAAAGTACTAATTCATCAATAATCAGGTAAAACAGTTCTAGTCATCGTCAGTTTTTGTCCAATTTAAATAATAGTAAACATATCTAACCTTTTGCAGGAATTGATTATCTTGTTAATAAATCTTATTTGAAAGAAAAATTTACTTTTAATAAAACAAATCTTAGTAGCAAAGTTTATGAATCTAACAATTTATAGAATAAAATCAATTCATAATAAAACATTAAAAAATCTATTATTTAGTAAATATCTTAATTTCATTTTTAAAATGTTTAAAATCATCAAAACTAAATTAATAGCATTTTAAATTAAAAATTCTAAAAGCTTAAAGATTTATTTTAAAAAGTACAGAATTTTTAAAAGGTTTTGTGTAATAAATAAAAAATAAATGATAAAAATAAAATAAATGATAATTTTTATTAAGATGAATAATTATCTTAAATATATGACAGTTAATTTATTCCAAAAAAACTAAATTTTATAAATGATGTATAAAATCTCAAAGACCAATTAAAAAATTAACATAATTATGATTAATTATAGGAAAAATATTTTATGCTATTAAAAAAATACGATAAAAGTAAATAATTAAATAGATAAAACAAGTCTTAATATGATGATTAACAATTAGTTATATAATAATTGCAAGAATCTATATAAAATTTAAACTAAAGTATATTATAATTTTAGGATGAAAACTAAAAAAAAGAAGCAATCAATAAAAAGCTTAATGAGGATCAAATATAAATGAAAGAATAACAAATTTTAACATAGAAAAATCTTATATAATAAAGTCAATTTCTTTATAATTAATAAAAAGCATAATATTAAGATATTTTAAATAAAAATGTTAATTTTTAATAATTAATTTAAAAGTTAAATGATGAAATATTTTAGATAAAATAAATCAGAGATGAAACAATATAAAGTTAAAATAATTAGCGAATTTAATAATAGAAAAAAATAGAAGAATTATTAATAAATATCGAAAATTTATAATTAAAAATAAATATAGATCAAGAAAAAATACTTTAATAAAAAATTATAATTGAATAATTAGAAAATAATATAAAAATAATAACAACAGAATTAAATAATACATAATTGAGATATGATTAATTAGCACAAACTTATTAAGAAAATTTACAAAAAAATTAATTACAGTAGATTCAAAATAATAAAATTAAATAAATATAATTTGAAATTATCAAACTTTCAAAAGAATAAGGAAATGAATAAATAGAGTTGTAAAAGGAAAAGGAATTAAAATTAAATTTATTAGAAAAATAAATAAATAATAAATTTATTTTAGAGAAATAAGCTTACGATTTATAAATAAGTAATTTGGAAAGTTAAATATAAGATTAAAAGAATAAAATAATTAATAACTAATCCTATTATAAATGAAGTCTAGATATAAATGATAGCTAATAAAGTTTAGATTTAAATTAATTTTAGTCATAATAATAAGAACTTAATAATAATTTATAAGAATAAAATTAATAATAATAATTTGATGAAAATTATTATAAATAATAAATCTAGAATTATTAATAAGAATTAATTTTATAATAAGATAAGATATAAGAAATTTAATAAGCATATTAAAATATGGAATAAAAATATGTTGATAAATTTAACTAAATTGAATTTGAAAATATAAATTTCAAAAAATAATTAATAATATTTTAAGAATAAATTTGATAATATATTCATTAAATTAATGAATATAAAATAATAATTGATTAAAATAATTAGTCATTAATATAAAAAAACTAAGAAATAATATTAAAAGAAGATAAAATTAAGATTGATAATTTTAAAATTATAGATTAATCTGAATAAATTTATAAAAATTAATCATTTAATTAAGATTTAAACATTAAATATAAAAAAAAAAAATAAGAATATAAAAAAATTATATAATAAAATCAAATAGAAAAAGAAAATTTAATAACATAAAATTAAACATTATAAGAATAAAATAATCAAAAATAAATTTAAGAAATAAATTTAAATAATTTGATTTAACAATATGAAGATTAAAAACTAGAATAATAAATATAATATAAATAACAAATGATATAATCACAAAATTATTAGTAATAATTTATAAATTAATAACAATAAATAAATAAATTTCAAATAGAAATTGATAGTTAAAATTTAGTTTTGTAAGAAGTTTAAATAGAAAAAGAAAATTTAATAAAATAAAATAAATTACAAATAGAATAAATTTATTAATTGAAAGGAAAGTTAGAAAAATATGAAAATAATTTTGTTGCTGAAAATTAATTAATTAATAATTAAATTTAGGAAATTATAAAAAATGATAATTTAAAATAAATAGAAATATTAAATGAATAAATATAATTAAAATAAGAAAGTATAATTTAACTGAATTTTTAAAATTAATAAATTTAATAATAATTACAAATAACTTAATAAGATTTAACAAAAAGTAAAGAAGAAATAGTAGAATTATAATAATAAATTATTTAAGAAAAAATGTAAATATAAAATTAAATTGAGATCAAAACAAAATATATAAGAAGATAGAGCATTGGACACTAATAGGCTTTGATTTAAATAATATAAAACTAAATGATTGAATAAGAAAAATAATTTAATGAATAAAAAGATAAGTATTAAGAAGAATATGAAAAATTAATTAATAAAAAGAAAGAAAAAATAAATAAAATTAAAATAATCAATTTAAATTGTTAAGAAGAAATAAAACAATTAAATAACTAAATACAATTTCTAAAAATAAATATTGAAAATCAAAAGCAAGAAAATATTATTATTTAGTAAGAATTAAAGGAACAAGAAAAATACTATATGAAATATTTAGATTAAAATTAGAATTTTTAATGTGATATGATGATAAAAAGATAAAATGAACAAATTGAAGAAATCTAACATTAAAATACTTATTATAAAAATTAAATTACTAAACTTAAATCAGAATTAAATGAAATTAAATAAAATCATCTTAAAAATGATGATGATGGTGATGATGAAGAAATAATTTAAATAATAGTTTAATCTAATTTGTATGAAAACCAGACTGACATAGATATTTTGAAAGCAAATAATACTTAAGTAATATATTTAATGAAAGAAAAAATTTATGAAATAAAATAATTAAAATAAAAGATAAAAAAATTAGAATAGTAATTTGAATAATATCAAATTTATGATATGAATTAGTTATAATTAAGCTAAGATTATGAAGCAACTATAAATAAACATATTTAAAGTATTTGTTAGATAAGCAAATAAGTTTAAGAGGCTCATTTTGAAATAGAAGATTTATAAGAAAAGAATGAGTATTTAAAAGGGTTAATAGAGTAAAATTTAAACATTCACTAATCAGAATTAAGTGAAATGCAAACCGATTATTAAAAGAAACTTTAAGAATGTATTACTTATGTGAATTCGTTTACAAACTGCTAAATTATGACACTTAAATATGAAATATAAATCGTTTAAAAGGCAAATGAAGAGTTAGATTTGAAAAATGACTAATTAATATAAGACCTTGAATAAATGTAAGAAAAACTTGAAATTTCAAAATCTAACAACACTCTTTTATTGGAAATACCATCAAATTTAAGATCTCAACTGGATTAATATCTTTAATTAATTCAATAACATAGCAGATTCAAATAAATTCTCTTAAATCTCATTTAGTCCCATCACTTTCATGATATTTAAACCATGTTTTCTTAAAATGAAATTCATGAAATATAGAGCTAAGATAATTTTAACTCTGTTTAGCAATCTTTAGATTAATTTAATTTGACTATATATAATAATAATTCAATTTTAATTAATAATAATTAAACTTTATAGAACAAAAATCAATATCTGTATTTTTATTGTTATTTATTTATCTTTAAGATAGTTTTAGTTAGATTAGTAAAACAATTATTTTAAAGAACAGGAAGCTGAAAACAAATAATAAATTGAATAGATAAAATAAGCATTATAATTAATATAATAATCTCATGCATAATTTGAAATATTATTCGAGTAGAAATTCAACTTAATAAAAGAAAATAAAAATAACTTTTCTCCGAATCAAAAAAGAAAAAGTACATTTAAAGATAATATTAATATTAAAAATTTGTCGAAAAATTCAATTGAATAAGTTAGAAATATATCACAAAATATATAAAAAATTAGTAAATCTAATGAAAGTAAATCATAAAACTTAAATTTATAATAATAACTATAAAATTAAACTAGTGCTGTTTCTTTTTATAATCAAAATGAAGATTAATAATCAGAATACTCTAAATTAAGATATAGTTCTTATTATTAATAAGATAGTTGATATAATAAATAGTTTTAAATATGAATTTAAATAAATTATATATATATTTATTTAAAAAAAATGGTGAGATTTATAGAAAGAAAGTTTTCGTAAAGACCAATTATAGTTTTTAATAATATCAATAAATTAAATTTTCATAAAGTAGGCGAAAATAATTTCAATAATAATCAAAATAAAGAAAATTATTGTTATAGTGATGATAATCATAAAAATGATATTTATCATATTATAATCAAAATTTTGATCTTAATTAATAATGAAATGATAATGAAAATAAAAATGATTATAATAATGATGATACATATTAAAGAAAACAAAAATTATGATAATTATAATTATATAATGTGAAAAAAAAGTAATAATCTTAGTTTTTCCATATTTTTTTTGAAAAATAAATTTTAATTTAGAGGAGAGGTAGGAGTTCCTTCTAAGAATTCTATTTTGACATGAAATTTATTCATTTATAAATATTTATATAATTAAAAATAAATAATAATATTATTAAATAATAATAAGAGTATTTTATATGATTATTTATAGGAAATTTCAAGATACAATACATATTATAGCCAGTAGTATTGTAGGAATAAAAATAAGAATAGCTTTATATTTTTTTATTTAAAATAATTATAATTAATAAAAATGTCATTACAAAGCCAATAATCTTAAGAAAATAATCAATCAATAATATCAAATAGCCCTTCACATACAAATGAAAATATTTCTCAATTGAATTCTACATTTGATGATTCTCTTTAATATTAGGTAAAAAATTAATTTGAAGGTTAAATTAAAATTTATGAAATGTATTGTCGATTATTTCAAGCAAATTTTTTATTAAAAGGATAGATGAAATTTTTAGATTTTGAAAAAGATCAATTATAAAAATAATTAAAAAATGATTAAGTAATTATTAATTAAGTTATTTTTAGCAACATTTGGCTTAAAACATTAAGCTGATTAAAAAAGCTGAATAAATTATAAACTAAAATAATAAATTATCAATACCTTTAAATACTAATGAAAAAATAAAAATGAAATAAATAAAATCTGAAGACAGGAATTTTATTAAAAGGAAAATGCTTAGAAAAAAATTATTAAAATAATAAGAATAATCTAAATAATGAGATGAAAAATTATTTTAATAAATATGTTTTATTAAAAAATATTTATTTATCTATTTTTCATATTTATTTATAATTATTTATTAAAAATTAATAAATAGATAAAAATTTAAATCTCATTTTTTATAGATTTATTTTTAAATAAGTTAAGTTTAGGATAAATTATTAATAATTTATTGAGAATTAGTTAAACTATAATTTTTTTAAGATTATTTCATTTCTTAATTAAATTTAATAGATTTTTAATTGTTTATCTTATTTTAGGAGCTTTTTTAATTGAATCTTGAAAAATCAATTTAAACCTTTTTAATAATACTCTAATTAAAATCAAGATCATCCATTTTTTCTAAAAATAAAGATAAAATAATTACCTTAAACAGCATCAATCCAATCAGCAGTGGCTTGTTTTTTAGTTACTGGATTAGATCGATCATAATCAGTATAAAATTCTAAAGAAGCATTATTGTAATGAACCACGTTTTAGTCAATATCATTCTTGACTTTTAACTTATTAAAAGCATTTTAAACAATATTGGACATAGGTATAAAAATATTAATAACTGACAAAATAATCATTAAATAGTGAACGAAGGTAATTTTAAATGTATTTTAATCTTAAGTAATATAATCAGCAAATAGATTGCCAAATGCCAATAACAAAGGAGTGAATTCTAAATACTCAACAACCATAGAATTGAGATTCCTATTAAATCTTTTAGGTCTAGACTATCTAAAAAGTAACAAATATTTATCAGTAAAATAAACAAGAAAGACATTAAGAAAGAGAATGGGAATAGATAGAGGAATGACAGAGGAATAAGTGGCAGTGAGCCAGATATTTTTAAGGAGGTTAGAATATTTGTAAGATAAATCAACAGTAGGTCCTTAAAAAATAAGATTTGCTTCTCTTTAAGTGGAATAAGATACAGAGGATTTGGAAAGAGAATATTATTAATACAGTTTCAAGAAATAATTAAAGTCTAAAAGAGATAAAAGAGGGGGAAGAATTGCATTGTTTATCATCACATAGGTAATATCTTCGATTAGAGCTGATTTTTAATGTGGTTCGTATCCTAATAAAATGTTATTGATAATGAAATATATCAAAGCTGTGTTGAAGTACATTGATACTGATAGTTTAGACATTATTGATTTATTGTAGTTTGAATAAGATTTACGACGTTCTATCTTCACGTATTTGTCTATCATTCTGAATAAGATCATGTTCACTACTGTTATTATTGCACCCATAGACCAGTTGAATATGTACACAATCTTCCCAAACTTCTTCATCTCCTATTAACATATCATTTTAAGTCATATTATATTATTAAATTTACATATTACTTTAAATTATATTAAATATATAATATTATATTATTATGTGAATCTAAATAATGATATATTACAGAACTCCTCTTTTCGTTCACGTAAGTTTGGAAGAACTACATGAATAAAATGAATAAGAAAGATATGATGAGAACAAGTAGAGTATAGAAAGTAGTATTGGTCTTATTTTTCCTCTTGATATCTTTATTAAGTCCTATATTTTCCCAAATGATATCATCAGGCTCATCAGCTCTTCTGATTTTAAGTTGAAGTGCATTAATTTAAGGCCTATTAAATAACATATTAAGTCTGTTAAGAGCCTTCTAATATTTGAGTTCACTTCTATGCTTCTCCACAATCTGCTAAGCATACTTTTCGTGATTAAAAGTAACAAATGCAGTATCAGTTAACTTGATTTCTTAACTCTTTACATTATCTAACTCTGATTATACCTTATCCAAATTAATCAATTACTGCTCTTTATTATAACCTTTAGAATATGTTCCGTCTCTGGTAAAGATAGTTTCCTGCTTATTTAATAACATTAATATATTCTTTTTAGAGTTGTTAATTGTGTTAAACTTGTTGATCTTATAAGCATAGGTTATTTTGGCTATGAACCTATCATCATCTTAGATTTTCTAAATGTCTAGTTTTTCACTCATATAGTTTTCTATATGATTGGCTAACATCTGTTCATCATATTCTTCTGGTATTTTGCTGATCATGACTGTGTAATCTGATGGAGTAATTGAATTTTTATCTAATGTTTATTATCTCAATTGGTCTTTAAATCGATAAAAGATAATCAATAGAATGATTATTACGATCGAAAATAAGTTAATATACTTCATATGAATACGAGTTTATTCTGTCATTATCTAATTCTTTATAGAGAACTGCAGCCAAAAACAGCTACTGTATATATTAGGGTCGAGAGTCTTACATAGTTTCCCATTATAATTTTGTTGCAACATTAGTAAATTGGGAATGATTAAGATCAAAGACATTACAACAGTGAATCGAAGGAAATAATAATATTGAGCTAATCCTATTCCAAATTCACTCAGTTTCTCTAAACTCACAAAGTAACTAAATCTTGAATTAGAAGTCTGAAATCCACAACAAATGCATACCTCGTTATTTAAAGGATCATCTATTGCAACTCTATTTGCCACTTCATGTTTTTTGCTTTCCTCTATATTTGCAGGAAATTTGTCAAGATCATCTAGTTCCTTCTCTATCTTTTCTTAAAGTTTCTTATCTTTGAATTCTATCTATAATCGTTTACTTTTCTTTAATTTAGATGATTTTCTCTATTAACTTTTGTTATTATTGTTATCACTAATTAGTTACTCTATTAAATCATTTCTAATTTATTTTATTATATTTTTATTTACTTTTTACTACTTTCTTTCTCCATTAATTTCTATTATGGATATATTATTTTTAATAATTTTATTTAACTTATTTAAAATAAATATATAAAAATAATAATTATATATTTATTATTATCATGAGCAAATCAAGTAGTAAATTTTACAATGGAATGTATACATAATTCAATCCGAAATTAATAATTTTATAAATAATTTCTTTGCAGTTTAGTTATTACTTAGGATTAACTTTACTGTTTTCGATATTCAATTTTGCATTTGGATTAAGTTTGCATTTAGGTAAATATTACATTATTTTATTAAATTAAGGGCAGTATTTTCATTATAGTTAGTTTAATACTGATAGTTAATATGGTTATATTTCTATTTCAGTATAATTCCTTAATATTTTCATAAATATTATCAGCCATTTCTTTATTATTAGAAAAGCTTCTAAGGTTCTTGATTTCGCATCCACAACTTTTTTTATACACTTTTTGGTTTGTATATTTTATAATGGATTCAAATTTGTAAGTACTTCCTTTATAGTCACTTATGGATTAGTTTATATTATTAATGTCTTATTATCAGAGTTTATTTTAATAAAGCTAGAATAAAAACAGATTGAACTTTTAAAGTATATTGTTATTGATAATGATAATCAAGATTCTTCTTTCAATTCAAAAACCAATATTACAAACTATAATAATAATAATAATAATAATAATGATAACAGTGATAATAATCAAGATGGATAAGAAATATTTTATAACAATAATAATAATAGTATGTTTAAAGAATTAAAGGAATTAAAAATAATAAAATCTTCACATAATTAAATTGAGGATTCTGATGGTGGAATATGATAATATATAATATATAAGAAATTTATAAATTTTTGTAAGATAAATAAAAATATAATGGAATACTCATAGGAAAAAGGTTTAATGGATTAAGAAGTAAGATAAAGAAATAAGAACTATAATCCTTATAAAAATTACTCTATAAATGATAATTTATACGAATTAGAAGCTTGTGATTTGAATAAAAGTGAATAAGAAATCTAGAAAGTGCTATACTCATAATTAACTACAGTAGGATTCCTATATCTTACAAATGTAAAAGGCTTCAATGAAGAAGAATTATTAAAGACAATAAAAGCATTTCATGGAATGGAGGAGGCAGAAAAAGAGAAATTATATTTGCAACACTTTAACTAAAATAACAAGAATAAAGTTAGAGGATTAATGCCTTTTATAGATAACGATCCATCTTATAAAGAGTTATATGACAAAGGAATTCCATTGGAATTAGTAGATGATGATATAAAAAGCAAATATAGTTTCTATGAACACACTCCATATAGCAATAAGCCAGAATATGAATGGATAAATAATAATTTTAACAAGCATTACATATTTATGCTTAATCTAGGAATAGAAATAATGCAGCATATTGCAGTGACTATTGGTAAAGAAAAATATTATTTTGATAATTGGTTCAAAAAAAATTCTCTATCGAGACTGAGAAGTATCCATTACAAACCAAGGGATAAATAAATATAATCTGAGCTAAGTACTCATCAATAAAAATTTACAACTCCTGAGCATACCGATTCCAGTATGTTAACTTTTCTCTGTACCTTCAATTATCCTGGCTTATAAGTCTTAATAGGGGATGAGTATAGGACAATCAGACCTATTCCTAATAGTCTTGTTGTTAATTTAGGAGGAATTTTCCAGTAAATTACCTAAGGATAGTTTAAGGCTACTTTCCATTGAGTTTTAGATATAAGAACTATTAGGTATAGTAGTCCATTTTTCTTTGAGCCCAGTTATACTACCATGATTCCTAAAGTCTTAATTAATAATAATTATCAAAATTAAGATTAAGATTAAGAATAAGAGTATATTATGTATGGTCATTGGTGGGCTAAAAACTAAATGACTGCAGGAGAATGGAAGGATGCAATACTTGATTAAAATTAAAATATTAATTTATGATTATTATATTCATATTATTCAAATGTATTTAATTATTTTGTTGTCAATCTAGTATAAAAAAATATTTAAATTTGTTATCTTATACACTTCAAAGTTTTTTAACTAGTTGGATGAATAATCCACTATTTTGTTTTCATAAATTTCAAGTTAGTCTATATTTTAAAAATCAACATATTGTTGACATTCAACAAGTTTCTTCTTATTGACTTCAACAAAAAACTATTTATCTTCATTATGAATTATTAGAATATTTCCAAAATCAGAATAAGTAATATTTTCCTTTTCATCTTAAAATGTAATTTTAATAGATTTAACTATACAAAGATCATTAAAAAGTTAAATAAATAATTAGTTAGTTTATTAGATTTACTATAGAATAATATGATAATTATAGATATAAATATTATTTTAGATTCTAGAGTGTGGGAAAACAGATTCAATAAAAGATTCATTAAGTAATTTGATGAGATTATGATTATAAGTGGTAAACTTAATAGTTTCAATAAGAGGATCATAATTTTTAAAAGGAATTGATAATAGAGATTTAGAAAGCATGTTGATAGTCTAATTATATGAAATATTGGTCTAATTAAGAACAGTCAATTAGTTTAATTCATTGATTTAATTCAGAAATGGTTCTAAGTTAATTAAGAATACTGTTGAGAATTTAAGGCAGATCAATAGATGGTCTATGTTAAAGATACAGTCTAAGATGTTAGCTGGTAAGTAACTTTAAATATAAAAACACTTTATTATTTCTTATTAATTAATATGAATCATCATCACCTAATCGTGACATAATAATATTGCTATATTACTCAATTCTTTGTTTTCTTTTATCTCGAATATCTCATTTGAGTGAATTCACCAATGATAATCCTCAAGTTTATTATTATTCTATTATTCATTAGTGTCCAAGTAATTCACAAAAATAAATCCGTAATTTGTTCCTGACAATAATGTTAAAATTTCGTCTTCTTAATATTCGCAAATCAGTATTTTTATTGATTCAATTTATAAATCAGCTATATAATCCAATTCTTTTACTTTTCCTTCATTATCCAATTATTCTTCATTATTATATCGCCACTTTATTTCGCTTATATCTGCTTATATTTAATGCTTATAAAAATAACGTTTTCCATCTTACTCTAATAATTTTATTTGACTATTTTCATTTTTTTCTAATCTTTATAAATAAATATTGTTATTCCATGTTACTATACAAATAAAAGCAAAATTTTATATTTCTAAAATATCTACTAATCTTATTTTGTTTTTTTCTTTATTTTAATCACTTATATCATCTACATTTGTGTTGAATAATTCCATTATTTATTATAATTATTTTATATTTTTTTATTTAAGCATATTAAAATGAGTCTTAATAGAAACAGCAATTAAAGGAGATTTAATGACTAAGAATTCAAAAAAATAGATTGGAAAATAAGAAACAATATATTTAAAAGAAAAATAAATTAAATTTAGCCGTATAAATAATTAACTTTTGAAGAATTTGAAGCAAAACTAAAAAAAACAGAAATAGGAAAATAGTTTGATTAAATAGGAGAAAAAGAGTGTTTATTAGAATCAATAAATAAAAAATATTAGGAGTAAAATACTTTATTAGATTTAGAATTAGTAATAAAAACAATGTTAAGACTAAAAATAAAAGAATAACAATAAGATAAGACAAAAAAAGTGTATGATAAATACTTG
>Ga0315908_10001090_pt1 | contig 20910 bp, 9 predicted proteins | sample LakEriMetagenome_12_FD_203520 | JGI IMG/M metagenome (GOLD analysis project Ga0315908, IMG submission 203520) | Freshwater fungal communities from buoy surface, Lake Erie, Ohio, United States - Buoy 4 MA124 | ecosystem: Environmental > Aquatic > Freshwater > Lake > Lake biofilm | place: USA... | reverse complement strand
GGTTTATTATTTTAGTTTGGTTAAATTTCAGGTTTATTTTCTTTATTAATATTTTTATTATTATTATTATTATTAATATTATTATTATTATTGTTTGCTTGTTTATTATTTTAATTTGTTTAGTTTGCTGGTTTAATATCTTTATTATTATTATTTTTGATTGTTGGTTTATTATCTTTATCATTAATTATTTCTTATTTTATTAGTTTGTTTTCCTTTTCTTATTTATTTTATTTTTCATTACTTTTCTTGCAATTTACTTAGTTTATTGTTTAGTTTTCTATTGATTAATAAAATAAAGCTTTTATTTCATTTAATTATTTTTCATTTTTTTAAATTTATTCATAATAAAATACATATTAAATCAGATATTCTTATAATTAAATTTTTCTTTTTCTATCATTTTATATTTTTTATATAAATTTTGTTAATTTTTTCTAACCTTATTTTTATAAATAATAGCTTTTTTTTTAAACGTTTGAAAATTAAAAAAACTAAATCATTATTAAAATAATTATCATCAATTATTTAAATTTATTCTTTTACTTCATATATTATTATATCTTTAAATTATTATATGAATCTATTTACTATTAATAATCTTTTTTATTTTAGATTATATTTTAATAATATAATTATATATTATTAATTATTTTAGTCAAAATATTGAATATTATAAAAAAATTACTATTTTAATAATACTGATTTTTTAAAATAAAATATAAAATTCATTTTTATGAAGTAATAAAATCCATCAGTCTTGCATCTTTCTTAAGAAATTTCTAACAATCTTTAAGAACATTAATCATTTAATAATGTTTTTCTCTTTCTATTGTAACACTTTCTGGCTTATAAATTAAAAAAAATACTTACTTCTTTAATATTTTTTCTTATTTCAGAATTATTTTATAATTCTGCTACTAAATACATTTAAAGATGGTCTTCAACTTTTTTAACAAAAAAGTTGCCCACCATTTTAGGAATCATATCTCTTAGTAATCTTACTACTACCTCAAAATAAGTGTCTATCTTATTTCTCATTTCTTTAATAAGTAAAGTTTAAGCATCTGCTTAATTATCTCCTTAAACAGCTCCCTTTAATAATAATATTAAAATTTAAAATAATTTAATTACCAATAATTCTAAATATGTATTTTATGCTCTATCATCATTTGTATGAATATAATTAATTTCAGCTTCCAAATAATCTTCCACCCTAATTCTACAATCTTCTTTTACTGTTTCAAAATAATTCATTATTAAATATTCTAACTCTGCTTTTAAGGTTGGATATCTTATGTTTAATTTATTTATTATTTTGTTTGCTAATTCATTACAAATGCTTTAAATAGTAAAAACGCAATCTATGGCAGGATCTTTTAATTCCATTAATAATGGATGAAGTAAATAAAAAAATGCATCAATTGATTGAAAACCACTAAGAGAATCTCCTTCATGTAATTTTATAGCTCTTTAAATATCTTTATCATTATAACGAGAACTTGTTTTTTAAAAATTTTTACTTAATTCCAAGTAGATGTCATTGAAAATTATACGAATTTTAGCTCCTTCAGGTACCTTAATAATAATAAAATAATTAATTTATTTATTAATATTGAAATAGATAATTTATTACGCTTTAAATATTGGCAGTTTTATTAAACTTTCCTTAAATTGAAGACTTAAATTAAACAGCGAATTTAGAAACTAAATCCCACAACATTTACATCCTATCTTAATCAGTTGAAGGTAATGGAGTACCTAATAACTCTAATTTTTCATTAGTCTCTCTCATTTTTTAATCGATTTCAGTTAGAATACTTGGCATAATTTAGCTAACATGTTTATAAAATAAATCACTGAGCTTAGTAATTAGAACTTAAGTACCCAAATATCCTTAAGACATAGAAGAATATATGGGATGATTACTAAAATACTTTTACTCTTCTTCCAAAGCATTTTATACAACCATATTATTATTGATATCATATTAACTCCTGTTTTTAACACCAACATAACCTAATTTTAAAGGAATAGCTTTGTTTAAAAGAACTTCTTTAGCACTAGTTCCTTTGTCCATAATATCGATTTTGGTAAGCACTCCTAAAGTCCTATCTCCTTCTTTATCTAGTTTTCTAGCAATCATCAAAGCATCGCTGGTGGAAATATCTGCATTAGCAGGCACAACACATAAAATTATAGTTCTAGGATCAGCACAATATCTGGTAGCCATATCTACTGTCACTTTTTCAATGTCTTCTCTTTAGTCGCTGTTCATCATTGGAATTCTTGTTATCCCTGGTAAATCCACTACAGTTAAATCTGGACATGTTTAGCTGTAAATTGTTAAAATTATTGGATTATCTATTATTCCTTTATTTGCACCAGCTACTTTTTCAGTTAATAGTTCGATTGTTTTTTTAACTTAAACGAATTCAGTAAATTTTTATCCCTTTAGTTCTTCAAATATTGCATATGGATTTAATTTTTGTGATTAATCTTTGATTCTTACAAGCCTTAATTCCAAGGGTCTTCGAGTTACAACTCCCTTAATAATTAATTCATTATAAAATATTTTTTTCAAAATTTTAATTAATTTAAGATAGTTATATCTTGATTTTTATAAATTTTTCAATTATTACTTCTCCTCTTGGAAGGAAATCTATTCCAACAATAGATTCTAATAATGAACTTTTACCTGAACTTTATGATCCTAATACCACTATTCTGGGTAATTGAATGTATTTATCTAAACCGTTATCTCTTAATTTGTCAATTACATCAATGAATTTACGAAGATTATCATACAAGCCATTGTTACTCATTTTATTATATTTTATTTTTATTATCTTAAAAACAAATATATCAATATAAATAAGCTTATATATTTCATTTAAAAATATTAATTTTATAATTAATTTAATGTACATTTATAATTTAAAAAATAATATTTATAAATTTAGTAATTAATTTTTTAGATATTTTAAGGATAGTGTAAAAATCTATAATTATTATTAAAAGAAAATTAGTATAGAAAAAAAATATTTCAAAATATTTTTGTTTTTTTCTTTTTTTTATATATTTGATTAAAATTTAAAGAGTATTAGTTTTGCAAATAAAGAGAAAAAAGATATTTATAAAAGATTATAATTAATATAATTTTCTGATGATGAGTTAAAAAAACTTAATATGATAATAAATCAAGATATTTAAGAAATTAAAGAGGATGAAATATATAAATTGTATAAAAAAAAACCTTAAAAAGTAGTAATATTTTTAAATAGAAATATTTCAGAAGATTTTCTTTAATAAATAAAAGATTATTCAATATATAATGAACTAAAATTATATTAATGTTATTCAGCTAAAAAAATTTAAAATTTATATAATGGTGATATTTTGGTTATAAATAAATTAGGAGAAACAGCAAATTTCTATTATGATTCTAATAAACCCACTATAGCTTTATTCAAAATTAAATAATTTTTGAATCCACCAAAAATTATTTAAATTAAAAAAAAAAAAATATTATAAAAAAATAGATAATAATAATAATAAGATAAAAATGAATTAAAAGAATCTCCTTTATTATAATATTCTCAAGATTAATTTGATTTCTAATAATCTAAAAATTAGTAAATAAAAAAAAGTTTTTATAATGAACTAGCATTTTTATAAACTGAATAATATATGGTAATAACATACATACCTGATCATAAAATTCATAAAAAAAAAATGAATTTAAAAGAAGAAAAATATAATCTTTATCATAAATAATAAGTATTGGATTTAGATTTAATTGAGAAAAACTTTAGATATTTGAAATATGATTATGTTAGTAACAACACTTTATTTTATATTATAAGAAATTATGAATTTATAAGAGAATTAGGCTTACCAATATCTAAATAAGATATAGGAAAAGTTTTTCTTCTAAAAAAAGCAGATTTAATTAATTAAAATTCTTATAATTTTTAATATGAAAAATATAATTACTATTTTACTGAGCTAAATAATAAATTTAGCTAAGAAGGAATTCAATAGGAGTATTTTATGGATCATAAATTGCTGCTTTAAAGTTTATATGATTAATAATTATAAAATTATAATATTATAAAAAATTAATAAGATTTAATAAATAAACTAAGAATTTGTGATAATTTTTAAATCTAAAAATTCCTTATTTTTTATCAAAAAAAAAATTTTATCATTAATTCTAAATTTGATAAAATAAATTCAGTGATTAAATAATTCAATTAATTAAATTAAAATACAAATAATAAAATATAAATATTAATAACAGATAATAGTAAATTACTAAAAAAATACTTTAATATTAATCATGATAATTAAGAAGAATAATAAATATATTATGTTGATATTGAAAAAATTATTAAACATAATTAACCTAATAATTTTTCATTAGAAATAATAAATAAATAAAAATTAGATTCTTCTTAAATTATTGAAGATATTAATTATGTGTAAAAATATAATATGAAATTAACAAAAAATAAACTAATTTAATTTATTAGAGATTCATTATAGTATAAAAATAATTATTACAATAATGAAAAATTAGATATTTTGTATTAAATTTAGGTAATAAATGGATAGGAATTCAGAGAAAAAGTCATAGATTCTTAAGAAAATTCATTTGTATATTTTTTTGATAACCATATATAAAATAATAAAGATATAGAAATAATTTTAGATAAGTTTTATTTAACTTGCAAATAAATTAAAGAAGAGTATTAAAAAATTTTAAATAGCAAATAAGATTTTGATAAGGAAGATGATAAAATAGATTTTTAAAGCGCTTTATATCGTTATAAAATTAAAAATCCTCAAAATTTTTAAAAAATCAATTTTTATAAATATAATAAAATAAATGAATGCTAAGAATTTGCAAGTCCACAATAGTCACCATTATTAATTTATTTTTTTTTTAAAAAAGATTAAAAATAATCTAAATAAAAAGTTATTGATTTAATTAAAGAAAAATATAAAATTGATGATGTAAATAGAATAATAAGAAATTTAATAAAATTAGTAGACTAAGAAAAATTTAATCATACTTTTGAAATTCATTAATAATGATATTAATTTTTATTTATTATTATTTTAATTAAACTACATATTGATTTTAATTTATTTATTAAATCAAAATTTTAAATTTTTAAATTTATAAAATTAATTATTTATTAATATTTTTAATAAATTTTAGATAAAAATGAAAAATTATTTTTATGAATATTATCAAAATAATATCTACTTTTAAGCTTCAATAACAGGAGCTGCTTGAGGATTGTTTAGTAAAAATATAGAAATTTAAAAATAAATTATATTAAAAATATAGTTCTTCCAATTGAACATCCATTAGAAACAATTAAAACAAAATTTTAAGCTGGATTAAAATAAGCGAGTATTTATGAAGTAATAATAATCAATAAAAAATTATTTAAAGACTATAATAAGTATATATAATAAGCAAGGATTAATAAAGGGCTTTTATGCTGGTTACATGATAAATTCGTTTAGAATAAGCATAAAATAATTATATTGATGTAATTATTAATTAAATTAGTAATTATAGTTCCTATGATTCTTGCTTTTCCATAAATTTATCAAAAAATATATCCAACTTTTATTTAAAATAAATATAAATAAATAAATAAAATATCTTCAGGATTAACAATAGCAATTATAGAAACATTTGTAATATGTCCTTTAGAAAGAGTGAAAATATTTCTAATGACTATATCAAAGTTATAAAAAAGTAAAAAAATATGATAAGATAAAATTAATATGAAATTATAACGAAATACAAATAAAAATAAAGATAAAATATATATAACAAAATGATAAAATAATATTGTATTTGGAATAGTGAGCTATTGGAATTCATTTTTGGATATAAAAAATAGCGTGTTTTCAGGACTACAAGTGCAACTATTGAGACAAGTGATATCGTGGGTTTCATTCCTTTATTTTGAAAGTGTACTGAAAGAGAAAATGAAAAAGTGGAGAGGAAAGGGCGAATAGGAGAAACTTGAAGATATATGGCTAATTGTGAGTTCTTGTTTAGTTGGCACCATCAACTTGGCTCTGGTTTTGCCATTTGACATGATTAAGACTCAATACCAAATGAAGGACAACAAGTCAATCATACACAAGTCTTATTTCAATCATGTTATGTTACTTTACTCAAAAAACGGTTGGACTATTTTCTATATTGGTTGGCAGTTTAGGCTCTTCCAGTATCTTATTAACTCAATCGCAACCTGTTTACTTTTGGATAACTTTGAATACAAACTCAAACAACAAAATACATAACTTAAATGATTATTTTTATCATATATATTTTATATTTATTAAAAAACATTATCATGTATTTGCTTCATCGTTTTAATTACTATTACTATCATCTCCATTATTTTCTTGGCTATTTTGTTGACTATTTTTTTAATTATTTTATTCGTTATTTTGTTCATTATTTTGTTAGTTATTTTGTTCGCTATTTTGTTCATTATTTTATTCATTATCAGAATTATTTTGATCTTGTGATTATACATCATCATTTTCATTATTATTATTTTATTCTTACTAATTGTTAATAGAATCAGACTGTTATTCTTAATTTTAATCGCTAGTTTCAGGTTATTGATTAGCTTGTTCTTCATTGTTGTTATTATTATTATTATTATTAATTTCTTGATTACTATTTAAATCTTGATGAAGAGCCTTTTAATTATTTTCATAATTTTCTTAATTATTATTTTACTAATTATTATATTCATTATTATTTTCTTGTAGTTATTAATTATTTTGATCATCTAATGATTCTAAAACTTTTCTTAATGCTTTAGCAGCAGCAGGTACAGCAGCAGTTGGATTAGCAGTTGCAGCAGCAGATGATAATTTAGCATCAGCAACTGCTGAAGCAGCAGCTATTGTAGATAAGAATCCTTTAGCTGTATTAGATTATGAGGATGATTATTGAATAGATTATTAAGATGATGAGGATGATGAGGATGATGAGGATGATGAGGATGATGAGGATGATGAGGATGAAATTTTAGTTGTATCTGTAGTAATTTTAACAGAATCATCAACCTTTATCCAACCAGGAGGTAATGAACCAGGTCCATTCTTCTTATCATCAAAATTAATACACATTCTATAGCAATCTTCCCTCTTTTCCTCTACAAGGGCTCCAAACTCATGCTCACAACAAGCTAGACAGAACTGTAAAGTGTTCTTCACACAATCAATGTAAATGTAAGGCCTCTTTGGATACTTAGCTTCACAAAATTACTTTTACTAATCTTGATTGAATTTATTAGGAGCACAATTTTCCTTCTTGCCTTGTCTGTTCTCATCTACCACCTATGTCCCGATCTACTCTCTCAATATAAATAGTCTCTCTTTTTACAATTTCAACCTCCTCTAATCTAATATCTTTTACTTCTCAAATATCCAGTTTGCTTTCTATCTTGTTTCTAATATAGCTTCCTTCTAAGTTATTTTGAAGTCTTTATCCATGTTTATCTCTTATTCCTCCATTTTTTTTATGATAAGATCATTCTGCTTTTTGACTTCTCTTTTTTCACAGTCCTTCTCTTATTTCTATTATCCATCTAATGCTTTTCTGATTCTAGCCATTATCATTTCTTATAAATCTGTGATTTCTTCTCTTTTTAACTTTTAAAACTTTAACTCTGCTTCCAATGCTCCTGCAGATGCCTTGGATGTCTTGTCTAGATTAACAGATTTGCTTTAGATTTTTTCAACCTTGACATTAGAATCTGTTAATGACTCCATATCTTACTTGATATCCTCTTCAAGACTAGTTGCAAATTCACTCTTGGAAGGAGTCCATTATACTTTGAATTAACATTGGTCTCTAAACTGAATGATGTCTTTAATCCAATCATTCTTTAATGTTTCGATATTTTCACCTTTTCTTAATCCTTCAGGCATGATACATAATACTTCTCTTTTCTTATCTGATCTCTTGTCAGTTAATACAAAACACTTTTTGTTATAGTCTGTTCTTCCATCTTAGTCCACTGAAAGGTGAGGTAAGTCAAACGATTTGTAAACATTATTGTATTTTGATTGAGAAAAAATTGTTAATGTTTTGTTGTTCATAATGACTCGCACAGGTAATCCAATGAATTTGCCATTTATTTCTTTTGGAAGTTAAAGTATCAAATCGGATTCTTTTATCACACATAGTTAGTATCTCTAAAACCTATTGCTAACTGGAATAACTCTTATGATTGGAGAAAGCAATGGAGGGGGCTTCTTTACCTTGATATTATAATTATATTATAATAATATTATAAAAATATAATGATGATTATGTATGATAAATTTAGTATTTAAATTAATACGTTTGAAGATATATTAGGACATGGTTAGGTATTACAACTTTTCATAAGAATAGGTTGACCGACACATGGTTTTCCTCCCTTGACAGGTGGAATACACATCCTCTACTGATAACTCTATCCTCCTCCACAGGCAAGAGTGCACTCACTCCAATCTTAGAGTATTAACCATGATCCATCCCTTTTCATATCATTAGCATCAGCCTTTTTAGCAGCCTCTCCAAAAGCAAAGCCACTTGGTAACTAAATAGTAGTAACAGGCGCTTATACACCCTATTTCAGTAATCCTTCGTTTATCTATAAAGGTTCCAACTTTACATACTTTCTAATTTACAACAACCATTCTTCCTTTTCCTCATTAGTATCAGCACAGAAAGTAAACTCCACTCCAGTTACACTAACCAACTTAAAACAGAACCCTTCTTTATAATTCCCAATATCTTCCACTCCTCCTACTTCCCTCCCTTCTGCCTCAATGATTCTTCTACCTTTTAATGAGTGAAAGTCAATGCTTAATTAAGTCCTTGCCATATCATTCCTCCTTGCATTTACCATGTAAAGAGTCTGGTTGTCCATCATGCAATAAAAGTGATGATCATCTGGAATATTTAAAAATCCATGGTCATCTGTTGTTAATATGTCTTCTGATTTGTTCATGTACATTTGATGTGCAAATCCTGGATTTATCAGAAATCTATTTGGCATTATATTTGTTTCCCTTTCATTTTATATGTATTTTAACCATCCTCTCATTATCCATGCATCTTTTTCAGTTTTACTTTCTTAATTTTAATCTTTATTTTCATCCTTATCTTATCTTTTGCTTTTAGATTTCATTTTTGTTTTTATTCTTGTTCTTGTGTTTAATATAGTCTATATCAATAACATTAATATTATCCATTTCAATAATTAAATCTTCATTTTTTTATAATTTTATTAATATATTATAATCTCTCTATATATATTCATTCATAACAAAGTATAACATATAATTTCTTTTATAATTATTTAAATAATAAATTTAATGCAATAAATTTAAAAGAATATCAAAGTAATTTATTTTTAATTATTAGAAGATTAATTAATAATTTCTTAAAGCAGAAGAATATAACAATCGATTGGAAAGTATTGCTAGAATGACAAATTGGCATGAAGCAAAAACTAAATTTGACAAATCTATTTAGTAAAAGACTTTATAAAAGAAAGTAAATGAGGAATTAAAATATTCTTTATAAGAACTTAAAGTCAGAAGAAACTATAGGCTAAAAGAATTATATGAAAAAGAAGCAAAGGAGTAATTAATTAATAAATTTATTTAAGATATGAACAAGAATTGGCAAAAAAAGGACTAGCAATTTATAAAATAAAAATATGATTCATTTTAAATATATAGTCATAAATATTTTATTTCATCATTTTTTTTAAAATAAAAATGTTTAGGTAAATTACTTCTTATTCCTAATAAATTTAAATTAAATTCATTTATATACTATCTTTAAATTTTAATTTTCTCATATATTTCCTTTATAATATTTTATTAATAAGATTTTTAATTTAAAAGAAAATTTTTTTATTAGTAATTAATATTTATAATTTCTTTGTTTAAAATGCCTATTATTTTATATTTTAACTAATCTTATTTTCTGATTTTTCCATTTGAATCATAATGAATATGTCCATTAAACTCAAAAATTAAATTGTTTTTTATTTAAGCATCTAAAGTTAAATGAATTAATTTTATTTATTATATAATTTATAAATTTGTTGTCTATTTTATCCAATTTATTATTTTTTATTCACTATCGATTTAAAATAAATGTAGATTTTTTAATTATTTTTAATTATAATTATTTTATGGATTAAAATTCTATAATAATTCTTATTATTCATATAATAATTTATCAAATTATAAAATTTATTTTTTAACTTTTAATTTTAACTATTATTCTTATTATCATTTATTATCAAAATAAAATTGAATCAAAATCAATATTGATTCAATTACTACTCTTTATAATTAAATAAAATCTTTTAAAGATAATATTTTAAATAGTTTATATTTATTTTAAATTTTTTGATTAATCATATTAGTAAAAAATTAAAGTGTTTACAAAAATTCATCATCTATTTAAATATTATTTATTAATAAGGAATTTATAAAGGAACACTAATGAATGATATTTCTAGAATTTATATTGTAACTTAATAAAGTTTAATTTTATGAAACGAATTAATAATTTTATATTTTAAACATTATTTTATTAGCTTTAATTAAAATTTTTTTTATATGCTCTTATTTAAAATCAAAAGTAAAAATAAATTATGATGCAAAATCTATAAATAATTAATAATAATAATATTTGTCTTATATATTCTTAATTAATTTCAAATAAAAAATAGCATATTTTATAAACTTCTTATTTAAAACAATATTATATTATTTTATAGCATTAAAAAATGCTTATAACTATTAGATATTTGAAAATCCATAAAAAAATATTTATCTGATATTTTTTTTAATGTCTTTTTAAATTTAAAAATAAATTAACAATTCTCTTAAATAAACTGATTATAAACAAGTTATGATATTCGTTAAATGTTTTACATTAATATTTTTATTTAAATATTTTTTTTAATATTCTTAATAAACTATTAGAGGTAAATAATTTAAATATTTTAATTTAAAATTGATTTATTTTATTTTATTGTTTTTAAATAATTTACTGTAATTAATAAAACATTCTAAAATAATTTATTTGTCTATTTAATTCATTTAATATTCATTTTCTATAATATAATTTTAAATTTATATATTTTCTGAATTTTACGATGAAACTATTTGTAACTAACTCATTATCAGTAAAATATTAATTTTCACAAATAATTTATCTTATTTATATTATCTTTCGTTAATTATTTATATTATATTTTTAATTATATTTTTTTAAATATCATAATTTTAATATTAATTAATTAACATATTTTTAATTATATTTTTAACTTATCTATTGCTTGCTGAATTAAGATAATTAATAAATAAAGAAAAATATTATTATTAATTTAATATTTAATAAAATTGATTTGATCTTAGAAAACTCATTATTTATGTAAATTTTCCATTTAAACTTTAAATGATAATTGAATTAAATAATTTATTCATTTAATTTTAAATAATCTGATCATAATGTTATTTATTTTAATTTCAAATGAATATATAATCTAAAAATTAAATTATTTTTTTATAGCTTTTATATTCTTATAAATCATTAATTTTTTAATAATTATTTTCAATTTGGGCAATAATTTTTAAATAATTTAAAGAAGCTATATAATTTTATTCAATAACAATTTTATTTCTGTAAATAATGCCTAATATTTAAGAAACTCAATAAATATCTTAATTATTTTAGTCACTTAAAAAAATCCACAGTTTTTCAAAATTTTATTAAAAATTATTATCAAAATTAATCTCTAAATTAAATTAATACTTGATTTATTCAAAAGTTTTTTTATGCTTTTATTTTGCTTCATTAAAAGAGGAATTATTATTTAGGTTATATAAAAACTTATCATTTTTTTTAATATTAATAGAAAATTTTTTTAAATATTTAAATATCATTAATTAAAATAAACTTTATTATAATATGATAATATAATTATAAAAAATAATAAAAAATAATAGACTATATATTTAAACTAATATTTAATATATTTAAATTCATTTTTTAGTGTAATCTGCTTATGCAATTTACTACCAAACATCATTTTATTAATTTTGATTATATTTTTATTAATTTTACTGCTGTCCTAAATATAAATATTTAAATATATACTTGGTCTTCCTCCTCCAATTAATACTTAAATACCTATTATACCTGCTGCTGCTCCTAACCCGAATCCGAATAATTTTAGTATTTCACTACCTTTCATAATAATTTTTTATATATTTCTTATTTTTTATAATTTTAATTTAAAATTGATACAAATTAATTTTATTATTATATAATATAATTATTATATAATTTTATTCATTTATAATTATTTTTAGAATAATTAATGTAATTAGTATGAGTAAAATTATCTTGAGGAAGCCTTACATTTCCAAATACTCCATCAAAGTTTACAGGATTTATTTTATAATGTTTATTATTATTGTTATTATTACTATTATTATTATTATGAATATTATTTTAATTCATTAAATATTAGGGATATTGTATTTTTTCATTATTTTAAATTTAAGGTGTCATTACTTCATATTTTTCTTTTTCATCTATTGTAATTTCCTAAAATAAAATAATAAAAATATAAAAATACTTTTCCATCTAGATAAATAAGTTATGGTAATTTTTTAATAATAGCAATTTTGTATCCGTTCCTCCTAGAAATAGGATTACCAGCTAACTCAAGTTCTTTTAAATAAGGTAATTCACACAACCTTTCAACATCAGGTATATCATTAATTTTGTTATTAACAGCAAATAAGTGCTATAATTTATATAGCTTTTGAATATGATGGAAATTCTTAAGGGAATTATCTTCAATTTTCAAACATTTAATGGGATTGCAATTAATAAAACTAGTGCCATCAAATTATCTAATTCTATTCCTGCAAACATCCAGTTCCTTTAAAGTTTTAAGGTTTTCCAAACAATCGATCCTAAATATTTCATTATTATCAGCCTTTAGAATCTTGAGCTCTTTTAAATAACAGAACTGTAAGCCATTGAAATCTCTAATGTTATTGAAACTGATATCAAGAATTTCAAGGTTTTAAACTCCATTTAATCCCTTTTTTAATGAAATATCCATATTATAAGCAAGAGTTTCAATTTTGTTGCTATTGAGAATGAGAATCTTGAGAGAATCAAGTTCTCCAATCATTCCAGTGGAGATGAATAGATTCTGACTAAGATTAAGTTCTTATAATTGAGGAAAGTAACTGGAATTAAAGACATCTTCGAAATCTCTAAGTTGACAGTCACTAAGATCTAACTCTGCGATTTTCTGAGGACTAACTCCATTAAGTCGTTGTAATAAAAGTTCTTCAGTAAGTCTACCAGTAAACAAATCTTTTGCCATTTATTGTTCATTTAACTCTACTGCAATACCGTCCAATACTTTCAACTTCTTCAAGTGATATAAAGAGTAAATTCTGTAATTAGGATCTTTAGTTAGAGGGTTTCCACACATATCCAATATTATTAACTTATTTAAATGTTTTATATTTAGCACTTCTCTGCTCGTTGGAATCCTGTTGTTTGCTAAGTACATTTCCATTAGATTTGCAAGATCTGGAAATTTGTTAAGGTTTGTTATTTGATTGTCTTCTAATGAAATCTACATCAGATTCTTTAAATTGTCTAGGTTTTCTATAATCTAAATATTGTTGTTCCCTAGTTCCAGTTTCTTTAAATATATATTATATTCTAAGTTTTCTATCTTTTGAATCAAGTTATTCGTGAGTATCAACTCTTCCAATAGTGTTAGGTTTTCCAATCCTTTTATTTCCTATATGCAATTTGAGTCTAAATATAATTATCTAATTTTAGTCAAATCTTATAAATTGTTAATTTGTTGTATCTTATAATGACTTAATACAAGAATTTCAACATTGAACTTTAACTGATTATTCTTGTCATAAATATCTTCAATGGATGTATCATAGCCATTGAAAAATTTGGCATTTTAGAAAATAATTTCATCATCAATTTCAATGAAATTATGTTCTTCAATTCTCTTGTACTCTTAAGTTCCAATTTTGAGGTTATTGAGATAAGTGATATTCTGTAATTACTGAATGACAAATTTAAAGACTTAGCTATTGTCTTTAAACTAATTACATCTAACATTTAAAAACAAAAGACTCATTTCTTTAAGTTTGATAAACTCATTGAGATCTGAAATCTGATTACAGTTGAGATTTAAAAAGATGAGACTTTTAGACTGATTAATATAATCAAGGACAGAAATCTGGTTATAAGAAACATCAAGGAATTAGAGCTTGGTAAGTACACTAATAGATTGTAACTCACAAATAAAGTTAAAACTAAGGTTCAAACTTTCAAGATTGAGACATTTGGCAAACAACTATTCTTTTAGATCACTTATATTTTGGTTGCTCATATTAATTTGAATGAGATTCTCAAGGTTAATAGATTTACTAGAAAGAGCATCAAAGTCATATTGTTGCAAATCCATTGAGTTTGAAATTTAAGGGGGTGTGTGGTTGAGACACATCCTAAAGAAATTGGAGATTTACGGTTTTATCATGAAAAGTTCACTCCTATCTAAATCTTTACTGTTTAACTCTAGATTCACATTAAAAATTTAATCATATTTATTCAGTTCATTCTCAGGGTCAATTATTTATTATACTGATTAGTTAAAATTCTCATCCAGGAATTCCTTCATTGTTTCGAAATTATTAGGAGTAATAAAACATTTCGAAGTCTCTTGATTATCCAATAGACTTAAAGTGTCTCCTACTTTTATGAGATTGTTATTCGTATTTTTATTCTATTAATATTCGAATTCCACCATATATTCTGGCAATACCAAATTATTATCTAATATGAACCATAGTTTATGTTTCTAGTCATTATTGAACATCCTAAAAATACTTGTCTCTTAACTATAATCCTTCTTGTTAATTGGATGCTAATTATAATTCTTGTTAATTGATTTTTCAGGATCGAATTCTTTGCATTCATTATCCTCAACACTTTTGAAAATCAACACTTTACAAATCAAGATGATTCCAGGTCCAATAAACTAAATTTTCTCATGATAAAGTTTGTTCTTAAGATATTAAGGTAAACCTTCTACAATTTCGTTATTTGAGTCTAAATTCTGCCTGATTCTGTAAGCATCACAACCTAAGATACTATTGGTAAGGGCAGGGTAAGGACATACTCCTTGTTTGGCTTTATCATCTTATTGGAACCCCTCTTCAATGATTTAGACTAACTCATTCTAGGTTTTGGAAGGGTCGATTCCATAGAAGAGGAATTCCAATGATTTTTTGTAGTTGGTCTTCATTTAATCCTACAGAATTTCACTTTTTTCTTCAAACTTGTTTTTGAGGAATCTGTTATGGATTCGGATAACCCTTTTGACTAAAATATCATTTATGTTATACTTGTACTCCATCTAGTCATTATAGAAACGACTCTTGATAAGATCAATACAGGATTAATACCATTTTTCAGTGCCTCTGCCTTCTTCAAGTCTAATATTACCTCCTGTTTCCAACTCGGTGATAAGTTTATTGGTGCATTGCTTGCTAAAAACCTACATTTGATGCAAATAATTCTGATAAATCTGTTCCAAATGATTCACCTGCTCATGACTTTCCTATATCTTCACTTGGATCTCCTCTACCAAACTCATCTGCTTTTCTGATTGTGTATCAATATTCTTCTTCAATTCAAAATCTATCATATGTAGATAAGTAATATCTTAATCAAGAAAAGATAGTTTCCTATCAAAAGCTTTTTACATTATTTTGCGGATAGTGCTGAAAGTCCTCTAAAGTGTTTTAATTCTCATGTTGTAATACATTTTCTTCTTCATGAAGGTGGCATCTGCAAATGACTTGGCTTCTTCGCTTATAAATAGAGTGTCTAATCTATTTATTTATCTTAAATGGTACAGAATATAGGTTTAGTAGTTGCATAAATTACAGATTGGATTATCTCCATAATTTGGGTCTTGAAATGCTACGATCCTAAGATTCGCTAATCGATTCAGGTTTAGTACTTCTTTAAATGAGCATATTTTATTCCCAGATATGTTTAAAGTGTTTAGTTGTTTTAAGTTGTCAAGAGAAGTTTTTATTGTTTCGATCTGGTTGGAGCAGATCCAGAATTATTAAAGGTTTATCAGGTTGTCTAAATTTTTTAGTTCCTTTTATTTATTATTTTATATTCATCATATTTAATTATATTTTATATATTTATATTCATCATATTTATTTATTTCTTTAAATTCATCATATTTATTAATATCAATATATCTACCTTAATTCTGTTGTTATTAATCCAAAGAATCTCCAGATTATAAAGGCTTTCTAAATTTTCAATGATTTCTATTTTATTGCAACATAGATATAATTTTCTTAGCTGTTAACAATTTGATAAATTCTCTATTTTCCTTATTTGATTTTCACTCAACCAAAGATCTCTTAAATTATACAGATCAGTCAAGCCAGTTATTTATTCAATCTCAACATTGATTAGTGTTAATTCCTATAAATTTGTGAATATTTAGAGAATATCCATATTTGGAAACTATTCTAATACTAACTCAATTTTTGTTATTTTATCTATGTTTCTCATATTTTTTTCAGTTATTCCGTTCATGCTTTTCTTATAATTATTTATTTTTATTTACCACTAGTTCTAATTGTTTTTTGTATTTCATCTCCATCTATTATATATATGGGTCTAATTATTGAATCTCCGATGCATTTTTTTCTTTATCTTTATCTTTTTCCTTTTCTTTATCTTATTTTTCTTTATCTTTCATAAACTTTAATTATTAAATTAATATTTATTATTTTTTATAATATATATATTCAATTTTGTTTGAAAATCTTATTTATTATTAATTTATAAATTAATATTTGATGAAATAGAGACAAATTTAAGAAAAATAAATATAAATTAAATCAAATAAATTATAAGTTGTTACTAATGAAGATTAATATTTGGAAGACTATAATTAATCGTTGGATTAAATATTAGATAAAGCTATATAAAATTGCATATAAACTAAAATGAAATATTCAAAAATAAACAGTGTTGACTTTACTCCTGATTTTTATATTCTTGGAAAGAATAATTCTAAAAAATAAGACTCTGATATTATTTATTAAGATTAAAAAGTTTCTAAAAAGACTACTAGTATTTTATAATTTATTTATTTTTTAGAAATTTGCAGTTTGAATTTAAATAATAATAAATTCTATTTATTACCGAAACTATTAAATTTTGAAAAATATAAATACCTTGAAAATTTAAATTTGGAAAATAATAATATTAAATACATATTAAGCGGAATTTATGAAATAAAAACTTTGATATACTTGAAATTAGATAATAATTTGATAGAGATAATAGACGATAATATTTATAAATTAACTTTATTAGAACAACTTTCTATCTCAAATAATAGTTTAAGAGAAATATCAGATAATATATAATCAATAACATAATTAAAATATTTGAATATAGGAGTGAATAAATTAGAATTACTTAACGAAAATATTTTTAAATTATTTAATTTATAAGCTTTATATATTCATAGTAATCTTTTTTAATTTATTCCAAATTATTTTAACCTTCTTGCTAATTTAATTTTTTTGTGATTAGATTGGTTTAAATATACTTTTCCACCACTTAATCCAATAATTAATTTGCAGAAAAACCCAAATCAAAAGACTATAATTAAGAAACTATGGAAATTGTGCTATAAATAATAATTAATTAATGCTCATATTTATATAAAAGATTTTATTCTATATTTTTCTGAAAATCCTGTAAATTATCAGATAACTAATTAATAAGGAAGAAATTTTATTCATTTGGCTTCAATAGACAATGATATTGGAATAATAAAATTTCTATCTAATTTTTAGCTTAATACTATTTCAGATTTTTATTTAAATTTTCTTTTAAATGAAAAAAATTAATTTATTAATGAATGTAATGATTAAAATAAAGATAAACTAATGAACTAATAGGATAAATTCGGACTTACCCCTTTAATATTAAGCATTTATGAAAACAAAAAAAATTCTTGCTTTTAACTTTTATAATGTGGTGCAGATGCATAGATAAGAAATAATTATTTAGAATTACCAATTCATTTAAGTATATTAAAATTAAATTGTGATATATTTAAATTACTTCTAGATCATACGAAAGATATTAATATTTAAGATAAAGATAACAATACTTGTTTACATTTAATTATTATTAATTTTACCAAGAAATAATAATCTATGCTTTAAATGTTAGAAATTTTATATAGTAAATAACTAAATGTGAATATTAAAAATAAATAAGGTTTAAGTCCTCTTCACTTAACAATTAAATATAAAATTTTAGATGTCTTAAATTGGATGATATCTAAAAATAAGTAATACATTTTTAAATTATTAAAAATTATTTCATAAATAATATTTATATTAGATATAATTTAAAAATATATTAAAATCTTAGAATAATTTTAGAATAGGATAGTTTTATTTAGAACAAATTAAAACTCAAATTTTTTGATTTTAATTAAAAAGGAGGATAATTAAAATAAACACCAATCTAAATGGTTGTAAAAAAAGGACTTTATTAATTTTTATAAGAAATTTAAAACTATAATGAAAATTAAAAATTTTCATAGATTGACTATTTTAAAGTTGATAAAAATAATAATTCAGTATATAGATTATCTATAAATAGTTTATACTAAATGAAATTAATAAAAAAATTTCAAACATAATAAATAAAATTCTTCATCAAATTAAAATAAAATATTAAATAAAACGAAAATAAATATTTTTTTAATTATTATAATTATAGCAAAGATTTAAAAGATTCTTTAGAAAATTAAAATTTTTACAATACTTTCAACAAAAATATTATAAATTTTGAATTAAAAAATTATTAATAAAATTAAATAGAAATAAATGAAAATGAACATTATTAAAATAAGAATAATAGCTGTAGCTTTGAAGTTTAAGAAGCAACACCAATAATCAAACAATAAATAAAATATTTTTTTTCAAAAAATTAATATATCGATTTTTAATCTGATAAATTAATAAATAAAATTCTAGTAATTAATAAAAAAAATATTTAAGATATGGAAATAAACATTCATTAAAAAATTTAATTTTAAAATATAACACTTACCTTTTTTCTAAAAAATTTCTTAGATTTTAAATTTCTTAAATTTTTTGATTTAGAGGATAGACATAAAGAGTTAAATAAATTGTTATAAGAATTATAATTTTAATAAAAAGAATAATTAAGAAATTAAATAATAGATGTTATAGTTGATAATGTTTTTAGTATTAACAACAATAAATTATTTTTAATACTTTTTTAGAACATTTATTTTATTTTTTTTTTTAATTAAAAAGATTATAATAATTTCTTTTAAAAAATAAAGAAGAAATAATCTTGTTTTAATCTTTTTAATTACGAAAATTTATAAAATAAATTAATATAGGATTCAAAACAATAAAATATATATTTGAATAATTAAAAAATACATAATAGAAAATCTTAAATTTAATATTAAAGTTAAAAAAATATATTTGATTAAGAAAATATTATAAAATATATTGATTAAGATTTTTCCTACAAAGCTAAATAAAAAAAATATTGATACTTTATATTAAAAAATCCAATTAATTATACAAAATTTAAAATAAATGAAATTTAAAAAATATAATTCTTTTTTATATAAAATGATTAAAAAATCATTAAATCAGATAGTTTTATGATAAATATAAACATTTCTAAGTTGAGTAAAATATTAAGATAATAAATTTTCAAATTAGCTTAAATAATTAATAAATAACAATACTTTTCATCTAGTCTGATATCAAAATTTAATTTTTCTGGAGCTCCCTTATCAACCATATTTTAAGCAATTTAATAAATGTTTCTATAGAAAGGTAAATGATCTTTTTAATAATCTTCTTAATTTATTTTTTTATTAGCTAAGTCTTTATTAAATTATATATCTTCATTAATTTGTATTTGCTGTAAATCTTATAAGTTAGTAGCTAACATAATTCTTTAAATTAAATTTAATATTTACTTTGTTCTCTAAATATTTATAAGATCTTTATTATTATCAATAAATTATTTAAGTTCTTTTTAGTATTTTTATTTTTTTTAAGATTATATTTTTTTTAACTATTTTATGTAATTTTCTAGAATTAATAAAAAAACTTACAAAAAATTTAAGATTTAATTTTAAAATCTATTTTAACTAGTTTATTGAAAGAATTTTCATTTTAAAATATTTCTTTATCTATTTTTATTTTAAATTATTATGGTAAATTAAAATTTTGAACTTAAATTTAATGTAAATTATTACGATGAATAGAAAAAGGGAAGAAAGAGCAATTTTATAAATTAAATTATTTAATTTACTTTAAAAAATCTTTTTTTTAATATTCTAAAGAATAAAAACATGATTTTTAATTTATAAAATAAATAGAAAAAGGAACTTTTTTTATAATTTTTATTTTCTTAATTTATTCTAAAATTTAATTTTTATTAAAATATTCAATTTTATTTATATCTTAAATTAAATAAAAAATTTACTATATATATCAGGAAATTTATTTAGTGTTTGTTAATCAAATTAAAAATAAATTTTCTTTTATTCTTAATTTAATTTATTTTTTTATTCTTTATTTTGCTTTTTAAAAGTTTCGTTAAAATATTTGCTCTTTTAATTAATATATTTAATTACCACTAAAAAAAAATCAAACCTT
>Ga0315908_10001089_pt1 | contig 20926 bp, 17 predicted proteins | sample LakEriMetagenome_12_FD_203520 | JGI IMG/M metagenome (GOLD analysis project Ga0315908, IMG submission 203520) | Freshwater fungal communities from buoy surface, Lake Erie, Ohio, United States - Buoy 4 MA124 | ecosystem: Environmental > Aquatic > Freshwater > Lake > Lake biofilm | place: USA... | reverse complement strand
GGGCCAGGATCGTTCGGGGTCGGCGGCTATTACCGCACGCCGATTGAGGAAGTGCTGCCAGTGCGGCTCAAAGCACCTGATGAAGAAGAAAAGCAGAGCGCCGCCGTGGCCATCGTACTCGACCGTTCCGGCTCCATGGCAGGTGAGAAGCTCGAGATGGCCAAGAGCGCAGCGATGGCAACGGCGGAAGTGCTGGGGCACAACGATTCGCTCGGTGTGTGGGCCTTTGATTCCGAAGCGCATGTCGTCGCACCGATGACGCGACTGACTTCAACGAATGCGGTATCGGGACAGATCGCCGCCGTGGCTTCTGGAGGCGGCACGAACTTGCAGCCTGCGTTTCAGCTTGGTCGCGAGGCATTGCTGCGGGCGAAAGCACGCGTGAAACACATGATCATCCTCACCGACGGTCAAACTGCTGGCGCAGGCTACGAGCAACTCGCCACCCAGTGCCGGGGCGAAGGCATGACGATTTCCACCGTGGCGATCGGTGAAGGCTCACATGTGGCGCTGCTCCAGGCCATCGCCTCCAGCGGCGGCGGGCAGAGCTACAACACACTCGATGCCAGCGGCATCACGCGCATCTTCACGCAGGACACGCTCATGCACACCGGCCGCATGATCCGCGAGGAGCCTTTCACGCCGGAACTGAAGGAAAAGCAGCCGATCCTCGCCGGATTCGAGAAGTGGGACTCGCCACCGCTGCTCGGTTATGTAAAAACCACCCGCCGCACCTCGGCGCAGGTGCCGCTGGTCACTGAAACGGGTGATCCGCTGCTCGCGCACTGGCGTTTCGGCCTCGGCAAGGCCACGGCGTTCACTTCCGATGCGAAAAGCCGCTGGGCGTCGCTGTGGATCGCGCGTTGGAATGGCTATGGTCGTTTCTGGTCGCAAGTGCTGCGCGAAACCGCCCGCGCACCGCAGGGACGGCTGATGGATCTGTCCACCCAGCTCGAAGGCGATGATGCCCGCATCAGCGTCGATTTACTGGCCGATGCGGGCACCCGTGCGAACAACGCGGTCGTCGAGGCCGAGGTGTTTCATGTGGCCGCTGACGCGCTCGGCGCGGCGATGAAGCCAGTGCAGAAGCTCACGCTGCGACAAAGTGCCCCCGGAACGTATGAAAGCAGCTTCCAGCCGACGCAGGCGGGCGTTTACCTCATCCGCGCCCAATCCGGGGCCGAAAGGGTCACAACGGGACTCGTGCACAATCCTTCGTCTGAAGCCAGCCTCGGCACGGTGAACGAATCACTGCTCCAAGAAGCCGTGAAAATCACCGGAGGTGAGTTTTTGAGCGATGCCAGCCGTTTGCCCAATCTGGAGACGACGAAGGCCATCCAGCATGAAGAACTCTGGCCGCCGCTGCTCGTGCTGCTGCTCATGATTTTCCTCATCGACACCGGAATCCGGCGCTGGGAGCATGTGGTCGGCCTGTGGCAGCTTGTTCCGGTGCGCAGGCTCGGGCGGTCCTAAAAACGTCATCAGATTCACTGTTGAAAAACATCCCAGAGTGAGAAGTCAGAGGTAAAATGTGAGAAGTGACGCCTTCGGCTGCGCCCCTTCTAACATCTGACATTTAACATCTCACCCATTCCTTCCTGAGCTTTTCAATGGGCTGTTAGACGGCCACGAGATCGTAGCCGCGCCATTCCTTGACGGTGACATCAGCAAAGCTGCCGACGTTTAGCTTCTTGTTCACGAAGACGGTGGTGTCGATGTCCGGCGCATCCATTTCGCTGCGGGCGACGCCGGGTTCTTCGACCAGGACACGCATCTTACGACCGACCTGGCTGACGTTGAAGCCTTCGATGCTGCGCTGGATGGCGCGCATGGCCTCATTCCAGCGGGCTTTGCGGGTCATGTGATGGATTTGATCCTCCATCTTGGCGGCGCGGGTGTCTTCCTCACGGGAGTAATTGAAGACACCGGCACGCTCAAACTTGGTGTCTTCGATGAACTGCAGCAGCTCATTGAAGTCGGCCTCGGTCTCGCCGGGGAAGCCGACGATGAAAGTGGTGCGGATGGCGATGCCGGGGATGCCGGCACGGATGCGTTTGATGAGATCGCGGATGTATGCGCCGTCGGTCTCGCGCTTCATAAGGCTGAGCATGTGGTCGCTGATGTGCTGCAGCGGCATGTCGATGTAGCGGGCGACTTTGGGCGATTCGGCGATGGCTTGGATGAGATCATCGCTCCAATGCGCCGGATGCGTGTAGAGCAGGCGAATCCAGAAGTCGCCCTCGATCTTGTTCAGCTCACGGATGAGCGTGGAAAGCGACTCGCCCTTGGTGGAATCAACGCCACTGCGCGGCTTCGGGCGCTCCTCGGTCCACTTGTCCATGCCGAAGTAGGTGGTGTCCTGGGAGATGAGATTGATCTCCTTCACTCCACTGGCGACGAGCTGACGTGCTTCTTTGATGATGCTCTCCTGCGTGCGGCTGCGGTGGCGACCACGGATGCGCGGGATGATGCAGAAGGAGCAAGGGTGGTTGCAGCCTTCGGCGATCTTGATGTAGGCCATGTGCTTCGGCGTGAGGCGGAAGCGCGGCGTGTCGTAGTCCGGAATGTACTGCGGCTGGCGGGTGACGAGGTTTCCCTGCTCGTGGTCCTTGGTGCCCATGAGCTTCTGAATGATTGGGGCCACCTGCGTGATCTGATCCAGACCGATGAAGGCATCCACCTCAGGCATCAAACCGGGCAGTTCCTGAGAAAAACGCTGCGAGAGGCAGCCTGCGACGATGATTTTCTGCTTCGCCCGCTTTTTGGAGGTGCCACGCTGGTCCACGGCATCATGCACCGCTCCCACGCTCTCCTTTTTGGCCATGTCGATGAAGGAACAGGTGTTGACGATGAGCACGTCCGCCAGATCGGCTTCGGGCGTCATGACCATGCCTGCCTGCTGAAGGTGGCCGATCATGATTTCCGAGTCGATGAGGTTTTTCGCGCAACCGAGGGAGACGAGGCCGACTTTGATCATGGGGCGCGGATGGTAGCGCCTTTGTGGCAGTCGAAAAGGAGAAAGATGAGGGTGAAAAAAGACGGGCGGTCTTTGCTTTCGCCCCAAATTAAATCTGCAAACGCATACATTTGTCCAATTTGATGCCATGCTGCCGCGTTCCCACGCCGATAACTTCGCGTTTTAGAATCCATCTCATCATGAAAAAAACCACGAAACTGCTCAGCAGTCTCATTGTCACTCTTCTCCTCACGGGTTCCGCCGTGGCTGAAGTTCGCACCTGGACAGACAGCTCCGGCCGTCAAGTGAACGCTACCTTCATCGGACTGGAGGGCGGAAATATCGTCCTGCAAGTCGCCGACGGCAGCACCCACACGTTTCCATTGACCAAATTGTCCGCAGAAGACCAGGCGCTGGCTAAAACCCTCAAACCAGCGGAGCGACCGGTGACGATCGACAGCCTGGTGCTCTCAGGCATCCAGCGCGCCAACCCAGAGCGCGTCAAAAGCGGCAAAAAGCCGCTGATCACCTTTAACGAACTGGCCAGCGACGAACTGTTCGTCCGGCGGGTGTATCTGGACATTGTCGGGCGCATCCCCAACCACGCTGAAGCCTCCGCTTTCATCAAGGATTCCAAGCCGAACAAGCGCGCCAAGCTCATTGACCTTCTGCTCGATAGCCCGGGATACAGCAGCCACATGTACAACTTTGCAGCGGAAATGCTGCGTGTGAAAGACCGCTTTGACGGCGGCAACAACATCCGAGGCATCCCGTACATCAACTGGCTGCAGAAGCAGATTACAACCAACGTCCCTTGGGATAAAATGGCGTTCGAGATGCTGACTGCCACCGGCAAGATGTGGCACAACGGAGCGGCAGGATACCTGCTTCGAGACTCCGGCATGCCGCTCGACAACCTAGCCAACACCCTGGCGGTGTTTCTTGGCACCGATGTCGCCTGCGCCCAGTGCCATGACCATCCGTTTTCAGACTGGACCCAGCGGCAGTTTTTTGAAATGGCCTCTTTCTTTGGTGGCACGGAAACCCGTTACCGGAATCAGCGCAAGAAAGGCGATGAGGGAATGCAGATGGCTGATGTGAAAGGGAAAATCATGCCGGAGATTGAAAAAATCGTCGAGAAGAACGGCATGGACATGACCCGGCTGCGCAACGGAATCGAGCAGTTCATCAACGCGAACCGTTATGAGGTGAACGACACAGGCGTCAATACCACCAAGATGCCGCATGACTACAAGTACCCCGACGCGGCGCCCAACTCGCCGGTCGCTCCCAAGCTCATCAAGTGGGCCAAGGACGATGGTGATCTCGAATGCTACAAAGCGGGTGAAGCCACCGCTGAGAATCCGCGCCGCGCGTTTGCCGCCTGGGCTACGCATCCCAGCAATCCTCGCTTCGCCATGGCGATTGCCAACCGCATGTGGAAACGCGCCTTTGGCCTGGGCATCTCCGAGCCGACGACCAACATTGATGACCCAGAGCAGTCCGCCAACCCTGAGCTCCTGAAGTTCCTGGCGGAAGAAATGAAGCGGGTGCGCTTCGACCTCAAAGCCTTCATGCGCATCATCTACAACACGCGTGCCTATCAAGCAGCATCGACCACCGAGTTCGTTGCCATGGGCGAGCCGTATTATTTCCAGGGGCCGTTGCTGCGCCGCATGACCGCTGAACAAACCTGGGATTCCTACATGACCCTCGTTCTCGGCGAGCCCGACAAGTATGAAAAGCCGCTGGATGACTTGTATGGCAACACCATCGACCTTGATCTGAACAACCCCAAACTGGACGCTCAAACCGTTTTAATGAAGTTTGATGCCTTCAGGAAGATGCAGCAGAAAGAGGAGGCCTTGCTAGGCGGTGGTCTGGCCGAGGCTGGAGCCATGGAAGACACCAAAAAAGGCAAATCCAAAGCCAAAGAAACCCCGCCTGATATGATGATGGAGAACGCCTCTCTGAGCTTCGGAAAACTCGTGCTGCGCCGCGCCTCAGAGCTGGAACAGCCCGCACCCAATGGCCACTTCCTCATCGACTTCGGCCAGTCGCCGCGAAACATCATTGATGGCAGCTCCAAGATCGGCACGGTGCCGCAGGTTCTGTCCATGATGAACGGCCAGGCGCAGCAAATGCTCACCAGCAGCGACTCGCTGATTTTCCGCACCATGGACAAAGTGCGTACGCCTTCGGAACGCGTCGAAGCCATGTACCTCACCGTCCTGAGCCGTCGTCCGACCATGAATGAAAAACAGATCGCCCAGCGCGCCATCGGCGGTGGCGATGACGGCTACGCCAACATGGTCTGGGCACTCATCAACACCCGTGAATTTATTTTCGTCCAATAAACCAGCCTCTCTCAAACAACCGCATTCATTCAGACAGACTCTTTCCATGAAAACCGAACTCAACAAACTCAGCCCACTGGCCCGCCGTGATTTCATCATGCGCACGGCCCAGACCGCCCTCGGCGTCACCGTCATGCCAGCCCTCAACCTGCGCGCGGCGGCCGCAGCTCCCGGACCTGGCTTCGGCAAGGCCAAGAACGTGATCTTCCTCTGGATGAACGGCGGCATGACCCACATCGACACCTGGGATCCCAAAACCGGTGAGACCAAGGGCCCAACAGCCCCCATCAAGGGCAAAGGTGGCATCGACTACCTCGGCGGCACCATGACCAAGATGGCGGAAGTTTCCGACAAAATTACCATCGTGCGTTCCATGAGTTCCAAGACCGGTGTGCATGATGCCGGCACCTACATCATGAAAACCGGCTATGAGCCGCGTGGCACCATTGTGCATCCCTGCATGGGGGCCTGGGCTTCCCACTTCCTGGGCCGCATCAAAGGCGTCACCCTGCCGGACAGCGTCATCGTCAATAGCGGCAGCGCCTTCCCTGGCGCAGGCTTCTTCCCGCCCGCCACCAGCCCGATCCCAATCGCGAATCCGCAGACCGGCCTGCAAAACATCAAGCAGACCAGTTCCGAGCTGCATTTCAACAAGCGCGTCTCGCTCATGAACGAGCTGGACGATTCCTTCCGCAAAAAATACCAGTCTGAGGATGTCAAAGCTTACACCGAATTCTACGATGAGACCATGAAGCTCATGAAGAGCGAAGACCTCAAAGTCTTTGACCTCGCGCTCGAGCCCGCCGGCACCCGGGCCAAATACGGCAACAGCAGCTTCGGCCAGGGCGCTCTTCTGGCGCGCCGTCTGGTACAATCCGGCGTCCGCTTCATTGAAGTGCAGTTTGGCGGCTGGGACATGCACAACAACATCGACCAAGCCCTGGGCGGCACCGCTCAGACGATGGACAGTGTGTTTGCCACGCTGATCCAAGATCTCGCTGCCAACGGCCTGCTGGAGTCCACCCTGGTGGTCATGGGGTCTGAGTTTGGCCGCACACCGGACATCAACCAAAACTCCGGTCGCGACCACTACCCGCTGGCCTATTCTACCGTCTTCGCGGGCGGCGGCGTCAAAGGTGGCTTCGTTTATGGTGCCACCGACAAAGACGGTCGCCGAGTGACCGACAAACAGGCCTCACCCCTGGATTTCCAGGCCACCATCGGCCACGCCATGGGCCTGCCGGTGGACGAAGTGGTCATGTCGCCCTCCAACCGTCCATTCACGGTCGGCGACAAGGGCACCCCAGTGCTCGACATCTTTGCCTAATCGAGCAAACCGTCATCGCACCTCACCCTCATGGCACCCGGTCGCAAGATCGGGTGCCTTTTTGTTGTAAGCCGACGGTGATTGGGCGAGGAAATGCCCGCCAACCCGAAGTCATCATGTCCCAACGATTCGGCCTCGACGACTGCCGCAGATTCCCACGATCCCGAAACAGCCGTCACCGAGTTAGCAATGTTTTGTGCGCCACACACATCCGGCCCACTGCCAAGCAGACGCGCAAGATTCAAAACCATGGATCTGGAACCTGAATCAAGGAGCATTCATGCTTGAGCCGTTGATATAACGCCTGGCGCTGCTTGGCGAAGATCATGTTGATGTCACAGCGCAGCTTCCAGAAGTCGGAGGGCAGCCACTCGGCGGACAGGGCATCCGGCGGTGCGCCACGCAGCACGGCGGGGGTGCCTTTCATGACGGCGGTGGTCGGTTTGAGCAGCCAACCAGAGATCAAATAGGCTCCCAAGAACACACCGCCGCCAAGCAACACGCCAGTGATACCAAAGAACCAGTCCAGTCAGTGGCCCATCATGCGGGTAGCTCCCATAGCAGGCAGGAAGCCAAACAGCCAGAGGGGCAAGAGAATGCGCAGTCGCAGGGAGTTCATGGTAGGGGAGGATGGAGTGCTGAGCGAAAGTGTGGCTGGGTCAGTTGTAAGAGGCGGCGTCCGGCGCTGCTGTGCGGCTCATGATGCGGTGCATGCAGTGCTCAACCGCCGCATGAGGGTGATTTTCCAACCAGGTCTCGATCTCCATTCGCAGGCTGGCGAGGCCAGCGACCTGAGCCTCACGCGGATCAAGGCGATCGATCCGGTCATTCATGGCGCTGACGTTCGTGGCGATGCTAAAGATGTCGCTGCGCAACTGTTCGATCTGGCCCGACCAGTCCTGCGTTGGAGCGATCCCGGGGCCAGAGGGCGCTGGCAAGAGCGGCGAGACCAGTTGCGGGCAGTCCGCCACCAGCACCGGAAGGGCCTCCGCGCCATTGATAATAGGGTGCGAAAACATGTTTCCAGGGGTGCCTAGCGACGATTCGGTGCTCAGGTGCTCCAAAGACTGCTGCATGACCATCTTGGACACAGCCGTCGCGCCCGAAAGATCAGACGATTTGCCACCAAAGCCATGGCGCTGGGTTGAGAATGAGAATGATAAAGGCATGCAAGGAATCAGGCTATGAATATATTTTTAACAATATTAACAATAAAATCCATAATTTTTTGAAATTAATTTGAATGGTCGTTGCATCCTGAAGGTCATGTGCGCCTGTTTTTCTGAGGTTTTTCCTTCTGGCTTAATCTTCATAACTCATTGAAATTGAGAGAGTTGGATCAAGATCTGCCTCCGCTTTATCAAAACAGTTCGCACGGCCTTCCCCTAAAATTCATTTCAAATTCCGCAGAACATTGGAGCACTGCCTTGCACCCCGCTCAGACTTGTCTAACCTCGCCGCCTCATGGACGAACGTATCATTCAACGCTTGGAGGCGCATCTGGCCAATCAGGGGCTGCGCCGCACCAAGCAGCGCGATGTCATTGTGGAGGCCGCCTTTGCCACCGACGATCACTTCAAGGCCGAGGAACTCCTCGACAAGGCCCGCAAGCTCGACAGCACCGTTTCCCGTGCCACCGTTTACCGCACCCTGACCCTGCTGGTGGAGTGCGGCCTCCTCCGCGAGGTCGATCTAGGCCGTGACCAGACATACTACGACCCCAATTTTCTCGATAAGCCGCAGCATAACCACCTGATCTGCCAGGACTGCGACCGAGTGGTGGAATTTGAGGATGACCACACCGCGCTGCTGCATGACTGCATCACCCGCAGGCTCGGCTTCCAGCCCAGCATGAAAAGCATGCGCATCGAGGCTCACTGCGATGAGCTCATGCGCCTAGGCAAATGCAGCTACCGCGACGCCCAGGTGGCCAAAAAGTAGCTCGAACTTCCAAGTTCGTCCTCCCGTTGAGCCACCGAGAAAGAGGACGAGTTGGAAAACTCCTTCTGCCTCACCCCCGCCGCCAGCGCTGGAAGGTCTCGATGGCCTCATACTCAGCCAAACCGAGCGCGTCATAGAGACGCGCATTCTCCCGGCTGCTCTCCGGCGCCTCTTTTTCCAATGAGGACAAGGCACCATAGCGAGAGAGCGCATTCGCCTTCCGCTCCAGCTGCAACGGGCTCAATGGGATCGCCATGTCGATCTCGTGCGGCTCCAGCGGACGCTCCTTGCCGCGGTAGAGCCAAACGCTGCATGATCCGGCAAACTCCTCGCCAGCGCAGGCCTGCAGGGCTGAGACCAGCAGTCGGAAGCAAATCCCCGCCACGCTGGAAGGGTCTGCGGCGTCACCCGTGATGTAAATCTGGTGCGGCTTGTGGTCCCGCAACAGGCGAACCAGCGCGTCGATGTCCGCCTGAGTGCTCTTGAAACGACGGTAGCGGCCCTGCTCATAAAACGGCAGGTCAGCGAAGATAATGTGCTCGGCGGGAATGCCTAGCGTGTGTCCCGCATCACGCAGTTCCCCACGCAGGATCAGCCCTTTGAGTTGCCGCAGGAGCGGCGTGTCCTCGCCAAACTCGCCTTTGGCCTCCAGTTGGGCCAGCGCCTCGCGGGCATACTCCACCTGTTCGCCCCATGCCGCCGGATTGGCAGCGTTAGAGGCCAGTTCGAGCAGGGTGCCAGCAAATTTGTCCGCCTCGCTGTCTGGCACACGCAGGCTGCCGGAGGTCAGCGCGATCAGCCGCGCGTCGTGACCTTGCTCGATGAGGCGATCAATCGTCCCGCCCATGCCCACCACCGCATCCTGCGGCTCAGGGCTGAAAACAAGGCAACGCTTGGGGTAAGGACGCGCACGCTCCGGCCGGTAAGTGTCATCCTCGTCCGGTTTCCCCCCAGGCCAGCCGGTGATCGTGTGCTGAAGCTGGTTAAAGATGCGGATGTTGAGCTGATAGGCCGGGCCTTGCTCCGAGAGCAGGTCAGAGAGGCCGTTTTCATTGTAGTGCTCGTCGATGAGCTTCAAAATCGGCCGCTTGATCTTGAACGCCTGCCACACCATCGCGCGGCGTGTCTCACGCGGCGTCCACGAGGCCGGGCCGACCAGCCAAGGCAGCTTGATGCGGGTGAGTTCCCGCGAAGCACCGCTGTCGATGAAGAAACGCGCGTCCTCATGGTCTTGCAGGAACGAGGCGGAAATCGCCTCCGTCGTCGGTCCTTCGACGGCCTTGGCCACCATGGCGGCCTTGTTGTCTCCCCAGGCCATCAGCACGAGTTTTTTTGCGCGCAGAATCGTGCCGACCCCCATCGTGATGGCAAAATGCGGCACGTTTTGCTCACCGCGGAAGTCGCTGGCAGCATCCTGGCGCGTCACGCGGTCCAGGGTGATACGGCGGGTGAGGGAGTCGCGACTCGATCCGGGTTCGTTGAAGCCGATGTGGCCTGTTCGACCGATGCCGAGGATCTGCAAATCAATGCCGCCGACGCTCTCGATCTTTTGCTCATAATCACGGCAGTGAGCGAACACTTGGTCTCCCGGCACCGTGCCACTCGGGATGTTGATGTTTGCTCGCGGGATGTCGATGTGGTCAAACAACTGCTCCGCCATGAACTTCGCGTAGCTTTCTGGGTGCTCCGTGCCCAGGCCGTAATATTCGTCCAGATTGAAAGTGACGACGTTTTTGAAGCTCAGCCCTTCCTCCTTGTGCAGGCGGATCAGCTCACGATAAAACGGCACCGGAGTCGATCCTGTCGCCATGCCCAGCACTGCAGGTTTTCCCGCCTGGTTTTTGGTTTCGATGAGCTGCCTCACCTCCTGCGCCAGCGTGCGCGCCGCCGTGGCAGAATCAGGAAAAATCGAAGTCGGCACTTTCTCGTAAGCTTCGGCAGGAGGACGGATGGGCATGGTAGGAGGATGGGGAAGATCAGAGAGGTCAGCAGACCTAGCTGCGGTGTTCTATTCAATACAGGCTGGGCAGATCGGTCTTGTCGGTTGTCTCAGTCCGGCTTCAAAAAACGCGGCAAAGCGGCTCCTGCAACCCTGCTTTCAAAATCACTCACCAGACTTGTCCAGAACCAAGCAGCGGAAGGATCTGCCCATGAACGCCGGGTGCGTGAGCGAGTGGAACTGACGCATCGTCGCGGCATCCATCCCCTTCCCTTCGAGGCTTTTCAGCCATGGCAGCGCCATCCGGCCCAGCAGCCGTCCCTGGAGGTCATATTCGCGCTGTTTGAGCCCCCGGCAGGAGGCTTCTTCGATCAGGCGCGTGAAATGGATGTGCGTGGTCAGATCACACTCTCCCAGGTCTTCCAGCACCTTGCCATCCATCTGATGCTGCCGGTAACGGCGGATCGTCCCGCCGGCGCGTGAGTCATCGAAGAATTCCTCCGCGTCCAGGCCGTAATCGGCGATGAAAAGAGCCCCGCGAAACGCGGCCTGCGCCAGCTCGCGCATCCACGCCAGCATGGCGAGGTTGATTTCGAGCGTGTGGCCGGTGGGGAGGTCGTTTGGCAGCTTTTCGGCCTCTGCGGCCAGTTCGGGCGATGAAAAATCGCCCTCCACGAATTGGCAGGCGGCGTCCACATACAGCTCACGCCAGCGTTCACCATTCCAACGCACGAGATGCACGGGAAACGCATCCGGCAGCTCGTTGCAGAGGAAAAAGGCATGCTGCGGGCCGGTTTGAAGTGCCGCGAGGTTTTCCACCCACAGGACGCGATCCCCCAGACGTTTCGACTGCGCCTCCCGATAACGCGGATTGGGCTCCACGATCAGGTAGCAGAACGAACGACCCTCCAAAGCGCCCAAAACGTCCTCGGCGAGCTGCCCATCATGCGCGCCCTGCTCGATGATCGTGAAATCAGCCGGCTCACCCTGCTTCTGCCACTCCTGGACGGCCTGCAGCGCCAGCAGTTTCCCGAACAGCGGCCCCACACTCACGCTGGTGAAAAAATCCCCGCCTCGACCAATCCTACGCGGTCCTGGGCCATAATACCCATGCTCAGGATGGTAAAGCGCGAGTTCCATGACCTGAGCGAAGGGCAACGGCCCAGTCACGAGTTGTTCACGTAGAATTTGAGGCAATGAGGACATGCGCAGGACGGGAAAGAACTGGCGCGGATTGTGAAGGGCGGGTAGTTTCCCGACCCAATTCTTTTCCAAAAGCCATGTTTCGTGATGATCTCGATGTGAAGCCTGAACGCAACTGGCGCGGTGAATCCGGCCTGAAACTTCCCTTTTACCGCCGCGGCTGGTTCAGCGCGCTGGTGGCGCTGTTCATCCTCGGCGTCGTGGCCGCCTTCGGCGTTTACAGCGTGATCGTCGCCCCGCTGCGGCGGGATGCGGAGAAGTTTGACCTCGAGGAGCTCAAGAAGCTCGAGTCCGCCAGCATCATCTTTGACCGCAACGGAGACGAGATGTCCCGCCTCTATGTGTTGAACCGCACCCCAGTGCCGATCACCGACGTGCCGCAGCACTTCATCGACGCACTCGTGGCGCAGGAAGACTCACGTTATTTCAAGCATGACGGTGTCGATTACATCGGCCTGGCACGAGCCGTGAAGGAAAACCTCAGCGCCGGGCAGGTGACGCAGGGCGCCAGCACGATCACCCAGCAGCTTGCCCGCCAGACGTTCCAACTCCTGGAAAAGAGCTACAAGCGCAAGATCTTGGAAGCCTTCATCGCCCAGCGCATCGAGAAACACTTCTCGAAGCCGGAGATCCTCGAATTGTATCTCAACCGCATCTTTTTCGGCCTGAACTTCTACGGTGTTCAGGCGGCGGCGCGGGGTTACTTCGGCAAGGATGTCAAGGAACTGACCATTGAGGAGTCCGCCACCATCTGCGGCCTCATCAAAAGCCCCAACAACATCCAGCCGCTGCGCAATCCGCAACGCGCCCTCAAGGAGCGCAACTATGTGCTCGACCGCATGGCCACCGAGGGCACGCTCGCTACGGAAGACGCGGCGCGTTTGAAGAAGAAGCCGCTCGTCACCGCGCCACAGACCAGCGACCCGCGCCTCAGCTACGTCTTCGACGCCGTGCGGCGTGAAGTCGTGGACATCGTGGGCGAGGAACGCGCCTCCATCGGCGGCTTCCGCATTTACACCAGCATCGACCAGGATTTGCAGAAGACGACCGAGACCGCGCTCAGCAAGCAGATGGCCGAGGTGGAAAAACGCCCAGGCTACGAGCACCAGACCTTCGAGCAGTTTCGCTCCATCATCAGCGACTACCGCGCCCGGATGAAACGCGGCGAGATCGATCCTAGCACACCGAAACCGATGCCTGAATACCTTCAGGCCGCCGCCCTAATGATCGACAACAAGGACGGCAGCATCCTAGCGATGGTGGGCGGTCGGGATTTTGGTGACAGCCAGTTCAACCGCGCCACCGACGGCGTGCGCCCCGTCGGCACAGCCTTCACCCCGCTGGTCTATGCCGCCGCCTTCAGCAGCCAGGGGCTTTACCCCGGCACGAAGGTCGATGACGCACCGCTGGACAACCGCCGCGTCATGATCGGCGGCCTCACCGGCATCTTAGGCGAGTGGGGCGCAGAGGTGGCTGATCCAAAGTGGTCGCAAGCCCCCATGAGCTCGCGCGAGGCGCTGGTGCAGGGCCGCAACTCCGCCACTGTGCGTCTGGGCGAGCGCGTCGGCGTCCCGATGGTCAAGCAGGTCGCGCAGAAAGCGGGCATCACCTCCGAGATGCGTGATTATCCCTCCACCTTCCTCGGTGCCAGTGAAGCGCGGCTCAGCGAGATGTGCCTGGCTTATTCAAACTTCCCCACCCTCGGCAACCGTCCGCAAAAGCTCAACCTCATCCAGCGCATCACCGACAGCCAAGGCAAGGCGGTGTTCCAAATCGCCGAATCCGAGCTGCAGACCTCACAGAGCATGGACCCCATCGCCGCGTATCAGACGCACACCTGCCTCGTCGATGCCCTGCACCGTGGCACTGGCAGCCCAGCCGTCACGGACTACAAGCTGGGAGACTTCCCCGCCGGCGGCAAAACCGGCACGCACTACGAATTCAAGGACCTGTGGTTCCTTGGTTACACCTCCAGCATCACGTGCGGGGTGTGGGCAGGCTTTGATAAGCAGAAGACCATCTACCCCGGAGCCTTCTCCAACCGCGTGCTCCTGCCCGCTTGGGTGGGCATGGTCAATGCCAGCACCGCACGCTACACGCCACAGGAGATCACCCCGCCCCAGACCGCTGAGCGTGTGGAGATCTGCCAGCGCAGCGGCATGCGCGCCACGGATTACTGCTATGAGAAGGTCAAGGATGCGGCGGGGGTAGAAAAATCCGTCCGCGCTACCTACTTCGAATACATCCGCGTCGGCACCCCGCTGGAAGGCTTCTGCCCTGCGCACACCGGGGAAGGCCTGCCGAGGGAGATCGCTCAATTCCAACACCAGAACAGCTTCGGCATCGAGACCGCTCCGATGATCGCTGACGCCTCGAAGTGGTTTCACATCGAGCCGATTCGCATGCAGGCGCTCACCGTCATCGGTGATGATCCATACGCCTCCGAGCAAGCCATTCCCCGCGCACGTCCCGTCAACGACGATGGCACCCCCGTGCGCAAAGCTCTGCCGGTGGATGCCGTCAACGAAACCAAAGACGGCCCCGTTTTGAAACTCGTTCCGCCGCCGCCGATGAAGATCGAGCTGTGAGCCGCACAGCGCCGCCATGTGCGCTCCAAGCGCAAAAAAAGCCGGTGACGAAGAAGCGGAAAAAGCCCTTCCTGGATTCCCACTCTCCGTCAACATTAAGCCTCCAGCACTGCGTTTGACAGACGGTCATCGAACAGGCATTTTCGACTATGCACACGATTGAAATCGACGACGAAACCTACGCAGGATTGGAGGCACTCGCGAAGCAGGAGCGCGCCAGCGTAAGCAGCGTGGTGAAACGCGCCCTGTGCCGCCTGCCAAGCTTGCGCAAGCCTGCTCCAGTCAAAATGCCGCACGGATACAAGATACCGGTTTCAGAAGGTCGAAAACCATTCACCACCGGAGATGTTCTCAAAGCAGAAGAGGAACTTTATCGTGAAGGCAAGGCATGATCTGGATGCCTGATGGCAACGTGCTAGTAGCCCTCGTCGTGAAAGATCACGCCCATCATCAGCAGGCGGTGAACTGGCTGGGCGGAATCATCGAGCGCTTTGCCACATGCTCGGTCACCCAGGGCACCTTGCTTCGCATGCACATGTTATATGCCAAGAATGGTAGCGCCGAAGCCGCCTGGAAAGCGCTTGCGGACATTGAGGCTCATCCTTTGCATGACTACCTGGCTGACGATCTGCCTTATCGCGAGGTGCCTAACCACCAGCTCCAAGGTCATCGACAGGTCACTGACGCCTGGCTGGTCGAGTTGGCACGACGCAACGCTGGCAAGGTCGCCACGCTCGACCAGGCACTGGTTGCAACCTATCCAAACGACGCCGTTCTGATCTGATGGTCATCGGCAGCTTCTCATTCCCTCAGCTCTGGGCGCAGGTGCGCTCAAAATCATGGCTGTGGCTGTTCCGCAGGCAGCAGATCGAAGAAGGCGGACGCTTGGTCAAGCATGGCGACATCGGACTCGCGGGAGTCAATGTGTGCGCAGAAACCGAAATCGAAATCATCGCGGGCATCGGCACCGGCTTGTTCAACACTGCCTCCGTCACGGCGCATCTGCGGCTGCGTGATGATGGCTCGCTGGCCATGACCTCGCACTGCACCTGCGTGCAGGGAACACTCTGCCAGCATGCCGCGGCGCTCATGCTGATGCTCGACATTGAGGAAGGCCGCCAACGCATCGAGAAAATGGCGCGTGTGCAGGAGAAAACCTCGCCCGCACCAGAAGAGCAGGACGCTCCTGCGACCGCAGCCGTCGAAATGCCGCCTGCGGAACCCAAACCCGTGCTCGTCGTGCGGCGCATCGCCGTGGAGGTGCCGCAGATCAACGCGAAGCGTGGCATCGGCGGCTGGACGGCACGCAGCATCGCCATCGCGCAGCCCTGCGTGGAGTATGAGGGCTGCCCGCGCCGCTTTGAGATGCTCGTGCGCAGCCCAGCGCATCAGTGGAGTGATGAAAGCGGCCAGCAGCACACCGTGGTGCGCAATCTGCGCTCCGAACGCCTGCTGCTCACCGATTTGTCTGCGCTTGGCTTCAAACCCTTCGCCGAAGCATTGCCAGGAACCAAAGCGGACGAATCCACGCTCGGTTACATGGCCGTCTCGGGGGATCAGTCCTTGTTCTGGGCGCAATTCCTCAAAGATCAGGTCGCGAAGCTGCGCGAGACCGGCTGGCGTGTCGAAGTGCCGGAAAACATCGGCTTCCAAATCCACGAAGCCGCCGAAGACGCGTGGTTCAGCGATCTCCAGAGCGACCAAGCCGGCAAGGACTGGTTCGCACTCGATCTCGGCGTCGAGATCGAAGGCCGACGACTCTCGCTCGTGCCGCTGCTCGTCGATTGCATCGACCAGGGGCTCAATGCCTCCGTGTTGGAGAAAAACCTCAACCAGCGCTTCCTGCTCTCGCTCGGCGGTGACAGCGGCAACGTGCTCTCCGTGCCTGCTGAGCGCCTGCTCGTGCTGCTGCGCTTTTTTGATGAACTGCTGGCCACACGGCCCGTGCGCAAAGACGGCAAGCTCCAGATCGACAAACTCCGCGCCGCACAGCTCGCCACGCTCGACGGACTACCCATTCGCGCTCCGGAGGAGCTTTCGGCGCTCGCGCAGCGTCTCGAAAACTTCCAGCGCATCGCGCTCATCGAACCCCCGGCAGCGCTGAAGGCCAGTCTGCGCGACTACCAACGCGAAGGCGCGTCGTGGATGCAATTCCTGCGCGAGTTCGGCCTGCACGGCATTTTGGCCGACGACATGGGCCTGGGCAAAACCATCCAGACGCTCACGCACATCCTCATCGAGAAAGAAAGCGGCCGCATGACGCATCCCTGCCTCATCGTGGCCCCCACGAGCGTGTTGCGGAACTGGATCAACGAGTCCATCAAATTCACGCCCACGCTCAGTCTGCTGCTAATGCACGGCCAGTCGCGCAAAAGTGACTTCAAGCATTTGAAGCAATACGATCTCGTCGTCACCAGCTACCCGCTGCTCGTGCGGGATGTCGATGTCATGCAGGCGCAGGAGTGGCACATCGTCGCGCTGGATGAAGCGCAAAACATCAAGAACCCCAAAAGCCTCGCCGCGCAGGTCTGTGGCGGCTTGCGGGCCAAACACCGCCTCTGCCTCACCGGCACACCGATGGAAAACCACCTCGGCGAGTTGTGGAGCCTCTACAACTTCCTCATGCCCGGCCTGCTCAGCGACGCCGACACCTTCCGCCAGCATTACCGCAATCCCATCGAGCGCGACGCCGATACCGAACGCCAAAAGCAGCTCAGCACCCGCATTCAGCCGCTGCTGCTGCGCCGCACGAAAGATGCCGTGGCCAAAGAACTGCCGCCGAAGACCGAAATCCTCAACACCATCGAGCTCGGCAAGGCGCAGACCGATTTGTACGAGACCATCCGCGCCGCGATGGACAAACGCGTGCGCGAGGCCATCGCCGTGAACGGTTTGGATCGCTCCCAGATCGTCGTGCTCGACGCGCTGCTCAAACTCCGCCAGGTCTGCTGCCATCCGCGCCTGTTGAAACAGGAGAGCGCCCAAAACGTCGAGGAATCCGCCAAAACCGCCTTCTTGATGGATGAACTGCTGCCTGAGCTGATCGAAGAAGGCCGCCGGATTTTGATCTTCTCCCAGTTCACCGAGATGCTGGCCCTCATCGAGGCCCGCCTCAAACAAGACCGCACCAAGTTCGTCAAACTCACCGGCAGCACCAAGGACCGCGAGACACCGATTCGCGAGTTCCAGACCGGCAACGTGCCCGTCTTCCTCATCAGCCTCAAAGCCGGTGGCGCAGGTCTGAACCTCACCGCTGCGGACACCGTCATCCACTACGACCCGTGGTGGAATCCCGCCGCCGAAGCGCAGGCGAGTGATCGCGCCCACCGCATCGGCCAGACGAGACCCGTCTTCGTCCACAAGCTCATCTGCGCAGGCACCATCGAGGAGCGCATCGTCAAAATGCAGCAAAAGAAAGCCGCCCTCGTCGAAGGCCTCCTCACCGGCCGCACCGACAAACTCCAGCTCACGCAGTCAGACATCCAGGCGCTGTTTGCGGTGGAGTGACGGCTTCGACTATCAAGAACCCCTGCTCATCGAGCTTCACGCCCGCCAGATTTACGACGCTGTCTTTGCCTGGCATCAAGCCGCTGATGCGGACGCCGTGGTCGGTGGCTTCGAGGTTTAAACCGGGCAGCAGGCGGCCGAGTGAACCGACTTTTTTGCCGAGCTGGAGCCCTTCCTCGCCGACGGGCATTTCGGGGTCGGGAACTTCGACGGAGACGAGGATGCCGCTGTCGGCGTCGATGTGACCCCGCAGCACGGTGGTGGATGGCAGAGAGGCGAGATCGCTGTCGAGGCAGAAGGCGAGGCGTTCCTGGCCGGTGAGCTTTCCGAGGCTCGCACGGGCGCCGAAGGCGACGAGATCGTCCCCGGCCTTCGACCAGCTTTTGCGTTGGAGGAAGGCGGTGCGGCTCAAGGCAAGCATGGCATTGACGCATTTCCACCCACCCGTTACCATCATTCCCATGAGCACTCGACAACTGACCCTTGGCAACTTTGCGGCGCATTGCCTCGACGAGATCAAATCCGTTCAGGCTGGAGACACCGTCATTGAGATCCTCAGCAGCGGCAAGGTGGTGGCCGTGCTCAGTCCGCCGCCACCCGAGGAGCCAGCAGGCACCTTGGCAGATTGGATGGGCAGCGGTGCAGGCTACATGACCTATGGCCCCGGCTACGAACCTGACGAGCCAGCCTTTGCTCCAGAAGACTGGGAATGCTTCCAGGAGGAGAAGAAATGACCTCTCTTTACCTCCTCGACACCTGTGCGTGGCTGGATGTCTTCATCGCGCCGCAGAAGCTTAGACCTGAGGTCCGTGCCATCATCAACCAGCAATCTCTCTTCAGCATTGCTGACATCACTTTACTGGAAGTTGCCAGAAAGGCGCAGGTCGGTGACTTGATCCTCGATGCTACTATCGAGAGATGGTTCGAGATCGCGCTACCTCCTAGACGCAGCCGAATTCTCCCCATCACCACCCCAATTGCCATCGAGTCATCCCGCCTTCCCGAGCCTTTTCACAAAGACCCAGCAGATCGTCTCATCGTTGCCACCGCCAGAATCCATGGGCTGACCATCATCACGTCCGATCTCAAGATTTTGGACTACCCGCATGTCCGTTCCTTAGCTTCTCGATGACTTCCTCACTGACCCTGCGGCCACTCCTCCCATTGCCGCTTTCCAGAAGACGCTATGCCGCCATCCTGGAAGACATCCTGCCCAGCGGCACGCTTCAGCAACGCGGACTGCATTCGGCATCGCCACGTACAAAGACCAAGCCGCGAAGGACAAGGCCGACAAACCCATCCGTGAATTCGTGAAGCGCCTGCTCGGCCGCCTCGTCTTCCGCCACTTCCTGCAAAAGAAAGGCTGGATGGGCTGCCCCAAAAAAGTGGCTTTGGCTTCAGCCGAAAGGAAGCGCACAGATTCGCCTAAAGGCGAAACCACTTTACCCTGGGCCGGCGGCGATCCCGACTTCCTCGCCTCCTACTTCAAGACAGCCGCCGAGCACTTCCGCGCTCTGCTGGAGTTCTTCGACCAGTATCACTTCACCATTGATGAGAACGAACCCGAGATGCTCGGCCACATCTTTGAGAACCTGCTGGAGGACAACAAAGACAAAGGTGCCTACTACACGCCCATCGCTTCCCGGTGTGCCTGCAAGCCGCTGATTCCTTCCTCTGTGCGCTGCAACGCTACACCAAGCCACGAGTCCATCCCGAGACCGGCGAACTCACCCACGAAGCCCGCTACCAGAACGCTGTCTGACGCAGATGATGGCAACGGAGGCGCTTTTCAGAGCAGCACCAAGAAGCCCTGCTCATCGAGCCTCACGCCCGCCAGATTTACGACGCTGTCTTTGCCTGGCATCAAGCCGCTGATGCGGACGCCGTGGTCGGTGGCTTCGAGGTTTAAACCGGGCAACAGTCGTCCGTGTGAACCGGCTTTTTTGCCGAGCTGAAGCCCTTCCTCGCCGACGGGCATTTCGGGGTCGGGAACTTCGACGGAGACGAGGATGCCGCTGTCGGCGTCGATGTAACCCCGCAGCACGGTGGTGGATGGCAGAGGGGCGAGATCGCTGTCAAGGCAGAAGGCGAGGCGTTCCTGGCCGGTGAGCTTACCGAGGCTGGCACGGGCGCCGAAGGCGACGATGGGGCCACCCTTCGCCGCAGCGGCGTCATGGACGCAGGTGGTGCCGGGAATGACCTGAGTGAGCGCCTTGAGCGTGCGGTGGATAAGGCTGCCTGCAGGCTCAAGGCAGAGGAGGACATCGCCCTTGCGGCACCATTCTGCCTCGCCCAGGCGCAGCGCGTTGGCAAAAGCGACGAGATCGTCCCCGGCCTTCGACCAGCTTTTGCGTTGGAGGAAGGCGGTGCTGCTCAAGGCCAGCATGGCATGACGCACGACCAGCGCGGTGGCCTCACGCGCAGCGAGCGGCGTGCCGAAATGCACCACGACGGGATAACGCAGGTGCTTGGGGCGTTTGGCGAAGAACTTGCCGCCCTGAAAGGAGAAGATGCTGCCGTACAGGCCGTCGAGATAGACGGGCACGACTTGGGCATCGCCCTGGCGGGCCATGAGCTCGAAACCTTTGCGCAAGTCATTGACCATGCCGTGGCGGGTGATCTGGCCTTCAGGGAAAAGGGCGACGATCTCCCCTTCCTTCAACGCGGCGGCGACGGAGCGGATGGCGTCCTTGGCGCGGGTGTTGGAAATGGGCACGGTGCCGACGAGGATCATGAGCCACTTCGTCCAGCGCAGATTGTACAGCGCCTCCCACATGACAAAGCGCACGGGGCGGCGGCAGGCGGCACCGAGCAAGAAGGCATCCATGTAGCTGACGTGGTTCGGCAGCAGCAGCACGCCGCCGGTTTGCGGCACACGCTCCGCATGAACAGGCCGCACGCTGTAGATGAAGCGCACGACCGCGAGCATGAGGAAGCGCACCAGATCCTCCGGCAGCAGGCGCATGGTGTAGAGCGCAGCCCCCAAGGTGGGGATGGCGAGCACGATGAACTGCGTGGAGGAACTCCAGCCCGCCCATTTCATCAAGGCGACGACGGCCACAGCCACCAGCGTGCCGAGGCAGTCCATCAGGTTCATGCCAGCATGAA
>Ga0315908_10001088_pt1 | contig 20930 bp, 11 predicted proteins | sample LakEriMetagenome_12_FD_203520 | JGI IMG/M metagenome (GOLD analysis project Ga0315908, IMG submission 203520) | Freshwater fungal communities from buoy surface, Lake Erie, Ohio, United States - Buoy 4 MA124 | ecosystem: Environmental > Aquatic > Freshwater > Lake > Lake biofilm | place: USA... | reverse complement strand
TAGAAAAAAATGAAATTGATATATTATATTATCATTTATCTTTTTATTCTTCTCTTATTTGAAATTCTTTTATTTGCAAATTTACTTCTGAAGCTTCTAAACATATTTAATTTTATTTGCTTTTAAATATTTTTTATTTGATTGGTTAATCATCATTGATTTACAAAAATAATAAACCTTCTTTCTTAACTTCTATTTTTAATTAATATAATTAATTTAATTTGAATTTATAATTAGTTGATTCTTTAAAATATTCTGCATTATTTGATTTAAATTCTATTTGTTTAAAGTTAGTTTATATTTTATAATTATTTTTGTAAGATTAATACCTCAAATATATAGCAAAAAAAGGATCGTCCATCAATTTAATTATTTTAAACTAAATAATCAAAGTACAAGAAAAACAGTATAAATTAGGGTTAAATATTATTTATCTAAAATTATTGTTAGCTATAAAATTCAAAGTACCGTTTATAAAACTCCATAATTTAGTATCTCAATAATTAAGATCGTAAATTAAATATTAATCTGAGATAGTTTACTTATTTATCATTTAATTTTATACTTATGAAATTTTCCAATTTGTATCAAAATCTTGTTTTATTTTTAATTGATATCTACTAAAATTATAATATATTCTAACTAAAGGAATGATATTTTATTCTAAACATTATAATTTTTTCAATTTAATATTTTTAAAAATTATATATTTATTACCGTGATTTAATAATGCTATTTAACCTTATGAAATTTAACTTGAATAAAATGTACTAATTATCTCTGAATTATCTTAATAAACCTTTATAGAGTTAGATTATTTAATTATCTTTATACTATAAAATTATTCTGCTTTTAATTATTTTTCTATTTAAAATAATACTTTTAATTTATTATTTTATAATTCAATTAATTGTATTTTTTAATTATTTGAAAATTATAATCCTAAATAATTAAACATATTTTAATAACTAAAAGCTACTCCAAACTTGTTGTTAAATTAATTTTCTTACATTTTAAATTCAAATTCTATTTATCCATTATTATATATTAAATACTAAATAATTAAATGGGAATTAAAATTAAAAAAATGGTTGAACTTTTCAATATTTTTTTTTTATTATTCTTCTATATTTCCTTATATTTCTTAAATAATAAATGAATTATTGTCAGAATCTTTTGATATACACCATTAGCCTGAAGTATCTTTAATATTTTTTTATTTAAATAAAACATTATCAAACATGATTATTCCTTATTTTAAATATTTTTGAACATATTTATTTTAAGCAAAATTTTTTAAATCAAAATTTTAATTGTTAAATATATCAAAAATGTATTAATCTAAATATTATTTGAATTATTATTTTTAGCTTTTAATTTATATCTAATATTATTTTATTTAGTTTTTTATACCTTATAATTTCAAATTGAGTTATTCATATTTTTAATCATATTAACTAATAATTGAATTAGATAATTATCTTTAAAGATTTTCAAACAATAATTTTTAATCATTTAAAAATTTTTATTATTATTTTACATTTTATTATAATTTATTTAATAATCAATCCTCCAAATTCATATTTAATACCTATTTTTCAATTGATTCTTAATTAATATTTTAATTTTATTCATTTAATTCATCTTAAATATCTCTAATTTAATTTTACTGTTCATATTCTTATTAATCTTCTTATAATTAATTAACTATTCAATTATCTTTATTCTAATTATAAACTTTAAATTTATTTTTAATTTTATTATACAAATTTATTTTAAATTTTTATTTTGTTTTATTTTTCTATTTAATTTTTTATTTTACTTTTTAATTTGTTTTTTATTTAATTTTTTAAAACACTTTATCTTAAATTTACAAAAAAGATTAATACTTTAATTATTAAAAATTATATTTTTTTATTTATTAATTTTATATAGTAAAAACTATTTATTTATTTTAATCTTAATCAATATAAATAGAAAACTTTTAATTATACTTATCTATAGCTAAGTTTTTAAATGCTTATAAACAAATTTAAGATTATTTATTATTTTATTAATATAATTAACTATAATTTTTTTCTGAATTTTAATCTTATACTTAATGATAAATACAATCAAAAGGACATTAAACTTGTATAAAACTAAAAGGTGTTATTTTAATATATTAATTAAGATTTTTAAATTTATCTTAACATGTTAATTTAATAAAATTATCTTCATTTTTGTTTGATTAACTACATAAAGCGCCATAAAATTTTTTATTTTTATTACATTATTTTACACTATTATGTCTGAGTATTTTTCAGTTTTAAATATCATATTAAATACAAAATATATTATCAATATTATTAGATAGAGTTTTATAATTTTATTTTTAGTCTTTGTCATTAATTTAAATTAAAATTTAATAAAAATCTTAACTTTAATCATTAAATTATTATAAATTATACAAATTTATCAGATTTTTTATTATATTAATTTGAAATGGATTTTTTAAATCAAATAGCTCCATGTTAATTGATTGACAAATTTATTACGCTTATTTATAGTTACTTATATTTTAATATTAAAAATAATAGTCATTATTATTTTCAAAATCACAGAATAATCTTATTTTATCGCTTGATTCATTGTTTTTAATTAAATAGAATCCACTTTTTTTATAAAATTAATTTTATTTAATTTATTAACATTATTGAAAAAAATTATTTTGGGTTTATTTTAATTTTTTATTTTAAATATTAACATTTTCATATATAAATTATATAATATTTTATAAATCAGACTGCTTTTGATTTATAATTAGTTATTGATTTTTTAAATTATTTAAGTTAATTATTTCTGACCTTTACTAAAGATCTTGCAAAAATTATTTTTACTTGTATAATTTTTATATTATTTATAAAAATTACTATTTAATTATTAAATCATTATAATAACTATTATTAAAATTTAAATTCTGAATCTAAAATTATTAATAAATGTTATTTTTTTAACATTCTTTTAATTCTAATTTATAAGATTAAGAAAATAAAATTATGTTAATAATTGAAATAGGAATTTAAATATTGCTAATGTAATATTAAAGTTTAATCGAATTAACAGTTAATTTACTTAAGTAAATTTTATAAAAAGTAAAGTTGTTTAATTTAAAACTTAAAGACTAATAAATCCCATAAACTTCTAATCGAATATTATTTGGATTTAATCTAAAGTAATTAATTTAAAGATAATCTAATTTATCATTAGAATCTATATTTATTATTATTTCTAATATTTTTTAATTTTTCATTAATGGAGTCCATGCAATTTAATTATTTTATTATATAATGTTCTTTAAATTATTATTTGATTATTAATTACTAAATATATCTGATATTTAAATTTATTCTTATAAATTAGTATTAGTTAGACACAAATTATTTAATTTGATTTCACTATTTTATATTTTAAATTATTATTATTATAATAATTATATTTTGCATTTTTAAAAATTCATTTCTTTTTTATTTTAATCAAAGGTTAAGCATAAATCAAACTTTTCATTAATTACTTTTATTCAGTTATCTTAATTAATATTGAATAAAATATCTATATATTCTATATCCATTATCTTTTAAACACAATCTTCTAATTTGGCTTTAAATATTTAATCTTCTATTCATTTACTTTAAAAATAATCTTTCTAATTAAAAGTTATACAATATTAATCTTTATTTTTTATTAACATATTTTATAATTTTTCTTCATAAATACCTATGAAAAATAGTTCAATATTATCAAATAAACATCCTTTCATTATGATTTTTATTTTTTGTACCTATTTATTTAATTTAACTTTCTATACAACTAAATTGTTTTCTTTTCTTTGATCCTATAAATATTCATTTATTTATTATTTTTTTATTAAAATTTATTTTTATTATTTAATTTATTCATTTTGATTTTAAATTAAATTATCTTATTAATTTTTTTAATCGTTTTCATAATTTTAAAATAAATTCAACTAATTTTATTGATATTTTTATTGATTTTAATATTTAAAATTTTCAAATTATTAATTTTAATTATTTTAAATTTATTATAAGTTTTTAATTTGACCATTTTCAAAAATTTTATTTTAATTAAATTATTTTTATTTTTCATCAATTTATTATTATTTTTAATTATTTTTTTCATTACTTTATTTTTCTAAATATTTTCTTTATTTAAAGTTAAATTATTTGAATTAATCAAAAATTTTTGCTTAAATTTATTATTTTTAAAATTATTCTAATGCTAATAGCTCATCTTTTCTTGAAATTTATTATTTTAATAAATTTGACTGATCGATTTATTATTTTTATAAATTTTATTTTTAATTTTCAATATTTATTATCTATTAAATATCTAATTATTTTTCTAAATTAATCCAATCAGTAATATTAAAATAATCCTTATTTATTTAAATTTAAATCTAAAATTATTTTGGAAAATTATTCCAAGCAATTAATAAATTTTAAACATTTTATAATTTTTTTAAATCTCCTTGCCAATAAAATTCTTATTAAGTTTGATTTTAATCACATTTAAATTATAAATTTTTCTTAATACTGTTAAAATATAAAATTTCATTTGATTAAGCTTATTTAAATGGTTAGTTTACAAAATATATTGATTATCCAATTTAATTTAAAATTAATTAAGACAATTATTCTTCCTATTTTAATTCAGTTAGAATATTTATTTTCTAATTTTTTTAACTTAATAATTTTTTTTTATTGTTTATTTTATTTTTTTAAACCATAGATATTATTAACTAAAGATAAAAAATTTAATAAATGATTTTTATTAGTAACTTCATAATATTAATTTTAATATTTTATATAATTTGAGCTATAAAAATAAAAATGAAATTATATTATGAAAAGAATAATATAAAAATTAGAAAATAATATATTAAATATAAATATAAATTGATATTAAATGAAGATAGATGAGAATATAATAAATAAAAGTAAATGAAATGGATAATAATTAAATACATGGAACAATTAGAGAAAAGAGCAATATGGACAAAAAGTTTAACTTGTTGTATAATTGGGGTGAGTGGGGACGCAACAAGTCAAAAGATATAAGGATAAGGCCATGACTTGCACTGATCATGAATCGTAGCTTTGACTTAAATATTAATAGTAGGACCAATGTTGCATTGGTGGCATAGTATTATAGTGCCATCGACTCTCCATCGACTCTCAACAAAAAGTCCATTTTTCTCCTCTTTCCTCCTCTCTCATTATAGGAAGGCTCTCTTTGTCACTCTTTTTGAGCTCTCTTTTTTTACTTCTCCTCTCTAGTTTCTAGTCTTTATGTCCTTTAATTATTAATCCACTTATGATTTCTATCGTAGTTTCAAAACTACTTTTGACAACTTATCCTTCACTTTGCCTATTCAATATACTCTTTCACCTGTTTATTTCTTTAATAATTTATTTGTACCAGTTTAGTTAAGGGTACTTTATGTTAATATTTTTGGATATTTCTGGAATATATTTATCACTTTTATCAATTTTAAATGATTATTCTATTCATTTTAAATTCATTTTCTATTTATCATTATTTTTTCTATATTCATTTTATTAAATTTATTATTTTTAATTATTTTAATATGAATTTAATTTAAATAAATTTCTTAATTAATATTTAACAATCATTATTAACTTTCCGGATATTTATAAATGAAAAAATATAGAATATTTAAAATTTTTTATTTAATACTAATTTTAAAAATAAACTCTATTTATTTTTTTTACTCAGTTGTAATTTTAGTGCTATTAAAGTACTTAGTCTTTATAGAAACATATTATTTCTAAGTTAATTTATATCTTATATTCTGAAAATTAGTCATTGTAAAACTGAAAGCATAGATGAAACAATGAAATAATAAAATAAAATTGATGATAACATAGAGTGGATTATGAATAAATTGAAAATGAAAAGAATAAGTAATAAAAGCAAAGTACAAGAGAAATAGAAATAGAGCAAGATAAATAAAAGTGAATTTAAATATTCTATTGAATGGTATAAAAATGAATAAAAGAGATAAAAAGAGAACGTATTTGTTGTAAAAGATTTAGAAAAAGAGTAAGAGCTGTATTGATAGAAGTTGATTAGCTTGTATTTGATGTATAAGTATAAAGATATTAAGAGGCAAGAGAAAAAGAGCGGCGAGGAAAATAAGGAGAGCAATAAGGACGAAATTTCTCCAATTCCTAATTCCTATGCAATTACCAAAGACATTACAGTGATGGTCAAATCCAAAGACACACATATTACATTGACTGCAATGTGAACTTGCAGGAGGTCTTACTATTTAGCATGTCTCACACTCTTTTTCTCTGAACACCTCCAATTCATTCACATCTTCCAATTTCCACATTAAATAATCAATATATTCCATTTATTACTATTATGATATCTTTTATTTTATTTTCTTACGTACTATCCCAGGATCTTTATATGAAATAGCTAGCATATTGTATAAAATTAATGGCACCATTAATGAGGGAAAGAGGATATAAACCAAGTCATAATATATTATCGAGAAAGGTAGGGTCTGAAATAAAAAGAATATTATTTAAGTTGTAATTATTATTTATATTATGCAACGATTTCGAAAGTCTATAGCATTTCCGCAGTATAATTATCTATTGCATTTGTAACTGATGTTGCTTTCACTTTCTTCATCATAAAATTTTTATTCATTTTTGAAGTAGTACTTAGCATGATATTTCTTCTAATTATAATTTTAATCTTTTGCATCTAAACTATCATTCAAAGGCTCTTGTTCTACTAATTAGTATTCATGCTTATCACTCATGAAGCTCTCTTTAATTTAAATATAATATTTAATATAATATGAAACTCTATTTCCAACAATCTGATTTAGAGTCATGGAAATAAGATATCAGTTAGTATAAAAAGTAAAATAAAGAAACAACATATAAATTCTAAAAATAAGATCAAACTATTTAATAAAAAAACAATTATTTTAACCCCATTCTATAAACATTCAAAAATAAGCAGCATGAAATTGAATATGATTAGAAATAAAAAGAGAATATTCTTAAAAATCAATAGAAAAAATTAAATATTCTGAATAAGTATAAACAGGATTACAATATAGTGAATATTGAAGATTTGAAAAATAAATCAGAACTGAAATACAAACCAGATGTAGATGAAATAAGACCAAAGAAAACAATAATAAAACCAATTGATCATTCAGAAGATGTTCTTAAAATACGAAAGCACAAAAAAGAATCAGAGACAGGAAAGAAGTATAAAGAGAGAACTTTCAATGTGATATCTAATAAGTATGTGGTGGATGACGAGAACAGATAGAAAGAAGAACAGGAAATAAAAAAATAATAACTATATTAAAAAAAGGAGTAGAAGCAAGACTACAATATAATATCAGCGGCTCATTATAAAGAAGATAAAGAGAAGGAGTATTAAGAGAAGAGAAAGGAAGAAAATAAGAAACATGGATAGGATTATAATTTAAGATTTCCTCCTTCTTGGAAGTACAAGGAGGTATTGATATTGGATCAGACTAAACCCATTCCTTAAGAACTCTAAATTGTTGATTAGATTAAGTAGAATGCATAATAACAGTATAAATTGAAGTATCAGTTGGAGAAGGAGTATAAAGAGAAGGATATTAAAGGTTAGGATCAGATTAAGGTTAGGACTCTTAATAGGTTTAATTAACATAAATATTAGGAAGAGTATCATAAGGGTTATAATCCTATCACTAATTAAAACAAACTCATATAAATCCATCAGGATCTCTTTAATAATACTCATTCTCATTCTCTTTGGAATAAAATTCATAGCCATTTAGGTATATCATAACATCACTATCCTATTGTTATCAATTAATATTCATATTAATATTATATTATTATAAAATTATTTTAGATAATCAAACTTCTCATACTCCATAATCTTATTAGACTTATAACCAAAAATCAAATAAATTTTTCGAAACAAATTAAGAATCTAAAAATTAGAAAAAAACAGAAAATTTTGATTATAATAATTCACAAAGTAATAATTTAAATTCTGAATCTCGAATTAATTCAGCTTAACTTTAATAATCTAACAATTTGAAAATAAAAACAGGAGGTTTTGTTAAATGAATTAAATTTTTAATTTATAAAAAATCAGTATATAAAATAATAAATCTTTTTAAATATTTATTATTTTAATAAGTTATATTATGAAATTAAATATATTCATATTTAATATTATAAAATTTAATATCTTTAGATATAAATATTAAAATGAAATTTGCTGTAATAGAAGAATCTTTTGAAAAAAAATGCTAATTAAATTAGGAAAAAAAAAATATGGTCAAAAAGAAAAGAAGCATCGACTAAATTTAAAATTAAGAAAATTAAGAGAATAATTTAATTATGACTGAGTCACATTTAAAAACTGCTTTAAAGAAAAAAAGTAGAAAAATTAATGTGTAAAAATCTTCTACAATTAAAAAAGGTAAAAATTTACAGAATTCTTAAAAATAAAATCTATTTATTTCTAAGAATAGTAATGAATTTTCCGATGTTACTGAATCAACATAAGTTAGACAATATTCATAATAAAAAGTATTATATAGTTTATAATAATGATTAATAATAAAATTAAGATTATATTATTTTTAATAACTATGAAAATATTGATATTAAAAAATTTTTAAATAAATATCAAAGACTCATATTATTATATTGAAATATATTAATTATATATAATTTAATTATTAAATTATAAAATTTATAAAAAAATATAAAATAAAATAATTAATTAGGAATATTCAAGATCTTCATAATCTGAGTTTTAATTAAACAATCAATAAATATTATTATATCAATTAGAATAATAAGAATTAAAGTTTAAAATGAAAAAATAAGAGTAATAATAAAAATAATAATAATTCATAAAAAACTAATTATAAGAGGATAAATAATAATATAAAATCATTAACGATTCGTAATAATTTCAATTATAATAAAAATAATAATCAGTGTAAAATTAAGAATCAATCTAATAATAGTAGTTTTTTGAATAACTTATTTAATCTTAATTAGAATAATTAGAATAATAATAATAATAATAATAATAGTAATAAGATTAAGAAAATTCATAGAAAACTATTAATAAAATATCTCCTTAATAAAAAATATAAAATTTTGAAAAATAATAAATATTGTTTGAATAAATATATTAATTTAATATATAATAATAAAATAAATAATAATCTACACATTAATTGATTAATTAATAAAAAAACTAAAATTAGTATGATAATGATTATTAAAAATAATTTGAAACATTAAATAATAATCAAATAATATAATAATCATAAAATAACTTATGTTAAATATAAGAATCTTATAATGATTTAAAATTTAAATATTAGGAAACTTAAATTAATTAAACAATAAATTAATAAGAAAATCAAACTACCTAAATAAAAAATATTATAAATTTTTAATATAATTAATCAAATAATGATTAAATGATTTTAGGCAAATAAAATTATAATAGTTAAAATACAATTGATGATTTAGAATTTCAATTTTAAGAATCTGATATTGATTAAATAATTAAAATCAAAGAAAACTAAATTACTTAAAAAATAAATGATAATTTAGAATTTCAATACTTAGAAGCTAATATTGAAGAAGAAGAAAACTTGATTTTTTAAAATAAAAATGAATAAAAATAAAACAATTTATTTTTATAATTAATTGAAAAAGAAGAAATAGAAAAATATTACAATAAATTATTATATTATAGTTAAAATTTCAATCAATTTCAAAGCTATTTTTCAAATAAAAATAGAAGTATTTTATTAGATTGGATGATGGATTTCTGTAGTCATTATAGATTACAAAGAAATACATATTATATGTCTATTTACTTATTAGATAGTTATTTAATGTATAAAAAGAATTTAAAAAGTTGTTTTTTTTAATTAGCAGGAAGTTGTTGTCTATTTATTAGTATGAAGATAAATGAAGTTAATGATAGATTTTATTTTCCTTTTGAAATTTTTATTTGTGCTACTTAAAATAGCATAAGTAAAGATTAAATGAAATTAATGGAATACGATATTCTTGAAACATTAGAATACAAAATTGAGTGTGTTACTATTTATTAAATTGCTAATCAAATAACACTACAATGGGATTTTTTTGTATTAAATTAACTTACTATCAATCCTGTATTACAAAAAGAATTGAGACATGATATTTATAGAGCTCTATTTTTATTTAGAAATGTATAAAATTATTCTCATTTCTAAAAACTATTCAGTTATATTGATACAATATTTTTAGATTTAGAATCTTTTTAATATCCACCTGATAAAATTATTTTAGCTATATTATATTTGTCTATAGGATAGTTTTACTTTTAAATTTATATTAAATAATTTATCTAATTTAATTTTTAGCAAATAAAAGAATTTATTTCTAAAAATATTTTTATTAATTAAATTTTTAATTAATATTTAACTATTTATTTTAATATTTAAACTGAATAAATAATTGATGAAATTTATTTTGTCAATCAATTTTTTTTATTAGAAAAAAATTAAAATTTTGGAGCAATATATTTTGAAGAAGACTATATTTAAGTATTTCATATTAATTTATTTAATTAGAAATAATATAGTATTGAACAGATATTATCACTATAATAATATAATTAAAATTTAAATTATTTGAATGAGATTAAAATAAAGAATTATAGTTGAATTTCAATTATATATTCAAACATTTAAAATTAATATATAAAAATATAAATTAATTATATACTTTTTAATTATATATATATATATTAAACATATGTATTTTTATGGGAATTAATATTTTATGTTAAATATTAATGTTTATGATGTTTATTAATATAGCTGAAATTATATTTTATATTAAAATTGTACATCAATATTAAATATTGTTAGGATATATTTTTAAAATTTTTGAATTTTTTTTAGTAATTACTTGAAATAATATATGTTATATACTTTTTTTTTAAAAAAATAATAATATATTTAATTTTTATATTTTTAGAAATAATATAAATTATATAATTAATAAAGGACGATTGAAGATTAAATGCTTAATAAAGTTTTAAAAATTAAAAAATAATAATAAGATTTAAAAATTATAAAAAATGTCATAAAATTAATATTTTTTCTAAATGATTTTTTTAATTAATTTAATATTCTAATTAAGATGTGAAATATAAATAGAAATAAAAGGTGGAATAAAAAATAATATAGGTAATAAAAATAGAATAACTGATTATACATTTAATATAAAATCAAGTAAAAAAATAGATAAAAATGGAAAAATTTTGATAACATTTCCAAACTAATTTGAACATAATTTAGGAATATAATAAACTAACATAAACTAATGCAATAAAATATGTAAAATATAAGATAGAACTGTATAATTAGAAATATCATAAGATATATAAGAAAACGAATGGGTATAAATGAAAATATATAATGTATTAAATCCAAAATAAGGAGGAGGAAGTGGTAACTTTATAGTAGAATTAATGTAAGGAATAAATAAAATAGATGAAAATAGAATGTTTGGAATAATAGGAATAGGAGAAGAAGCAGTTGAATTAAAGGAAAGTAGAATAAGAACATCAGATGGATATTCATCTGAATGTAATTAAAAATCAATGCTAGAATTAGAAATTATGATGCATGAATTAGTCTAATTCAAGAATTTATATCTTATAATATAAGTGCCATAAGAGTTTAATCTTTAAGACTTAAGAAAATGTGTTTTAATTATTAATAATATAAAAACAGAAGTTGATTGCAATGTATATTCTAATAATCAAATCATAATAGACAATCTTACTGAATATTTTGCAAAAAGTATTAAAGTATTTATTTCTGTAATTAATCCTTATCAAGCTAAATAATAAACTAATCCTTTTGCTATTTACTTTTTCTATTAAAATACTTCTATTATCTATTCTTAGTAAAATTTAATTGACGGAGTTTATATTTCCCCTGCCATTATTTCTAATATTACTTTTACTCCAATAAATTCTAATTTTATTTCAATCCTTAATTAATACTAAAATTATAATTTAAGTTTTTAATTATCTAATCCTTTACTGACTAATTAAATTTTATTAATATAGTTTCCATAAAATTTTATAATCCTTAATAATTTGACTTAAAATGTCAGAATAATAAAAGGATTAAATTCGTCTTCTTTAATTAATTAATTCTTTATACCTATAATAAATAATTCTTTTAATATAAGTAATTCATATTCAGAATAGTAATAACTAATAACAATTGAAATTAAATGTTTAAATCCTAAAATTTAACTATAAACGATTCCTATTTAAATAAAAACATTTGATCCTCAAACAAATTAAATAGTAAATATTGGTATTAATAATTCAACAACTTAGTTAAAATAAATCAGTTAGGATTTAACTGGATAAATATTATTAGATTAAGAATAAGAAAATAAATATGGATTAATTATAAAACTTAATCAAACTTAACATAGTTAAGGATAAGTAAAAATATTAATTGATTCAGGACTAATTTTAAGTACAAATAATAATAATATTTGTTAAATTTGTTACATTAATAATGAATGTGAAGTATCATAAATTTGCAAATTTAATATGGTTGAGAATTCAATAACAACATATTTTCAAAAATTTCAAAGTTAAATTATAATAATAAGAGTTTATTCAGCTTTTTAGAACTAAAATTATGTTTAAAATAGTTTAATCTAAGTTTAATTATTTAATAATGATAATACTATTGTCTAAAGTTTGACTGATTATGCAATAATAGAGCCAACCCAGTTTTAAAAATAATAGATAATAGTTAGAGCTAATAATTGTAATATGTATGGAATGTTAGACATAAAATTGAAAATGAAATAACAATTAAGTAATTCTAGTTTTATAATTTTGACATTTATTAATAGATGGACTTTAAATTTCTAAATTAATTCTTATATTTCTTGCAAAACCATTTATGGAATTATTTCTAATTCTAAAAACCTTCAATGCTTTTACTACTTAAATAATTTTCATCAACCTTCCATAATAATTCAAAATTTTTAAACTATTCAAAAATAAGTTGAATTCAATATCTAAATTCCTAAAGTTTTTATAAACACTAACTCAACTAGTAATATATTAATTTAAGCTGGCTTAAAAAATAACGACAATATTTTTATTATTAATCAAGCAAATTTAAATATAAGCTAATGTTAATTTAAAAACTTAAAAGTTTAAAAGGATTTAAATATTGAAAATTTTAATTAACTAAGTTTTTAAAAAACATTAAATTTAAGCTTTTCTACTACTATAACTATAGAAATAATAAAAGGATATTATGGAATATTTACTTTACCTTCTTTTGATTTAACAATGGTCAAAGATTGTGAAATATGAGTTGATAAAATTAATAATATTCTTTAATGTTAGCAATATCCTTAAGTTGATTGGATTTTCTTTACCTTTATTTAAGATTTATCAGCCAATGTTAGTCTCAACTTTAAAATTAACGATTTGAAAATTTTATCAGAATTATTTAATCAAACTGTGAGCCTCAAAATATTTGATAATAATGACAATCTTGTTTTAATTAAATGAAGTAAAAATTTCATTATAACTCCATCTAAACTAAAATATAGTTCTCTTAAATTGTCTAATTATGCAAAAAATTAATCTAATTAAATTTACACTTTTTAATTTGTTTCTGATTTAATTATTCCTTTGTTTTCTAACCTAATTATTACTTTTCCTTCTTTTTATAATTTGAGTATCATTAATCCTATACCCAGTGTATTATATCCAGATTTTAAGAATAATTAAAGCATAATTATGTCAATTTAATAAAATAAAGTTAAAATTGAAAATATAGAGTAAATAGAATAAAATAAGGAATTTAGAATTATAATATAAGGCGTAACAAATCCTAATGATTATATAAAGGATTAAAATTGGAAAGTTGAAATAAATAAAGATGAGAAAAAAATAATAGAAGATGATAATTAATTTTAATTAGAATTTGGTGAATAATATAAAGTGGGAAAAGTATGGATAAAGAATTTAGAGGTATTTCCAAATAACGCTGGAATAAGAGCAAAATACAATATAACATTTTCAAGTGAAAACAATATAGGAAAAGGAGGATAAATAATGATATTATTACCCAATGAGTATGAATCCATAGATAGACTCAATTGCTATATAATGGGATCAGTTTATTCGTTTAGCTAATGTTTAATATCCAATAAAACATTAATAATCACAATTGATAACAATTATCTTGGAGGTGATATTTCTGTCATTCTTGATAATATTTTGAATCCGCAATAAGGATTGTATAATGGTTTTATCATCAACACTATTTATGATTATTAGATCATTGATACTTCATTTTAATAATATTAAAATAATCTTATAATTACTTCTTAACCATCTGATTTATTATTTTAGTTAAAAGAAATCGATCCCAAAAATGAAGCAGAGTTGTCTACTTACATTTTCTAAATTCATACTTAAGTACAATACTTTCCTAATATCCAAATTTATATAAAATTTCCTTATATTTTTGATACGTTTATAGGTATTCACGTTTAATGTGTTTTATGAATTGCAAATCAAACTTTTAAATTAAAATAAATAATTAATAACAAACAAATAATTATTTTTGATATTGAATAATATTTTATGCAAAATTCCGATTATATTCAAATTGAAATTTATAATGTAATGAATCCTAATTATGATTAAGATAATAGATTTTATTTTTTTACAATAGGAATATTATAAGATTAAAACCAATTTAAATATTATAAAAACTAATAATTATAACTAAACATAGTATAAGCACCATATATTCTATTTTTTAATAGTATAACAAGTTCCAATTTTAATTCTAATTAATAAAGTGATTATATTTTAAATTATACTTTGAATTGATAATTCAATCCTTAATAGTAAGAAGAATTAATATTCGTAGATTTTCCATTTATTTTTGATGAATTATATAATAATATTAACTAGTATATGGATTTTAATTAATAAATTGAAATAAAATATAAGAATAGAATTTCAATTAAAGGATAAATAAAGAATAGTGAATAATAATCTTCAATAATAATAAAAAATATAAAAAACCCTAGTAATGAAATATAAAGTTATCCTATGTAAATAAAAGTTTACAATATATAAGAAAAAATAATAACCCAAAGAAGTTATAATAATTTATCTCCATTAAGTTTACAATACAGATTAATAGGTCCTAGAATAATAATAAATTAGAATAAAGTAATAATAATAAACATAGGTCATTAAAGTGGTGATATAGAAATAAATATGGAATAAGAAAGTTGTCGAAATATAGTATTAATAGGTATATGTGAGAATGAGAATATGAGTATAAATCCTTCTAAAAGAGTGGTAATAAAAGTTGGGGAAAGGAAAACTGTATTTAGAATATCTATATCTGAGAATATGAAAGAAGGAGAGTGGAAAATAAGATGGAGAGTAGAAAATGATGATTACACAATAAACTCAACAATAGTATAAGTAATAAATAATAGTAAATCTATATTGTAATTATCTCCTATTTTGGATATTCCTTATAATGGCAATAGTCTGCCCTGTATCATCCGAACTCTTTTCTCACCTCATTCTAACGTATAGATTGCTCTCAGATTTTCATCTAGTTACAAAGGAATTAGATTAGACTCTAATCTAATTACTTTAAATTCTAATTAAAACACTCTCAATTTCACTATCTATTCAATAGATGATGATGATGATGATGATTATGATGATTAGGTTGATGATAGATTTACAGGAATAGGGTATTTGTAATTGGAATTGTTAGGAGTTAATAAGGATCAGTTTTAATTAAGTGATAACTAACTGTAATTTAAAGTTTTGAAATAATAAGATAATTAGGTCCCAAACATTCAAAAAGCAGTTTTAACATTAATAACTATGACATTGGCTACTTTAGAAGTATAATTGGATGAGCCTTGTATGCTTTACCTTTAAATTTCACTAAAGGGCACAAAATAGTTAACTTTATACGACTTGAAACTCAAAAATATGTAGAAAAGTTTGATTAAGTCAAGTTAAACTCAATTTTTCTAGTTTCTGATTATAGATTCATAAATAAATAATTACAATATTTCAAATTTAATGGCTTAGTAAGATTACGTAATATTTCTTTATGTCTAGGATAGAGCCAATAATATAAATTCACAGCTTATTTAATTTACTACTCAGTCAAAATTCTTTCCAGCAAACTTCAATCTTTAATTTTCATCTCCAATAAAATATTATCAAATGTAATAGATTATTAATGTTATTAATTTTATTTTTGATCAAAATTCTACTTTTACTTTAAACAAGAATTCTCATAATGCTTCAATACTTTCTGTTGATGTTAGTTCTAATCCTTATTCTGATTCTTAATAATTATCACCTCAGAAAATGATTCACACATTATTTTAGTTAAGATTTTAGAAAATGATACATTCTTATTTTGACTTTTACTCATTACAGAATTCTCCTATTATTAGTATTTATCCTTCTACTATTCCAGACTATATATCTCCACCTTAGTTTATTACTAAAACATACTCTTCTTTTATTTTTTCTGTTTCGCTTAATCAGTAAGGATCTATTTATTTAATGGCTATTTAATCAAATTAAGATAATGTTTCTTTAATTCCTACTCCTTTTTAAATCTAATCTGGATTAAACTAATATAATTCTCATTAGCCTTACATTTATCATAATTTTACTCAAATCAATAATCCTAATTAATTATCTTATATTATTATAACAGGATTAAATAGTAATGTTATTTATAATATTTATATTGTCTGCGCTGGAATTTAACCAGCTTATCCATAAATTTGTAAATAAAATCAAGTCAAATCTATTTATAATATACAAACATCTACTTAAATTCAAAGTAATTTTTATTAATTTATATTTATTATTAATTTATTTAGTTATTGACCTTGATATTAATTTTAACTAAAAAATTGGAATCAAATTTTTACTAATTACTATATAAATTATTGTGATATTGATTATAAACTGAAATTATAAATTTTATAATTGAATATTATTTTAAATTATAATTATCATGTATTTAAATAATATATAAAAAATCATAAGTTATTAAAGAAACACTTTTTAAATAGATATAAGAAAATAAAAAAAAGAATAAAAATTAAAATAAAATAGATTAAGAATTATTTAAATAGATGATTTGGAATATTTAGAATAAATGTTTACATAATTAATTTAGTTTGATATTTAAAAAAATAAATAGGAATTATAAAACTTCATTGAAAATTTATGAAAATATGTTAGAAGTTTAAACATTCAAATTTAAATTAAATAAAATTCAAATATATTAAATATAATAAGTTAATTATTATTTGATTTTAAAGATTATAATCTAATATTTGAATTACTAATAATAATTTAATACATTTAAAAAATTAATGACTAAATTTTAGTATAAATATATGAAATTTTAGATACTTTGGATGATTAAAGAATACTCATGCAGATAATTAGAATATTCAATTCTTATATTGTTTATAATCCCGATTAAACAGATTAAATATTAAGTTATAATTATGAATTCTAACTTATTTAAAAAATGTCATTAAGATTATTTTAAATTGATAAATAATATATTGAGATTTATGGATTGTTTTTAATGAATATTTTAAATAATTCTTAGTTTATTTAATATGATAAAGTTTATTATTATTTGGAATTATTATAAAAATGTTTTTTATTAATTGATTATGATGATACTGAATTAATTAGTGTTTATTTTTATGTTTGGTATAAAATATCATAAATTAATGAAGAAAATTATGAAGTAATGTAATAATTTGTAGAAGATTTTTCTGAAATATTTGTATAAATTTTTGATATAATAATTATGTATAAAGATAAAGAGACTTTGAAGTTTAAAAATATATTATAATTTTTTTAAAATATACTTATATGTGATGATAATTATGTAGATAAGATATTAGATATGGGATTATTATAAATAATTTAGTAATTATTGTTAAATAGAAGCTAAAAAGTAAGAGAAAAATGTTTATGATTAATTGATTAACTTTTTAATATAGATTTTAAAATTTTGAAAAAAGTATTCTTTAATTCTCAATTAATAAATATAATTTTTTATTTAATGATTTAGGACTAAACTAATAATATAAGATATAATGCTATATTGTGTTTATAAACTAGTCTTAATACTATTGAAGCTTATAGCTGTGATATTTAAGAAATCAGAAATTTTTAATATCTATTTGAATTTTTGATGAACTATTAATAATATTTAAATTAATCTAATGACAATGAGATAATTTTAATCTTACTTTTATGTTACTAATAAATTTTGTAGATTGGATAACATTATTCTTTTTGTTAAAATATATAATATAATGAATTTATTCATTAATTTGAAAGATATGGGACTAATATTTTTCTTGAAAACTTATAATATTCTAATAATTAAGAAGTTTAAAAATATGTAGAAGAAATTTTTAATACATTTTATAATAATTGATATTGTATTTATTTTTATTAAATTTTAATATATATCTATTAATTATAAATTTTTATTATGTAATAAATTATTGTCTTAAGTTTCTTTAATTCTTTAAAAAATATTTAACATATTTAATAATTCTAAATATTGATAATAATAGATATTATTAAAAATATAAATAGTTAAATTATGATATATTAGAAAGGATCAGTTATTGTTAATAGCATCCTTCATGGCATTAGCTAAATATTCAACATTCTTAGTAGTGATACCAGCCATGGAGATTCTTCCATTTTTAAGTAAGTAAATACTGTATTTATTGATCAAGACTTCACATTATTTGACAGTCATGCCAGTATAACTAAACATTCCAATTTAATCAGTAATGTGATTCCATGTACCCTTGACTCCCAATTTTTCAAGATGAGATCTCAACAACTTTCTCATTTCAAGAATTCTTCCTGCGACCATTTTTAGCTCTGCTTCCCATTGAGCTTTGAGAGCAGGATTAGCTAAACAAGTAGCTACTAATCTAGCTCCATGAATTGGAGGATTAGAGTACATTTATCTTGCTATTATCTTAATCTAACTCATCACTTTTTTAGCATTATCAGCAGTTGGGCAAGTAATGTGAATGGCTCCAATTCTTTCTCCATAGAGTCCGAAATTCTTAGCAAACGATTAAGTTACGATTACTTGCAATCCTTTATTAACAAATATCCTGATTGATTCAATGTCTTTCTCTAGATCTCCACTAGCATAACCCTAATAAGCTGAATCGAAAAAAGCTAATAAGGATCTTTACTTGAAGAGATCTGCAATTTTGTTCCATTGTTCATTGTTAAGATCAACTCCAGTGGGGTTATGAGCACAAGCATGCAATAAAACGATGCTTCCTGGATTGGCCTTACTGAGACAATTGTACATGCCTTCAAAATCTAATCCTCTAGTTGATGGTTTATAATAAGGATAAGTCTATAACTTGAGACCTGCAGCAGCAATGATAGAATTATGATTTCCCCAAGTAGGATTAGAGACATAAACCATTGCAGGAGAGTGTTGAGCTAGAAACTCAAAGGCTACTCTCAAAGCTCCTGTTCCTGAAAGAGATTATACACTTACTACTCTGTTTTCTTTAAATAAAGGAGAGTTATTTCCGAACACTAATTTACCACTTTCTAGGTTAAATTGGGCCAGTCCATCAATTGGTAGATACTCCTTATCTAGTTTACCATCAAATGTTTCTTGGGCTAGTTGTTTCTCTACTTCCTTTATCACTTTGAATACAAATGGCTTTTCGTTGTCGTCTCTGTATGCTCCTACTCCCAAATTCATTTTCTTTGGATTTTTATCTGCTTTGTAAGCCAAAGCTGTACCCAAGATAGGGTCTGCAGGAGCTTCCACTAAGTGATCCAAGAAACTCGAAGTTAAATTACTAGATAATTGTGATAATCTTTACATTCTTTTATTTATTATTTTTATTATCTTATTTTGATATTTATATTTATAATCTATATTTCATTTACGTCATTATCGTAATTCAATCTTTTTATATTGTTTATATATATATTTTTTTATTATTTTTATTATTATTTGGTATGATGAGCTAAATTTAATTATTCAATTAGGATATCATTTAAATAATTTTTTGTATAAAGATTTTTATTTTTGTTATTGATAATTATTAGAATATTTAAATCTAGATATTTTTGTTCGAAAAAGATTTATAAGTATTATAAATTATTCTAGAACTTAATTTTTAGAATTAATTGATATATAAAAAAAATAAATATATCAGGCTTTTCCTTGGTTAGCAACTGCTAAAATTTTTTATTAAAGAGTTTCTTAATCAATAAGATAGTTAGATCTTATTTTTTTACCTTATGAATCTAGATGATAAACCAAAGGAATAGCGGTAGGAATATTAAGATCAATGACTTATTGATTAGATAACTAATCAAGGTGTTTAACCAAGGCCCTTAGACTGTTTCCATGAGCACTGATGATCACTCTTTGGCCTTTTAAAACTAAAGGTAGAATTGTTTGTTCCCAGTAAGGCAAAACCTATAATATTGGATCAATAATATGATAATATGATAATATGATAATATGATAATATGATAATATGATAATATAATAATATGATAATATAATAATATGATAATATGATAATATGATAATATGATAATATGATAATATGATAATATGATAATATGATAATATGATAATATGATAATATGATAATATGATAATATGATAATAT
>Ga0315908_10001087_pt1 | contig 20930 bp, 19 predicted proteins | sample LakEriMetagenome_12_FD_203520 | JGI IMG/M metagenome (GOLD analysis project Ga0315908, IMG submission 203520) | Freshwater fungal communities from buoy surface, Lake Erie, Ohio, United States - Buoy 4 MA124 | ecosystem: Environmental > Aquatic > Freshwater > Lake > Lake biofilm | place: USA... | reverse complement strand
ATCGTTGTAAAAACGGTAGTCATCAGTTTGCTTACCGGAGGAGTCCCATTTTTGTTGGCGCCAGATGTTTCCTGTTGTTAGCAGCTCTGAGGTGTCACCATCGAGATGAAAGGTAATTAATGAATCAAATCGACCTTGTGTGAAGTGTTTGATGCGGTATAGATGTTCGCCATGTCGTTCGTAGCTGGCTTTAGGTTGCCCATTTTCATAATCGACAGTCATGCGGTAACCCGTTTGATCATCATAAGCTTCCAGTGCGGTGCCAATGGGAAGGTTGTTTTTGTAATGGCGCTCAGAATTGATGATTCCGCGCTCATTCTTGGTATAGTCCAAAATGCGATGGCCCAATGAATCGTTTAATGCATAACTACTTACGCTGCCATCCTCTCGGAACATTGCATCTAGAATTATTCGACCTTTGTAGTATGTCGTTTGTTGATAGACTTGTTTATTCTCGAAGTAATAGGTTTGTTTGGTCACTTCTCCATGGTCATATACCTGTTCAAGGTTGAGAACACCATTGTTGTATTCTTCCCGCACCCCATGTTCAATTCCGTGAACATAGCGGGTGATGATTTTTGTACCGTAATATTCGTCCCATGAATAATTATAGCCATGAAGCGCTCCATGCGCGTCGTAATTTGCCCATGACAGCATTCTTCCTTTAGTGTCGAAGGATTTTGAGGAGAATTGTTTTCCATGAATGAAATAACTTTCAGATGTTTTTCGACCTTGTTCATCAAAATACTGAGTTTTACCATGCTGAATGCCATTTTCACATTCGATGTGACTCGAAAGTTTTCCATTTGTTTGGTAAGTGTCTCCACAAGAAGGTGCAGCCCAAACACATATACTACCAATATTGCCGATGATCGACCAATCTATAGGTGGGTAGCTTATTGGAGGAACAATACAAATAGGACTGTCTAATCTAAAAGGATATACATTCGGCGCCAAGATAGCCGATGGAGGCGGGGTCAAATACAAAGGAATGCTATCTTCCGTAATAGCAGATTGACTTGCAGCAAGTTGGCTAAAACAAAGGCTTGTTAGCAAACAAATAAGGAGGGGGTATAGTCGTTGATTCACGTCCCATAAACGAATCAAAGGGGTGATGCGTTGCTTTTTACGATGGATTATGGTTCAAATGTGATCTTAGAGACATTGAGGTCGATGGGTTTATCAAATCCTGGGATATCTCCAACCTCAGTGTATTGCCAATGAATGACTCTGCTGTCTTTGATGCAATCCGGTTCTCTGCTGTAGGAGGCAATCCAAAATTGATGATTCGGGAAATTATGTTTGAACTTGGTGTTAAAAAAATGCGAGGAGGTGTAGATGATAGGTCGCACACCGCCGATTTTTTCCACTGCATTCAGCCAAATCTTCATCCGTTTTATAAGTTGGCTATTTGACAATCCTTCCCTTTCAACATCCAAAACGGGCGGAAGGCTATTTTCATTGATATCACAATGATTTAAAAAATGTTCCGCTTGAAGTAGTGGATCTGACTTAATGGAGAAAAAATGATAGCCCCCATGTGGTTTATTTAGTCTTTGCAGCGTAGAATGATTTTTTGCCCATTCGCTGTCGACATGACCAACCCCTTCTGTGACTTTACAATACACAAATTGTATGGTGGAGTCGAGTGCTTTGTTTTGCAGCAACTCGTTCCATGGTATTGATCCTTGGTGATGGGATACGTCTATTCCGAATGAAGCATAGCCATCAGGTATCTCAATATCAATCGGGGAATCAACCTCTAGAATTGGTGTTTCAGGTTTTTGAATTTTCGAATATTGAATGTAAACAAAGAAAGAAGCTAAGCATACACCGGCAATCAACAAGAACAATAGGGTAGACTTGTTGGAAGATTTCTTTTTCGATTTTACAGTGCGTATTTTTTTAGCCATACCCAAAAATAAAAAAGGCTTCCTCAATGAGAAAGCCTTCCTTTAGATATTTTCGGCTCTTAGTGAGCGAAACTTCTTTTTTCTTTGATGCGTGCTGATTTACCAGTGCGCTCACGGAAGTAGAAAATACGTGCACGACGCACAGCTCCACGTTTCGTAACAGTGATCGTATCAATAAAAGGTGATGATATTGGGAAGATACGCTCTACACCAACGTTTCCTGACATCTTACGTACTGTGAAAGTTTCAGTAGCACCAGATCCACGGCGTTGAAGCACAACACCTTGGTATTGCTGGATACGCTCCTTATTACCTTCCTTAATTTTATAGGCTACGATTACTGTATCTCCTGCACCGAATTTAGGAAATTCCTTCATTTCGATCAGTTCGTTCTGGATGTCTTTAATTACATTCATGGCTTCTAATTTCTTGTTCTTATCCTCCAAAAGGGGGTGCAATATTAAGGATATTATTTCAAATAAATAGTGTTCCCTTGAAATTTTTCCGTAAAAATACTTCTTTCTTTCCAACTATACCTATTCTGTTCTGTTCTCCCATTGTAAGTTTTTCTAACTTTAGCCCCTCAAAACAGCGCAATGTCAGTACACAAGCAGGTAAAAAAGGTAACTACACATACCTTGTTGGAAATGAAAAACAGTGGGCAGAAGATCAGTATGCTCACGGGTTATGACTTTTCGATGGCTAGAATTATAGATGAGGCGGGTATCGATGTCATCCTTGTTGGCGACTCGGCATCTAACGTTATGGCTGGACATGAAACTACGTTACCTATTACGCTTGACCAAATGATTTATCATGCGTCATCTGTCGTCCGCGCTGTAAATCGCGCATTGGTAGTTGTAGACATGCCCTTCGGTTCTTACCAAGGAAATTCAAAGGAAGCGCTTTCCTCTGCAATCCGCATCATGAAAGAGTCGGGTGGACATGCGGTGAAAATGGAAGGTGGGATTGAGATTATTGAATCCATCAAGCGAATTTTGACGGCAGGAATTCCTGTGATGGGTCACCTAGGACTTACCCCTCAATCGATTTACAAGTTTGGAACCTATGTGGTTCGAGCGAAAGAAGAGGAAGAGGCACACCGACTTATGGAAGATGCCAAGGCCCTTGAAGAAGCTGGATGTTTTGCTATTGTGCTTGAAAAAATTCCTGCTAAGTTGGCTGCTGAAGTCGCAAAAGCTGTGAATATTCCGATCATTGGTATTGGCGCGGGCAATGGTGTCGATGGTCAGGTATTGGTCGTACATGACATGCTTGGGATCAACAATGAATTTAGCCCACGATTTTTAAGGAAATACAATAACCTGTACGAACAAATGATGACCGCTTTTCAAGAATACATTAAAGACGTGCGTTCAGGTGATTTTCCAAATGAAAAAGAGCAGTACTAGACAGCATGAATCAACCCCTCGACATATTGTTCGAAGATAATCATGTGATTGTCATCAATAAAAGTGCTTCCGACATTGTTCAAGGGGACAAAACGGGTGATGAAACCTTGCCGGATAAAATTAAAGCGTATCTGAAGGTGAAATACGATAAGCCGGGGAACGTGTTTTGCGGCGTTGTGCATCGCTTGGATCGTCCTACGAGTGGGGCAGTAGTGTTTGCTCGAACGAGTAAGGCCTTGGAGCGCTTAAATGCCCAGTTTAGGGATAAAGAAACAAATAAAGTCTATTGGGCCATCGTGGAACAACGACCTGAAAAGGACAAGGGGGTACTTATTCATTTTCTTAAAAAGAACGAAAAACAGAATAAGTCCTACGCTACTGCGACGGAGGTTCCAGGTTCGAAAAAAGCGATTTTACATTACCAATGGTTGCGATCTTCAGAGCGCTACCATTTATTAGAAATACACTTGGAGACAGGGAGGCATCATCAAATTCGCTGTCAATTGGCACAGTTGGGATGTATCATTAAAGGAGATCTAAAGTATGGGGCAAAACGTCCAAATACGGATGGTTCGATTTCATTACATGCCCGTGAATTGACCTTCACTCATCCAACATCGAAAGAATCAATACATATTGTGGCGCCAATTCCAAGTGATTCGCTTTGGGAGGCATTGGACCATTAAGTGATAAATCATAGTTTTTCACGATGAGAATTAAGGTTGTTTCGGCTTTTACTTTCGTATTTTTGTTGTCATTAAGAAAAAGAAATCATGGAAATGAGTGAATACAGTATTGTTGATGTGCGCACGCACGAGGAGTTTGTGGGCGGACATGTTGCCGGTTCGATCAATATCCCGTTGCAAGAAATTTTACAGCGTGTGTCAGAATTGGACGCATTGAAGCAACCCATTATTTTTTGCTGTGCGAGTGGAATGCGAAGTGGTCAGGCTACTGAGTACTTCAAAGCGAAAGGATACAACTGCTCGAACGGAGGCGGTTGGATGGAAGTGAGTGCACGATTCAATCCACAACAATAATTCAAACAATCGCGGCTCTGTCGTATTAATTTCATTAAATGCTACAAGGTATGTACTCAAATGAATTTCAAAAAATCATCGAACACCGACGTTCAAACCGAAAATTTGATCCAGCGGTTGCCGTTCCAGAAGAAGTGATTACGCGAAGTTTAGAGCGCGCGATTCTTTCACCAAACAGCAGTAACATGCAATTGTGGGAGTTTTATTGGATTCATTCTGAAGAAGAAAAAAAGCGTTTTGGCGATTTGTGTTTGGGCCAATCAGCAGCGAAAACAGCGCAAGAGATGGTGGTGTTTGTCACACGCAAGGACCTCTGGAAAAAACGCGCAAAATGGAATCAATCGAAAATTAGCGAAGCGGCGCAAGGTGAATCGGATAAGCTGATCAAGCGCGGACTAGATTATTACGGTAAAGTTATGCCGTTGGCTTATGGAAATGATCCTTTTGGCGTGTTGACATTCGTTCGTCGCACGATTTGTTTTTTCGCAGGACTTAAAAAGCCATTCATGCGCATGGGAGGAAAGGCAGATCAACGCGTAACCGTTCACAAATCATGTGCACTCGCAGCACAAACCTTTATGCTTTCTATTGCAGCAGAAGGATTTGAATCTTGCCCAATGGAAGGTATAGATGCGTGGCGCATTCGTCGTGCATTGAACTTGCCTTGGGGCGCAGAAATCAATATGGTGATCGCGGTAGGAAAGGGAACAGAAGAAGGAATTTGGGGTCCACGATTCCGTGTTCCTTACGAAGAGGTAGTCTTTAAACGTTAATCCTCACTTGAGTTTTCTTCTACATGCGTTCGTGTTGATATAAGCGATTTAAATCCGTCTCCGACTACCTGAATTGTTTTGTAATAGGCTTCTGCGTCGGCTTTGAGTAAATCTGCGCCAACGTGAATTTGTAGATTGGCCATGTTCAAGTCACGTTTCAAATATTGAGACAAGTTATTCTCTTCATTGTTGTGCAATCTTGTTTGAAATCCAATGGTCATTTGTGCTTCATCCACAATTGCTTGAAAGGATTTTTTGAATTCTTCCAGCTTCCAAAGTTCAGTGTATGTTCCTCCAGCATCGAAAAAATCTATTTCCGGTGTACCGCCATTAAGCACTTCGAAATCATCAAACCCTGAACCAGCTGCACGCACCAAAATAGTGAGTTCGTTGTGATTGGCAAGATGCTGCAAATCGTTCTTGAATGCTTCGATTGCTTCGCCTCCAGTTCCATTTAAATAGGCATCATTGATCGCGAAGTTGACACTCTTTTCAGGGTCAAAATCTGTTGCTGAGTATTTTTCGACACTTAAATAATTGGCACTTAAGTACTCAGAAAGTGCATAGCTAAAATGTCCCATAAAAGGTTGGTCCTTCGAATGTGTACTCACAACTGTAACAGGGCTGTGGCGATTGGTGAACGTTCCATAGGTCGCATTATCTTCAAAAAATTCTACAACAGTATATTCTTTACCGTCTTTCATATAATTGCGCAACCGTATGCTTTTCTCCATTTCAGCGATAGCCAGAAGATTGGATTCGGGTACATTCATTTTAAATTTCACATCGTTGAATGTGAGAACTTTACGTCGTATGTGCGAAAGATTAAGTCGGCTCTTGGCACGAATGTGAGCCACGAGATGCTCGGTGGTAAAACTCGTGGCTATTTTCTGAAAGAAGTGATCATTTTCTTCCTCCTTTTTAATGTTTTCAATTTCCTCAACAAATCCAGAGGCAATAATCCCCGCAGGAACGGCAAAGATGGCAATGCCAAGTATTCCAACGAAGGTGGCCAGTATTTTCCCCATCACCGTGATTGGGGCGAAATCTCCATAGCCACCGATTTCACCGATGAACTTAGAAATAGACCATAGGAAGGCATCCGTAATGCTGGAGAAATTCTCAGGTTGACTTGGGTTTTCGACAAAGTAAAGAACAGCTGAAAGAATAACGGTAATGATGATGACCACCTGCATGGAAATGTACAGTTCGTACTTTTTATTTCGCATGGCATTGATGATCAGTGAATGCGACTTCACCAGGTTAAACAGTTTGAAAACCCTCAACAATCGGAACAAGCGCAGTACACCTAGATATTCGAGTCCACTGAATGTAAGCGCCATGAAGAAGGGCAGGATACTTAGGAGATCAATGATCATCTCGAAATTCACATACTCGCGTAGCTTGTGGGATTCGTCGTATCTATCTCGAGCATTATTGAGTTTAAACACAAAATCGGTGATGAACACCATGGTTATAATGCCATCGAAAATCAGAAGTAATGCACCGTAATTTTCGGAAATTGACGGCGTACTATCGAGTACTAAATGCAATAAAGCAAGAAATACGAATGTGATAACCAATTTATTCCAATTCACGTTCATTGTAATTTTTTTGAATTAATTGCTTGAAATTAACGAGAATTTCCAATTGGAGAGGAGTTTCAAAGAAAATCCCTGAAAACTCAATAAAACGTGCTATCTTTGCACAAATGGTTGTCAGCGTGTTATTTCGTTTTTCTTGCGCTGGGTATAACCAATAAGTCCATGTGATTTGTTTTCTTCCATTTGAACCGGGCCTTGGTCCGAAATACGTTTTATTTCAATTATACAAATGGCAAAATCGCAAGAGACTTTTAGCAAAAAAGACAAGGAAAAAAACAAGATTAAAAAGCGTCAAGAAAAAATGATGCGCAAGGAGGAGCGCAAAGGTTCTTCGAAAGGTGGTGGCCTGGAAAACATGATGGCTTACTTGGATGAAAACGGCAACATCAGTGATGTGCCAATGGACCCAAAATTGAAAAAAGCAGTAGATGCTGAATCCATTGAAATTGGCGTTGTGCGCCGCGAGGTCGATCCAAACGAACATATCCGCAAAGGAAAAGTCTCGTTCTTCAATACATCTAAAGGATATGGTTTTATCCGCGATTTAGAAACTCAAGAAACGGTGTTCGTTCATATCAATGGCATTTTAGAGCCCATTACCGACAATGACAATGTCACATTTGAGCGCGTTCGCAGTCCGAAAGGATGGAGTGCAGTGCATGTGAAAAAAGCGTAAGGTAGAGAAAATAAGATTATACAATATAAAAAGGAGCACGATGAATGGTGCTCCTTTTTTTGTGGTTTCAAAATAAAATCAGAAAAAGCAAGGTCGATATAAATACCTAACTTACTTTGAATAACTTTAAGGTCAACTTTATTTCATGAAAACAGAAGTGTCTTTTAAGAATTGTCAAAAATGGATGTTGTTTAGTGAAAAAGTAAATTAAGGTATTTCTTTCTCTTAAAATTAAGTTTTTAGTTTTTTTTTAGTTAGTTGAGAACTAAATGTTTTAAATTAAAAGTAGTTCAGTGTATTCTTAACATTGAGGCATAACGAATATTCAAAAAAAGATTAATTTTCTTTTTTTATTCCAAAATGAACTTACAAGTCTAAATGGTAGTTCTTACCAAGCGTATAACTCTATAATTCCCAGTTGCGTTATTATAAAAAAATTTATTAGATATGAATGAAATTATGGTTGAGCTTCATGAGTTTATCAATCGAATAATAATCCTTTCGGGCAACCAACTCAGTTGGTTGTATGTATCGAGTGTTGTTTTATTATTGGTAGTTCAGCAAGTGGTTCTTAGAATTCACATTAATCGTTTGAATTTGAATGACCTAAAGAAACAAAATACAACTGAATTATTAATGAATTTTACATCAAGCGATTGGTGGAAAATTTACTCACAATTATTTTTCGGTATAATAGATGTACTTGTTGCCAATTTTTGTTTTGGAGAAAATTTGATTTCTTCTGAAGTTTTTATGGCAATAGTATTTTTTAATTTTATCAACTTATTTTTTGATATTATAATAATTGTTTTTGATTCTCTGCGTTATGTTGGATTAATAAAACTTTTATTTAGTTCCATTCCTCTTGCTTTAGTTATTTTATTTTTTCCACCATTTTATGAAAATAAAATTGTGGCAATTATTATTATAGCTATTCATGTTTATCGGATAATTTGGTGGATAGGTGATGATTTAAGTCATATACGATTTATGAGGAATTATAAACTACAAATGCAAAGCACAACTGATTATGATAGGGAAAGACTGAATAAAATAAGTAGTCAAATTGAGAGGTCAAATAAGAATAAAGATATGTCTATTTTGAATTTACTCATAAGTTGTATTTGGTTGACTGTTCCAGAATTGTGGTTTGCTATTGTGGTTGCAATCTTTTGGGTGATGAGAGGAACCATAGGTTATTCTAGAAGCAGTGGTATAAATGCAATTGATAATAGGGCAACATTTATTTCTGAACTAAAAAACGGTAATACGTACAATTTCTTGATTTTGTCATTTGTGATTTACCTCTTTTTAGGAATTAATTCTCAAGCGGTGCTCCTAATCGGATTATTAAATGAATTAATTTTAATTTTCACATTTAAAAAGTCAAAATTATCAAATAATATTACTGTAGTCAATGTAAGTAATAATTACTCAATAAGTATTTTTGAAAAAATTGGTTCTGTTCTTGTTGTAAAAATGAATCCTGACACTTCACTTAATGGAGTCAATTTTGTGAATTTGTTCAACAAAAAAAATCAAAAATCTTTTGGTGTTTTGAATAACATATGTTCGATTTATGAGACTAATTCAGAAATTACCAATTATGTTGAAATTCGAAAAAAATCAAGAAATTTTATTTTGATTTTAAATCCTGATTCAAGTGACCGAATACATAGAATTGAAGATGATTTTAGATATGCGCTAAACAACTTAATTACTGTTATTGATGGTTATGAAATAAAGGATCTAGGTAAAATCGATTCTATTTCAATATGCATAGAACCGGAAGAATTTAATTTGGCATATTTGCGAATATCTTTATATTCCAAATTATGTGATGAATCTTTTGAAGTACTTGATTCAGGTGTTGATGTTTATATGAATAAGCCAAGAGATTTGTTATCTGCTGAACTGTTAAAAATTCATGATAAAATTAGCACTGAAGCCATACTCATTAATTTGAAGATTCAAGAGATGTTCAGTATTCAAGATTCGGATCGATTGAAGTCTTTAGAAGGGAAAGGGTTATTTGAATTTAACAATATGTTACGACAGGTTCATGAAACTCCGAGTATTCCGCTTCGATTTATTCAGTGTATAATGATTTGGGAGGCAGTCGCCCAGTGGTTGTGTGGCTTTTTATTTGCAAAAACTTTAAATGACAAAGAGGTTAGTCCATTTCATGAACAGGAGGGCTGGGATAAAGACTTGAGTTTCGGCGATTTCGTTTCAAATTTGGATAAAATGCTTAACACTGATGATGGACCAATTTCTGCTCGAATCAATAAATTTTGGAAGTCAAAATACAATGATTATGTTGGGATGGAATTATTGAAAAAGCTCATGCTTAATTATGGATGGAAATCAAAAATCAACTCAGAACCAACCCTAAAACAACTTTTTTCTTACATGAATTTTGTTAGAAATAAAACTAGAGGCCACGGTATACCTAGTAAAATTCATTTTGATTTTTATTTTGTGCTTGAGAAACTGAGTATTTTTTTAGTTCATAGTATCAAAGAACTTAACTTCAATTTGTTTGTTTCTCTAAATCCTAATGATTTGCAGCTAAATCAAACAGGTGAAACAGATTTTCAATCGAAATTGAAATCTAAAACAATATTTTCAACACTAGGAATTAATGATATATGGATTGTCAAATTATCTTCAGGTGGCTGTCCGAATATTTACCCTTATCAAACTGATTATAAATATAATACTAGTTATTTTCCTTATTCGGAAACATCAAAATTTGTTAACGAATACATTAATATGAAGTCAGTTTTTGAAATTTTCGGATCGGAAAAATGCAATATACTTTTAACATTTGAGGAAAATAATGTCCTTCATCAATATAAACTGGACAGTTTTTTTAGAAGTAAATCTGGTGTGATATTTTCCTATCATGGCAAAAAGAAAGGTATAAAATCATTCATTAGTTACACTACTGGAGCACTTATAAAGCCCTCTATAGAAAGAGAGTATGAAAACCTACTTTAGAAAACTGGAAAAAAATTAAACTAGATAGAATGAATCTCTATCTCAAGTTTAGCCGATAGTTCACTCCTTACTTTGAATCGGAAATTATTAGAAATAATTCTTTTGAACAAATCTAAGAGCCGAGACGGATTCATTTTAACTCTGTTTTGGTGGTCCAAACGTCGGAAATATCGAACTTGCTGAAGGATTTACAAGAAGTAATTGAAGTGTGAGCTTGAGTGCCCCTTCGAGTGCCTCAGTGCAAGGAGCGAAGAAAAACTAGAGTGGGGTGAACCGCTCTCGCTTTTCACTCTCACTCAGTTTTAGTGGGCCAAAGGTCGGAAATATCGAACTTATTGAAGGAGGATGTGGATACTTTTGAGAACAACGATGTTTAGAAATACGTCTTCACTGCAAATTCAAATTGATTTATAAAGATTCCTTTGAATGGGGTAATATTATTTTGCTCATAAAATACGAGCATCGCCTTTTTGTATTCAATGGAATCCACAGTTCTAAACGAAATGGGACAATATCCCTCATTCATGAGAATCGCATTGCTTATAATTCGTGCTGTACGTTTGTTGCCATCTTCAAATGGCTGAATGTAAGAAATCAAAACAAGAACTAACAATGCCTTTTCGAATACGTTGGATTTGTCGTTCACCAAATTGCACATCGACTGCAATGCCTCCCTTATTTGAAATTCATTGTCGATTGGTTTGTAATTAGTGCCAGAAATACCTACTCTGCGTTTGCGAATATTCCTACCAACCGGGAGTTCCTTTATAAGGATACTGTGTAGATCTTCAATTCGTGAAATTGTCAAAGGATTCATATAATCCTTATTGGAAAGAATGAAGTCCAAGGCGTCTTTATGGTTGAGCAACATAGTGGCTTCGTCCTTTGTCTTTCCCGATGCAGTTTGTTTCTCCCGAAGTAATTGTTCTGTCTCCAATAGAGAATAGGTATTTCCTTCAATTTGAGAAGACTTCCAACTCAGGTCAATAGCCAATCGTTCAAATTCGCGATTAAACTCCTCAACAGACAAGTCTGAAGTGTTATTTTTGAAAATAGCCTGCAATCCATTCAATTGCTCAATTTCCTTTTCAGTAAATAAAATCGTTGTAGGTAGTACCTGATCGATTAAGTTCAAGTTAAAATCGGACCGAATTCTTCTTTCATCGATTTCTTTGAGAAAGTACTCACTGGTATGGATTGGTACCAAAACAAAATAAGCCGGTGAAAGTTGGTATTTTGTTCCTTTTCCATTTCCTAATGTGCAAATTAATCCCTCAGAAATCAGTACCTGCAAGGTTCGTTTAACCGTAGCATATCCAGCTTTTTCGCCAATTCCAATATGTATTTCCTTTGATGAAACAAGCGTGTTCTGCATCAGGTACTCAAGAACAAGTTGTTTTAGATCTTTAGATTCGGCCATTTTTTAATTTTAAAGCTCACAATACTACAAAATAAAGCCCAAAAAAGTGCTTTATTGAGCCGTATATGAACAATAATTGGGCTTTAATTTTCAAATAGTGTTCAAAATAATCCATTTTATAGCTCAAAATGGGTGATTGTGAGCCAGAAATCAATATGGGAATGAGCTATAAATTAAAGATTTTTCAAATAAAAAGCCACTAAAGAGGGGCTATTGGAAAGGGGTGGACTTAACGGAACTGTTTTCGAACCGCTTTGTGGAAGGGTTGGAGATTATATGTCTCGCAAAAGGTTCATAGTTGACTTTTGCCGCAACGATGTTTTGTATTCAAACTCTTAGAACCAGCCAATGGAGGATTAGAATTATACCATAACGTTAGAGAATATGTTGATTTTTACAACTCCGTCAGACGACATACAGAAATTGGAAAGGTTCCACCAAATGCCATTTACTTCAAGAAGCAAATGGTCGAATAATTAATAGTAACTTAGTTTTTGTCCTAAGGATGTGGAGCATTTCATATAGGTAGTCCATTAAAATAACTTAGTCGAATGAATCTAATTTTCAATAGGTTAAATAAAACCCAACAAACAAATCTACTACTCACTTATCAGCTTTTAACTGGTTTGTTGGTCTCCCTCATTTTCAACTTCACATTTAATCAAATATTAATCGCACTATTGATATTGTTAGGGTCGTCCAAACCGATTTCTAAACTAATCTTTTATTGGATAGTTAGTTTGATGTTTTTTCCTGTTATTTTGATTTCAAAAATCAATATTGGATCTAGGAGTTGGTCACATTTTGTATTCAAAATCAAACTTGTATTGCAACTGACAGTTGTGTCACTTGTGATATACTATTTTAACAACATATTGTTTTTTTCAATTCTATTTCCTGCTTTAATATTGAATTTTTACCATGATTTTTCAAAAATATCGTCAACAGTTTTTAATCGCACTAAACTTATATGGTCAAATGGAATTTTGATCACAACTATTATCTGTTTTTGGTCCATCATCCTCGCTTTTCAAGCTTTCAGAGAAGGCCACCAACTAGAAATTTATTTAACCATTTTTTATTCAGTTACCTTAATGGCTAGGATAGGGTTTGATTTCAGAAATTTTGTGATTTCCCAAAATCACAATTTGAAAAATGTAGAAATCCCTTTTAACGAAGGTTCATTGATGTATTTATTACCTGCCACCACATTACTTTTACATGGTAATCTTGGAATCTGGTTCTTAATGTCATCGGTGATAATTGCAGATTATATCATATCAAGAAGTGAACTTAACGAAATACCACAAATTGGTTCAGTTCATCAATTCAATGATTTTAAACCACTTATAATCAATCGAATCGGCCATTTATTGATTCCAATGGTTGCTCTTTTCACTCAAAATGAAAATATATTAATCTGCTACTGCCTTGGATTTCTTTGCTATACTGAATTGAAAAAAAATAGTTCTTGGTTATTCTATAGAAGTAAGCCTAATGTTGGATTATTTGTCATGAATTGGAATTATTACGTTTGGGATTATCCGCAATACGAGCATAAAGTTAATGAATGGCAAAAAAATGATTTCCATATACAGTTTAGCTACCGTTATGAGTACTTATTTGGAAAAACCAGTATATCGTTATCACAACTGATAGAACGATCGGAATATACGTGCTTTTGTATTGAAGGGGATTTAGACTTAAATGATAAAATGTTCATTGATTTAACACCATTGGTTTTAAATATGGATGAAATTGGTATTCATTTGCTTTCAGCAATTCGAAGTCCATATAAAATTGTAGATTTAGTTTTGATTAAGCCTCTGGAAGGTTCTACTTTGGAAAAAACAGATCCGAGAAAAAGGGAAAATGTACAATTTCAAGAATCACCAATCGATCTTTTTTTCTTGTTGAGTTATTTGGATGAAAAGCCAGCTGAAAGAGGCTATTTGATAATAGATAGTGTTGATTTACCAACAATCGAATTAAACAGAAAAATAAAAAATGACGTAGAAAACGCCACTGGTTTTGATATTAATAAAATTTATGATAAAGGTCTCACACCATTGTTGATACTTCATCGAAGAACACACGAATTTTCTATGATTTCGGTTAGATTCATGGAATTACTAAATATCCTTGAAGTAGCAGTAAGGTGGATCAATATATTTGAAAGAAATGAAGATATTTCTCAGGGCGAAGACATTCATTTTACATTTGGCACTTCTGTTGGCGAATTAAGAAAATTAGCATTCGCAAATGAAATTTTATTTAATAACCACAATGAGCTTAGTGAATACAAAGAACTATTGCGTAATTCATTTGGACTAAATCAAAAAGAAAATCAAGCCTTCAGGGTAATTGATTTTTTAAATTGGGTGGTATTCATTCGAAATAAAACAAGGGGACATGGTTCACCGAGCAGGGTAAATTACCAACTTTACAAAATGGTAGAAATTAATACCATTCGACTCTTTAAGTCAATTGCAGAATTTTATGATCCTGAAATATTAATTTACAAAGCTTCAGAAAATGAATTGAGCATTACAACGGATGGATTGAGTGATACTGTAAATGAATATTATTGCTACCAAAGAGGAATGAATTTTCATTTTCAAAACAAATATTCAGGTATTCCAGAGGGGTACGAAAAAGAAAAACTACTGTTTAAAACAAAGCAATCCAAATATTGGAGAACTTCAAATGAATTAAAATTTGAAAAAGATAATATCTACCTTTTAAACTCGATAAAAAAGAACAAATATGAGTGGATATGCTATAATACAGGTGAACTAATTCGTCCTGATATTATTTTCAGCATATGAGGAAATAATTCAACTTCGTTGTTTTAAACTTTGTGACTTCGTTTTGTAGTTAATACTTAACTTTAACGGGCCGGTTAATTAATAGTAACTTAGTTTTTGTCCTAAGGGTGGGGAGCATTATATTCAGCCCTGCCATTGATTTGATATAAAATGGATTATTGCGAATTAAATGCATTTTATCTGAATGAGTTATATACAAAAAAGCTGAAACAGGAATTGTTCAGTGATTGAAGCGATCATCGAAATTTGAGCCAGTCTTAGGTAACTTCCATTTTATTAATCAACTCGGAATCAATGATGAGTGTGGGAGCGAAGAACAAACTAGAGTGGAGTGAACCGCTCTCGCTTTTCACTCCCACTCTGTTGTGGTGGAGAAGATGGGACTCGAACCCACGACCCCTTGGCTGCCAGCCAAGTGCTCTAGCCAACTGAGCTACATCCCCGGATGAATCAAATGTAAGGGTTTTATTTGACCTAGGTCTTAATTGCTTCAATGCACTGGGATTAATTTGTGAAAAAGTGCCTAACTGGTTGAGTATTGATTTTCTCTTGAATGTCCATTGTCCATTGTCTTTTGTCCATCAGTCCATTCATTCCCAGAAAGCCGATAACTCAATGATCTTTCCTCCTTCGATTTTGTATTGAACACCATTGAATTCAAATTCTTGACCTTCCTTCATGGAAGCAATATTTTCCAAGTCTTCTTCCATGGTGTGAATGGAGCCACCCGTAGCTCTGGCTAACTTAAGGTAAGCCAATTCGATCGTGCCATTTGTTCCGCACAGAATGACATGTACAGGTTTCTTGATTTTACTTAACAGGCTCATGTCTCTTGGTGGAGCATTGTTGTCAGCAATCAAGACATATTCTTTGACGTCTGGGGCTTTTTTCATCGCATACAGGATGGCTTCAAGGTCATTTTCTTCGAGATCATCTCCTCCAATTCCATTATTTGCTGTCCGAAATGCTAGATTCCGAACATCTTTAAAGTTCACCGAATGTTCATAATAGAGTCCGCCTGTAGTACCATCTACCTTCTTGTCATCAGGCTTTAAATCACCATCGTTGAAGAAAATGATGTCTGAAATTTTCTGTTGGTCGGTGTTTAATAAAAACCACATCAAGACCTGGGTAGAATAGGGGTACATGGATGAGGTAAAGTCTGCAATAACGGCAATGTTCGACCATTTTTTCTCATTCAGGACATGAAAAACAGTCGAATCCTTTGTCTTTTGAAAAAAACTTGTTTTATCTGAAGCTTTCAAAGTACTCGGAATGAATGTGTTCAATTGCATAATTTCTTCTCTAAATTCAGTGATTCGATAGAAAATTACAATGCCATGAAATAATCCTTTGGCTTCTTCCTCGCTGTTGCAATCGGTTTGGCGAATGAGTTTCCACTTCACTAATGTATCACTGACGATAGATGGTCGAACATTCTCAACAACCTTGATTCGACTTCGGTTGAGCGCCATGAAATCCTCATTTTTGGGATAATCTGTATACACGAGATGCACTTGTAGTAGCTGAGCTTTTTCTAAGATTTGTTTTTCAGCTGGCGTTAAATAGTCGGTTTTTCCATAAGACATTTCAATGACGATACTACCCATTGAACCTGGGTTAAGAATGTACCTTTTTTCGTTCGCAATGCGTTGATTTAAAATGTCTTCAGCAGTACGATGGCCACCACTGAATGAGTATTGAGCGATCATGCCCAATGCAGAAAGAATGAGGTATTTCATGGAGAGAGATTTGAGGAGTTAACGAAAAATATGTCAATTAGTAACATCAAATTTCGTTGTAATTCCAACAAAAAAATACGTGTTGTAAATACTCTTATTCTACAAAAAAGAAATTAGAGTTAACAGAAATGAAGTGGTTTTGCAAATTTTTTATTTCATATGGGCAGATTAAAAGCCACCACCAATCACGAATAATGCGCCAAGTAGAAAAATCATAAATAAAAATGCAAGAACGAACCTGAAATAATTTTTGAACCGGTACTGTTTAATTTCCTTTTTAAATTCTGCTGCAGCTTCGTGCATACCGAGTGATTCCATTAGTAGGATGCCATGATTGGCACGTGATATCAGTGCATTTTTCTTACTAGACGACTGAATTCCAATAGATCTTACATTGAGTTGAGAAATTAAATCACTTACTTGCTCGAACAACTCTTTAGGATTATCTGAAAAATCTTGATTTAGTATTTCTATTGATCTTTGTGAGTCTAGTGCATCATTTTCGTGAAGTTCGTTTAATAAATCATCAGTATTGTTTTCTGATGAATTATCGATAGGATTATTATCCGAAAAGTTAGATCCTGAATGATTGATATTCACATCGTGCGAGTGAGGCGTACTCCAACCACGTCCAAAAACTTTATTACTCGCCCATTTACCGGTATTTTTACCCGTTTCTCTCCAAAAACTTCCCCAAAATCCCACAGTTAAAATTTTTATAAGAATTTAATTAGATATTCCCCTTACTGTTTTTTGCTAACAATCTCACATGATTTGCCGAACAACATGTTTTCTTACTAGATGACCCCCAATTATCTAATCCCAATTCAAACGGCAAACCTATTCTCCACCTTAGGCAAAAAACCATTTTTCCTTGTTTTATGTTCTTACCACAATGAAAACATTGTACATCATCGTCCAAAATTGCGGTTTCATAAGAAACAATGTCCATTACTTCTTTTCCCCATTGAATTGTACTAAAATCATGCGATCTCTTGGTTACTTTCGCCATATTTTTTTTGATAAATATAATAATTTTAGTGTTTATCAAAATTAAGGATCATAACCAAAAGTTGGGGAGGAATTGATTTGAAATTCTGATTTTTGTCAAAAAAACAATTGGAAACTCACCTAGAATTATTGAAGTTATTTCTTCCAGAGATATTGGTGGAACACTTTGACTTAATGCGCTCAAAAACGGAAGGAGAAACACTTCATTTGTATTTTGAAGAACAGAATAAGCCGCCAGTTGAACATACTTCTAAGTTGTTGATATCAAAAGGTTTTCACGATGAAATTACTGTTCAGGATTTTCCGTTGCGTGGAAAACGAGTTTTTCTTCACATCAAGCGCAGACGCTGGACTGACAAACAAACAAATGATATAGTTCAAAGGGACTGGACGCTTGTAGCAAAAGGAAGCCGCATGACTGAAGAGTTTGCGGATTTTTTAAAAGAAATCAGTCGATTCTAAAGCGCATAGCTGTCAAACGATCGCTTCGTTTTATGGTGTTCGTGGGAGACAACTTCAACGTCATTACAAAGACTATTTGAGTGAATTTAGAGAGTGGAATCAGCTTAAACACGCCACAGAATATCTTCTTTTTCCCAATAACATTGGAAAACATCTTTCATTGGATGAAACAGCTCTTTCACACGGAGAGCTTTATACTGTTCTAACCAACAAATCCGCCAAGGGAAAATCGGGAACTATTGTTGCTATAGTCGCAGGAACATCTTCTGAAAAAGTAATAGAAGTCCTTCAAAGATTACCACTTCGTTTGCGCAACAAAGTTGAAGAAATAACACTTGATATGGCCGGAAGCATGAACCTCATTGCAAAACGCTGTTTCCCTAACGCCGTATTGGTTACTGATCGTTTTCATGTGCAAAAACTAGCGTTAGAAGCCGTTCAAGAACTCCGCATTAAACACCGCTGGGAAGCAATTGATGCGGAGAACGAAGCCATCGAAAAAGCCCGAAAACAAAAGAAAGGATATCAACCAACAATACTAGAAAACGGCGACACAATCAAACAGTTATTAGCCCGCAGCCGTTACGTGCTTTATAAAAACGAGAAGCACTGGACGTCGGATCAAAGAAAGCGTGCCGAAATATTATTTTATCTATATCCTGATATTCATACAGCTTATTTACTCTCACAACAACTCAATTGGATTTTTGAGACGACAAAAGAAAAGATCTATGGCTATACAAGACTAGCTAAATGGCACGAAAAGGTAGCCCATTCTGGATTTAAATCCTTTTATACAATTTCCAGGACCATCATGAATCACTACAAAACAATCCTAAACTACTTCGATAATCGTTCTACTAATGCCTCTGCAGAATCATTCAATGCTAAAATAAAAGCGTTTAGAGCTCAATTTAGAGGGGTACGAAATGTTGAATTCTTTCTTTTTAGATTAACTCAAATTTATGCGTAGTCCCCAGGTTTTGGTCTTGATCCCTCAAGGTCCTGCGTCGCTTGGTGCGCGATTGAAATAAAAAAGCACCGTCCTACGGACAGTGCTTTTATCAGAGTGATTCGGCTGGGATTCGAACCCAGGACCCATACATTAAAAGTGTATTGCTCTACCGGCTGAGCTACCGAATCATCGCTTTCGCGGGTGCAAAGATAGTTGTATTATTTAGTTAATCAAGATATCAGAGGATTTTTTTTGATATTTCCTCTTCAATCAATGTCAAATTTCATTGGATTCACGCAATAATACAATCTCAGTTCCTTTGCACTTAGTATTTTAGGCGTCTTGCCATTTGATTTGAAATTCAATTTCATTTTCTCCATCACCTCGTTCGTGCTCAATGGTAAATTCTGCCCTGTCTGGAACATAAAGTGCCTCTCCAGCAATTGAAATACGAAAATTCTCCCCATTTTCAATGCAATCTGCCAAACGACGTAATTTTTCAACGAATTCCTCTTTCGTATAGCTCTTTTCAATATCTCTTTCTGACATAACTTTGGTTTAATGTTTTTTCAAAAATAGCAATTAATTGAAGCTGAACAAAATATGACTATTTATAGAAATCGTATTTTTAGCCAATGAAAAATATCATTCTTGTTGGCTACATGGGTTCTGGAAAAACTGAAGTTGGGAAAATTCTTGCCAAACATTGGGATCTTCGCTTCATTAACATGGATTCTGAAATTGAACTTCAAACGGGCATGACTGTTGGCCAACTATTCGAGCAATTTGGAGAAGATTATTTCAGAAATTTGGAACAAGACTATTTGAGAACTTTTACATGTAAAGAACCTTTTGTTCTCTCTACAGGAGGTGGCACTCCGTGTTACAATAACCAAATGGATGTTCTCAAAAATTTAGGAACAACCATTTATCTGCAATGCAGCAACGAAACTTTGTTTTCTCGATTAAAAAATGAACGCGAGCATAGACCGCTTATTGCTGGGTTGAGTGATGAGGAGTTGCGGGAATCCATCGAATTTCGAATGAAGCAAAGAGAACCGATATATCAATTAGCTCATTGCACAATAAAAGAAAACTCGAAGCCCGAAGAAATTATTTTTCATCATCTTCTCCGAAGAAATTGAGACTTTGTCCAGACTGCTCTTTTTTAAGAATAAAAAAGTGAAGTCCAGACATGACAAAAAGCACAATTAGGGCTATTTTATCGAACATGCTCGTATCAGTGCGAAAATAATCGTAACCTATATAGAAAAAGAGTAAAACCAAATAGAGTAATCCACCCGTGAGGATAAGTGGGAAATAAAGTGTATTCTTTCTCCAAAGTAAAATCAAAGCACTAAGAATGATAAGCCAACAGGCTATACTCATGATAAAGAGAACACTAAGTCGGTGAGTGAACTCTTCTGGAGAATATCCCAATTGGCTTGCTCTCTCAGCGAAAATGGTATCAATCGAGACGTGACGATGTATGTGGATGAAATGTTGATAACTAAGCGCAACATAGCCAACACAATTCCAAATAAGAAAAAGAATGCTAATAGGAATCAGGGTATAAAAAGTGACTTTCGTGTATGAGTCTGGCTCACTCTTACCTAACAAAATGCGCACGAATGAAATTCCTCCTCCTTCCTTCGACCTTTGTTTCTTATATGTTTGTGTGCTTCCCATTGTTTGGTTAAAATTGCAGAAATTTTCTCATTCTTCACTCAATAATGGAAGCATACCTAAAGGATACATTTTTTCTGAATTTTAAGCATGAGCAATTTGATTCGTTCACTTCGCACATAGCATCAGAACAGGAGAAAAAAGCCATTGCAATTGAACTGTATTACCTTGTTCGTGATAGCTTTATCTACGATCCATATCATTTGGACTTGACGAATGAAGGATTAAAAGCATCCAATGTCCTTCAAAAGAAACGTGCCTGGTGTGTCGAAAAATCAACGGTATTGGCTGCAAGTGCAAGGAAATTTGGCATTCCATCACGTTTGGGCTATGCCATCGTAACCAATCATATTGGCGTGGATAAACTGACCAAAATGCTTCGTCGCGAAGAAATTGTGTTTCACG
>Ga0315908_10001086_pt1 | contig 20937 bp, 25 predicted proteins | sample LakEriMetagenome_12_FD_203520 | JGI IMG/M metagenome (GOLD analysis project Ga0315908, IMG submission 203520) | Freshwater fungal communities from buoy surface, Lake Erie, Ohio, United States - Buoy 4 MA124 | ecosystem: Environmental > Aquatic > Freshwater > Lake > Lake biofilm | place: USA... | reverse complement strand
AGCACCTTTGACGAAGAGAACCGTCTGTCTGCAGATTTCGTGCGGCAGGTACTCGATGCGGTCGAGGCAGGCAATCGCGAGGAAGCCTATCGGCTGGCAGAGCCGCTGCATGCAGCCGACATCGCCGACCTTTTTGAACTGACCGCCGCAGAGGATCGCGGCGACCTTGCCGTTGCATTGGGCGATCTGTTGAGCGCCGACGTGCTTGCGGAGATCAATGACTGGGTCCGCGAAGACATTATCGACGCGCTACAGCCGGCGCAGGTTGCCGACCTTGCCGGACAGTTGGATACCGATGACGCCGTTGCGATCATCGAGGATCTGGAAGAGGATGACCAACAGGCTGTCCTTGCAAAACTCGATCCCGAGGATCGCGCCGCAATCGAAGACGCGCTTTCCTATCCGGAGGAATCGGCCGGCCGCATCATGCAGCGCGAACTGGTGGCGGTTCCCGAGCATATCACCGTCGGCCAACTGATCGATTATCTGCGGGAAAATCAGGATCTGACGACCGAATTCTGGGAAATCTTCGTCGTCGATCCGGCACATCGCCCGATTGGCACCTGCCAATTGAGCTGGATCCTACGCACGCCCCGCAACATTGCAATTTCGGATGTAATGAAGCGGGAGCAGCGCTTGATCCCGGTCGATATGGACCAGGAAGAAGTCGCACTGCAATTCCAGAAATATGCACTCATCTCCGCCGCCGTAGTCGACGACGCCGGTCGGCTGGTAGGCGTGATAACCGCGGACGACGTGGTCCATATCGTTCAGGAAGAAGCCGGCGAGGATATATTGCGCCTGTCAGGTGCTGGCGAGGGCGACATTAACGAACCAATCGCCGACAGCTACAAGGCGCGTGTCCGCTGGCTGATCGCCAATCTGGCCACCGCAACAGTTGGATCATCAATCATCTGGTTTTTTGGCGGCGCGATAGAAGCGATGGTTGCACTTGCAATACTGATGCCGATGGTGGCCTCACTTGGCGGCAATGCAGGCACGCAGACGCTGGCGGTGACGGTGCGCGCACTGGCCACCAACCAACTGACCGAATCGAACACGATGCGATCAATTTGGCGCGAAATTCGTGTCGCGTTACTGATCGGAGCAACGGTTGCGCTTGTGGCCGGTGGGATGACAGGGCTGATCTTCGGCAACTGGCTTCTTGCCGCGGTGATCGGATCAGCCATCCTGTTCAACATCCTGATCGCAGGGCTTTCAGGCGTGGTCATCCCGATCGTGCTCGACCGTCTTGATCAAGATCCTGCGGTGTCGAGTTCGATCTTCGTGACAATGATCACGGATTCGATGGGCTTTCTCATTTTCCTTGGACTTGCGGTATTTGCCGGTCTTGCACCCTGATCAGCCCACGCCCAAATAGGCGCAATGCCACTCAATATGACCCGTATCGCCTTTGGAGCGGAAAACCATGCGCATTTGCGCCAAAGGCTTGAAGCCCATGCCTCGATCGGCGAAGTTCGGCTGACCACCCGTTATCTGCCAAAGCGCCACGAGGAGATGGTTGGTGGTTCGCTCTACTGGATTCTGAACCACAGCCTGATCGGCCGCAGCCCGTTGATCGGATTCATGGACAATGGCGAGGGCCGCACTTGGATTCGCCTGCGCCCCGAACTGATAGCCGTGCGCACTATACCCAAACGCGCGCATCAGGGTTGGCGTTATCTGGAAACCAAGGACGCCCCGCCGGACCTAGGCGCGGTTGATGCTGACGGACGAGACGAAATGCCGGCGCAGATGCTCGGCGAGCTGATGAAAATGGGGCTGGTGTGATTGCATTTCCTGGCCCGGCGGCTTAGCCAAGGCTAAAGATAGAGGGGCAGTGATGCGCAATTCAACACATATGGCCGATGATCGCGACACTCCAGAAGGCGACAAAGCTTTTCCGGGTGTCTGGCAAAGTCTCGGCTGGGTTGTGCTGTTTCTGATCCTTCAATTGATCGTCGGCGTTGCTACCATTGCCATTGCCGTCGCACTCGACAAAAGTGGCCGCGAACTGGTTGAACTAACCAACGATCTGACCTTTGTCGCAGGCCCGACCATTGCATCGCTGGTCGCCTCCAGCATCGCGCTGCTCGCATTGTTGTTTATCTACCTCAATCGGCAAAGCAGAGCCGCCCGCATCGGCCTTAACCGCTGGAGCGCGATCAGCCCGGTCGCAACGCTCGGCTGGGCCGTTGGCCTGATCGGTCTGGGGCTGACACTCAACTATGGCTATACCGAATTTGTCATCCCCGACATCGAGATGCAGCAGCAATTGCGTAAACTGTTCGCGGCACTTCCCGATACGATTCCCAACCAGATTATGCTTGTGACCGCCATCGTGCTCATTGCCCCGCTGCTCGAAGAACTACTCTTCCGCGGACTTCTGCAGAATGCGCTGCATCGGCATCTACCCACTTGGGCAGCCATCCTTGGTGCGGCCGCCATTTTCGGAGCAGTCCATATGGATCTCCATGCATTCCCCGCGCTCATGGCGATGGGGGCGGTGTTCGGTCTCCTATACTACAAGACCGGATCGCTGCGCGTTACGATCATCGCACATATGGCGAATAATGGCGCGGCGTTGCTGTTAAGCTGACTGGTCAGCGGCGGCGATTGCCCGCCACGCCTGTGCGAGCGTATCGACCGCAGAACCCAGTTCCGAAATACGCTCCGTTTCAGGATGGGCAAGCCGTTCATCCAGTTCCACCGCGAGCGCCGCATAAAGCGCATCAAGACTGGTGGCGAGCGCCGACGCATTGAAATCCAGGCCAGAGCGTAGCGACAGGATAATCGATCGCGCGCGATGCGCCTGCGGATCGTCAGTCAGACGCTGCCCGGTCTGCGCCCGCACAGTGAGAACTTGGATGCATAGCTGTAACTCGTCATAGAGCATGGCCACCAATCGGTGCGGATCTGCACGATCAATTTCGGCCTGCAATGCAAGCGAACGATATTGGGCGCTTGCCTCATCGAATTTGGCGTGAAGCATGGATCAACGCTCGTTCGACCAGAGTTTGATCTGCTGCTCGAGATAGGATTGCGTAGCCTTAAACGCACTCAATCGGGCATCGAGGGTCGCATAATGCTTTTGCAGCCGCGCTTCATACGCCGCCTCGCGCGCCTGCATCCGATCACGGTTTTTCGAAAGTTCCTGTGCCTCGGCTTCAAATCGCCTGCCAAGGCTTTCCAGCAATCCCCCCGGTGCTATCGCGGCATCGCGCAACGCATCAAGTGCATGCGCAAGGCCCGGGTCGGTTTCCGCCGTCTTCAGTGCGTTGCGCGGGGGATTGAACAAGGCCTCAACGGCATCGGGATGGTTTGCCAGCGCAGCATCAAGGCGTCGCAGATCGAGCGTCAAACTGCCAGACCGATCAAGCGTTATGCCAATGTCAGACAAGCTGTTGACCGCCGCATGGCTGGTCAAATCCCTGCCAATCAGCGCCATCAACTGCCGGTCAAGGCCGCGCAGATTGCCTGTCCCTCCGATCGTTTGCCGCGCTTCCTTCAAGCTTGACTGGAGTTGGTTGAACACAGTCACAAAATCGGAAACGGTCTGCTTGAGTGCGCTGGCCGGACGTATGCTGCCAAGCGAGATCAGGCTGCCAGCCTCTGCCTTTTGAAGCGTGAGTTCGACCCCGGGAACGATATCGGCGATCCGGTTCGAAGGCCGGCTATATTCAATGCCGTCAACGCGAAGGACCGCATCGCTCGCCGGTTGTGAAAGGGTAAGCCCCGTCGTCACCAGTTCAGCCAAAGCCGGATCTGCACCTGCCTGGGCCGTAAGCGTGAAGGCATTGGCGAGCCCGGTTTCACCCTTTAGCACGAGACGGAACTGGCCTTGATCGGGCACGACACTCGCACGAACCCCACTGCCGCTCGCATTGATTGCGTCGGCCAGCCCGGCCAGGCTGTTCGTTGCGGCGTCAATGGTGATGTCGTGCCCGACACCGCCAACATTGAGTGTCAGCATGCCGATGCCGATGGGTGCACCGGAAGATGCCACAAGCCCGCTATGTGCGGTCTGCGCTCGTGCCAGTTGACGTATCTCGATTTCAGTGGCGAGCGCGCCCAATTGCGCGCCTGGCAACGCATCTGCCTTGAGCGCGGTCGCATTGGAAACATTCGGCTGGCTGCTGAGGCTGCCGGTTTGCACCAGATTGGCCAAGGTATCAGCAAAACTGTCAAGATCAGCTCTGGCCTTTGCGACCGTACTGATCTTTGCCTGAGACGCCCTTGCAAGTACATCGAAGCGCTCGACCTTCGGCGCGCGGGAGGCCGCGGCAAGATCGCTGACCAGTTGGTTCACATTGATACCTGAGCCGAAGCCGAGGCTGTTGGCGATATTCGTTGTCATGACCCTGTCCTTCGCTCGATTAACGACCGAAAACGGGAAGGGTTTAGCGCAGCCAACACGCCCTGCCGCTGATCGCGCTTTCAGTCTTCGGGTCTCCCCTCCGCATCCATCCGTCGCGCCTGCGGAACCTCAACCGGCGGAGGCGGCGTTCGCGCGCCCAGTTCGCGATCAAGACGAAAGACAAATGCAAGGATGATAGCGACTGCCTGATAAAGATCTTCGGGTATGGGCTGCCCCGCACGCGTGCTGAAGTAGATCGCGCGAGTAAGCTGCGGATAATCGAGCGCTGGCACGTCATTGTCGGCGGCCAGTGCGCGCATTGCGAGCGCCACTTCGTCGCGTCCGCGCGCGACGACAAGTGGCGCTGCATCCAAGCCGGGACGATAACGGAGCGCGACCGAAAAATGCGCTGGGTTGTTGAGCACGACATTGGCATCCACCATTGCCTTGCGCGCGGATTGGCTGAGGATCGCCTGCTGGCGTGCGCGAAGATGGGCCTTCAATTCCGGCGAGCCTTCGGCTTGACGCAATTCTTCCTTCAACTGCTCGCGTGTCATCCGCAGACGACGAGTGCGCTGGAACATCTGTGCAGGAATATCGACCAGCGCGATTGCCGCCATCCCGGCCACCAGTGCAAAAAGCAGGTTGATCAAGCTGCCGCCAAGTTGATTGGCGGCGACCGAAACATCTGTCTCGGCAAGCCCGAGCAACCCAGCAAGCTCGCGATCCAGAAACCACCAGCCGATACCGCCAAGTATTGCGGCCTTTGCCAAGGCTTTCAATAGTTCAGTCAGCCCCTGCAGCCCGAACATCCGCTGTATCCCCGCCAACGGGCTGATTCGGTTGCCCTTGAATGCCATTGATTTCGATCGCCAGCCGAATGAACCGAGAAAGGCTGGACCAATGATCGCCGCCGCCAGCGTGACGGCAAACAGAACGCCAAGCGGTGACAATATGGGCTGAATCAAGAGCCAACTGCCATGCGCTGCATCGAAGGCGGAAAGCTGCGCGCGATCGACAGCAAGGCCTTCACGCAACATTTGCATGGAAGATTTGACCAGCCAAGACCCCGCAAGCGCGAGCCAGCCGACAGCCACCAACATCACCAGCGCGCTGGCCAATTCGCGTGACATAAGCACATCACCCTCGTTTGAGGCATCCTGACGCCGCTTGGGGGTTGGCTCTTCGGTTTGCTGGTCGCGGTCGGGAACGTCGGCCATGACGTCAACCTTTGGAGATGAGCGCAGCCTGCGCCATGGAATCGGATATGGCGCGCGCGAGCGCATCGGCCATGACCGGTGTCGCAATCGCAAGCAGCACAATGCCTGCCGCCAATGTCGCTGGAAACCCTATCGAAAACAGATTGAGCGTCGGCGCTGAACGCGAAACCATGGCAAAAACGGCCTGAAGCAGCAGCAACGCGGAAAGTACAGGCATGGCCACAGCGAGCCCCGCGGCAAAAACCAGACCGCCAAATTCCACCATGCTGCCAAGCGTGTTTACCGACAACCAAGCAGCGCCCGGCGGGAGCGTCTGGTAGCTTTGAAACACGATTTCGAAAAAGAGCAAATGGCCATCACCTGCCAGAAAAAGGAACAATGCCAGCATCGCCAGATATTGCCCGATAGCAGGGCTGGGCTGGCCAGTTGCCGGATCAGCCATTGCAGCAAAGCCGATACCCATGATGTTGCTGATCGCCTCACCAGCCAGAAGCGCCACTGCAAATCCGACCTGCAGTGCAAAACCCATTGCCAGCCCGACCAATGCCTCCCCGGCGATCAGCAGAAAGCCGGCGGCCGACACCAGACCGGCAGCAGGGATCGCAGGCTCGATCATGCTCGCAACGGGCATGCCCAGAGCAAGCGCGAGCAATAGCCGTAACTGCACCGGTACATTGCCAGCCCCGAAAAAGGGCGCAGCCAGCATCGCCGCGCCGGGCCGCACCATGGCCAGCATCCAAAGCTGAAGGCTGGCCTCAACATTGCCAAAGGCGAAGGCTTCCATCGCTCAGTTCAACAACAAGGGTATCCGGTCGAAAATCTCTCGGGTGAAATCGACCAACAGGAGCATGATGCTGCTTCCGAATATTGCCAGGCTGATCGCGACTAGCAGCAATTTGGGGACGAAGCTGAGCGTTTGTTCATTGATTGAAGTGGCGGCCTGCACCATCCCCAGAACCAGACCGGTCACCAGCGCGGGCAGAAGGATGGGCGCGGATGCCAGCGCAAGAATCCATAGCGCCTGCTGCGCAATTGAGATGAAGTAATCCTGCCCCACTTCAGCCTCCGCCGAAAGACGCGGCCAATGAACCCATCGTAAGCGCCCAGCCATCTACCAAAACAAACAACAGCAACTTGAAGGGCATGGAGACGATTGTTGGCGAAAGCATCATCATGCCCAGCGACATCAGCGCGGACGCAACCATCAAATCGATGATCAGAAATGGCAGGAAGATCAAGAAACCAATCTGGAAAGCGGTTTTCAATTCACTGGTGAGAAAGGCTGGCAGTAATATTGACAGCGGTACATCCTGCGGGCTGGCGAAGGGCGGCGATTTGGCGAGCCTAGTAAAGAGTGCAAGATCGCTTTCGCGGGTTTGGGCCATCATGAATCCGTGAAGCGAGGCGGTCGAACGGCTCACTGCTTCTTCGATTCCGATCTGTTGTTCACCGTAGGGCGTTATGGCGGTGCGGTTGATATCCGAAATCACAGGTGCCATCACGAACAGCGAGAGAAACAGAGCTAGGCCGACAAGCACTTGATTAGGCGGTGTCTGTTGCAACCCCAATGCGTGGCGCAGGATCGACAGCACGATGATGATCCGTGTGAAACTTGTCATCATCAGGACGAGCGACGGCAGCACGGTCAACAATCCCATGAGCAGCAGGATCTGCAGCGACAATGACAAGGGACGGCCATCGCCGGCCAAGTCATTCAATGCACGGTCCATTACACCGCCAGCGGCAGACTGTGCAACAGCGCTATCGGGGAGACAGGACAAACAAAGCAACGCCGTGATCAGCAGCAAGGAACGAACCACATTTCGGACAGGCAGACGGCCCAAGTTCGCACGGCGGTCAACTGACATGAAAGTCGCCCCGGTCATCACTGGCGATAGGTTGGACGGTTGTTCGCGTCACCGCGATCAAATGATGCCGCCCGCCAAATTCGACCACCGTTAATTTGATGCCGGTCGCGATCGGCAATATTTCCAGAACGCGGACCAGCCTTTCCTCGCCACTTGCGGCAGGCAGGCCGACCTGCAGCCGCTTCCACATCCACAAAGAACCCCAGGCAAGCGCACCTACCAGCGGGACAAGGAGCAGCAGGCGCAGCAAATATTCGCCAATCATGTCCGGCGCTCCAGCCCGGTGAGACGTCCATTGCCGGGCACAAGTTCCGTAATTCGGATACCGTAGCGTCCGTCTGTAGCAACAATTTCCCCACGGGCGATCGGCGCGCCATTGGCGCAGATATCGAGGGGCTCATGCACCTGACGGTCGAGCGTCACAACGCTGCCGATATCCAGTTCGGCAAGTTCGGCCAGCGTGATAAAAGTCGAGCCGACTTCCACCGAAAGACGCACCGTCACCCCTGATAGCAGGTCCAGCGTCGAAGAGAGAGGTGCGTCCTGCGCGGGGCGGGGCGCTTCGGTCATGTCACTCATCGCTGGATCCTTTCGCCATCGATTCAATCCTGATCGCTGCGCGGCCGTCGCTTTCCCCCAGCCTGCCTTGGGCAACGAGATGCTGGCCGATCAGCACTGGCACGGACGCCGGAAATGCTATGGGGAGAAAATCGCCGATCTTGAGGGCGAGGAGGCGCGAAGCCGGCATTTCAGGACGTGCCAGTATTGAACGCACCGGCAAGCGGACATGGCTGAGACGCGAAGCGAATATCTCTCGCCGGTTGGTCTTTGCCCGAACCGGCCGGATCTGCCGGGCCTGACCTTGGCGGCGCATGGCAGCAATGGTTGCGGCAGGAAGGGCGATTGACAGGGATTCGTCCGGTTTCTGGCGACCAATGGGCACATCAAGAATGATCATGCCGTCATCAGGCGGTACGATATCACCGGCCTCAAAACCCCATTCCACAAGATGGGGGTCAATGTCTGCGAGGCTTGTCCAACCTGCCTTCGTCATTGGTGCACATGACCGCGCCAGACGTTCGGCAAATCGCGCCTGCGCCCTTGAGCTGGGCACCATGGCGGAATCGCTAGCGGCAGTGCCGCCAAAAAAGCATTCGAACAAGCGCAGGAAAAGCCGTTGCGAAAAAGCGAGACGGATTGCGCCATAACCCTCCAATGTGTAGAGGCAGACGAGGTCGCCTGCATGGCCGGCAATCCAATCGGGATGCGAAGCGGCACTGCGTGTGGGGTCACCGACCACGCATTGCTCGTCACCAAATGTGGCCATCAGCTCTTCGACTGCGGTAGTCAGTCGCCGCGACGAAAAACCGGTGGCATCCAGCGAAGCAACACCAATTGAACCTGCGACAAGATTGAGCGGGCCGGCATTTTTTGCGGCCGCTTTCACTGGATCACCAGACTGTTGAAATAGACATTGTCGATCCCGCCAAACCCTTCCTTTTGGCGCAGGACCATATTGATGGCAGAGGTAAGCTGCCGCTGGAGCTGCTGCTTTCCCTGCGCGGTCGAGACCGAGGCAGGGTCCTGTTCGGAAAGCACCATCAGCACTGCGGAACGGATCGGGACTGCCTGCCGCTGGATGTTGCCGATCACCTTGCCATCATAATAGGTCGCAAGACTGATGCCGACCTGAATGAAGCCGGACCCATCGGCAAGATTGGCCGTAAATGGCTGTTCAATCGAGAAATAGGTTATCTCATATTTGGCAGCATCTACCTTGATGCGATCATTGGGAACGGCAACCGTTCCTTCTTTCAGTGGCGCAGCCTCGCTGGGCGCACCCTCGGTCGGCGCCGTCTCTGCATCCGAACTGCGCAAGACCAATTTGGGTCGGTCTATTTCCTTGGCGTTACCGTCTGGTGCAAAGGCGCGGGCATAAAATAATCCCGCTCCCGCACCCCCGACGGCGAGCAACAGCGCCGCCGCGCCAAGCAGCAGCCCTTTCTTGCGTCCTTTTTTCTTCGATTTTGCGACTGTGTCGGTCATGCCCCATCCTTGAATGCCATCAGGCAAATCGGCCGCGTGCCGGTGACCGTGCCTGATCCTGGTCCTGAACCGTTTGCCGGTCTGCATCGTTGAACGGCAGATATGGCACAGCATTTGCGCCACTCTGGTGGCGTCTGCCATCATCGCTTACTCCGTTTCGGAGTGAATAATCGGCAAGCATGATCCCCTTTTGGCGCAACTCTTCGAGCAGCCTTGGCTGATCGGCGAGGATTGCCTGCGTGGCGGCCTCGCTGGTGGTACGCAGTTCGATCGTCAGCCCGTTCAGGGTCTTGGTGAGCAAAACATCCAACGATCCCAAATGGTCTGGCGCAAGCTTGAACGAAAGGGTGCCGTCCACTGCACGGGTTTGCACCATCTCTCGCGCAACAATGCCGGTCCAGTCGCGATTGCTCATGTCCAGACGCCCCGCTTCGGCTGGAAGCGAAAGCTGCGGTAGGAAGCCATCCTCAACAAAAGCAGGCGGCATGAACGGCCAAGCTGCAAATGTCTTTTCCGGCGCGCTGGCAGGAAACTGCTGAAAAGCCGGATCCACGATTGACGGCGTTTCGACGGTCGCCGCCATCAGACGAGGTGACTGCAAAGCCATGGCGTCGAGCCGTACCGTCGGCGTGGCCTGCTCCAGCGGATTTTCAGGCCGGATGAATGCCGCAATCAGATCATCGGGCTTTTGCAGAACGCCGCTTGGCGCAGGCACGAACTGTTGCACCGGCTGACATAGAAGCGACGCAAGGCAGCTATCGTCAATCTCCGCAATACCAGCAGCTTTTCGGTCATCCTTCACCGCTTCTGGGGCGGAGGTTTTGCAAGCCTGGACCGCAGGGGCCAGCATGGGATCATCGGGCTGAACATAGGCATCCATTTTGGATGAATTCTGCTGGTTGGATTGCATTGGAGGCGGGTCAATGCCGACTTTGGGCGGGCAGACAGCAGGCCCGTCCGTTGTCGCAAGCGCTGCCCACTGCCCTGCGAAGTCATCGGGCTGCGGCGACACGACATTCGGCGTGCCGTCTGGAATGGGCGCTGCAGCGATAGATAGCCCGCCACAGGATGACGGAAGGATCATGGGCAACCTCATGCGTGCTTGCCCCTTCTTGGCTTGCCGCCAGCGCTGGATGACTGCCCGATTTCCGCCAAGCGCTTCTCGGATTTATGCGCTTCGTTGATCCGGCGGTCGATTATATCGCGGCGGCCGATTGCCTGTTGCGCATCGCGCTTGCGGGCAGACGCAAGCGCCCGAGCCGCTTGCACCGCTGGCTCCAGATTGAAGCTGGCGATAGCAAGCCGGCTCAGCCATTCGGCAGAAGCCGCAAGATCGGCTGCGCGGCCCTGCCCGCAGTCTATTGCCATCATATGGCGCGCAGCGGATAATTGTTGATGCTGCTGGACAAGGGCTCGAAGTTCACGTTCGGCCTGTGCAGCGGCGGATTCGGCGATGCGGCAGTCGAGCGCATATTTGCGCGCCACCCGCCGCAAACGGTGGGATCGATCGTTCATGCTCCAAAGCCTGTGATCAAAGCTGCGCGACCTTCGTTATAGGATATGCTGACCCCCTGTGGCTGGCAAAGAAAAGCCCGCATTTCGGTCTGTCTGACGACGGCCTCATCCAACAACGGATCATTGCCCGGCGCATAAGCACCCATCAGAATGAGGTCGCGGTTTTCTTCATGGGCAGACCATAAACGACGAAACTGGCTCGCCGCCGCTTGATGGGCAGGATCGGTGCAATCATTCATGGTCCTTGACAGCGAACGCGCCGGATCAATTGCGGGATAAATGCCTGCTTCAGCGAGGTTGCGCGACAAGATGATGTGGCCATCGACAATCGCTCGCGCCGCATCAACGATGGGATCGTCAAGATCGCCACCATCGGCCAGTACTGTGTAAAGCGCAGTGATAGAGCCCCGGTTTTTACGATCGCCCCCCGCCCGTTCGACAAGCCGGGGGATGATCGAAAGCGCCGATGGCGGATAGCCTTTAAGGGCAGCAGGCTCCCCCAGCGCGAGCCCGATTTCGCGCTGCGCATGGGCAACGCGGGTCAGGCTATCGAGCAAGAGTAGCACCTTTTTCCCAGTCGAACGAAAATATTCCGCAATCGCCGTTGCGCGCATCGCAGCTTTGAGGCGCAATAACGGCGCTTCGTCAGCTGCGGTCGCAACGATGACTGCGCGCCGTGCCACATCAGGGGGCAATTGCGTTTCGACAAAATCGCTGACCTCGCGCGCCCGTTCGCCGATCAGTCCTGTGACAATCACATCACATTCCGCCCCGGCAAGCATTTGGCCCATCAGCACCGATTTGCCGACGCCCGAGCCTGCAATGATCGCAACACGCTGCCCTTCACCCAACGTGAGCAGCGCGTTGATTGCCCGAACACCACAGTCGAACGTTTGGGTGACGCGGCTTCGATCAAGAGGGTTGGCTGAAATGCCGGCCAGCGGCCAACGTGCTGGCAGTTCTGGAAGAGGTCGCCCGTCGAGCGGCCGACCATGCGCATCAATGATCCGGCCCAGCAAACCTTCGCCGCAATGCGCCATGCCAGCAGCGCCGTCGACCATCGCTCGGCCGCCAACCGTCCATGGGGAATCGCTGCATAAGGGCATTGCGAGGATACGACCATCGCGGAAACCGACAACCTCTGCGGGAACCGACCGACCGTCGGCAACGTCAACCTTGAGCGGCGTCAGCACCGGGACCGGCAGGCCGGCAATTTCAAGCAAGCCGGCATCATGCGTCACAAGCCGGCCAAAGCGCCGTGGCGGCACATCGCGCAACGAGAGCGTTTGGAGGTGATCGGCCAATTGCTGGAGTGGAAGCGGCATCATGACGCCGGGTCCACACGTTGCAGCACTACGTCCAGGGCTTCCAACATGGGCGCGCGGCCGTGTTCGATCACACCGTCATCAAGGTCGAGACACATGCTGCCCGCGGCGATTGACGGATCAGCTCGAACTTCGGCGGCGATCTCGATATTCGACAGCAGAACGACATCGTCGGGATGCAGGCGCAAAATTTTGCGGTCAGTCTGGGCCGCGGCCATGGCAAGCACATCATCTACCTGCTTCGCCAAAAGGTCCGCATCGACAAGCGCATTGCCTGCAATGTCTCGTACCAGCCTTTCAACCGTGCTGCCGATAATCCGGGCCAGGGGCGAAATGTCGAGCGGCTGCAACTGTTCGGCGCTACGTACCAGGAGAAGCAACCGGTCGCGCTCCAGCGCAAAGGCCGTCTGCGCGACTTGCTGACCCTGTTCAAAACCTTGTGCAAAGGCGTCCTGCGCTTCGGTCGGGTCGGGCAGCACCACTGGGCCAGTTGCCGACCATGCCCGAAACCCCGCAGTCTCGTCGCCTGTGTTGACAGCGAAAGGCGTGAAGGCGGCATCAGACATAATCGTCATCCCGACCGCCGAGGACAATTTCGCCGGAAGCCGCCATGCTGCGTGCGACAGCGATAATCGACTTGCGCGCTGCGTCTACCTCTTCACGTTTGACAGGTGCCGTTTCCGCAAGTTCGTCGCGGATTGTATCGGCGGCCCGCGCTGACATTGTGGCAAGGAACCTGTCCATCAATGCCGCTTCTGTACCCCGCAGCGCAATTGCTAGGATCGCCGCGTCAATTCCGCGCAACACGGCACCAAGCGACTTAACGTCGAGCCGGTTGAGATCTTCAAACACGAACATCTCTTCCTCAATCGCCTCTGCCAGCAGCTTGTCTTTCTTACGCAGCAGGCGCAGCAGGTTTTCGCCATCGGGCCGGGAGAGGCTGTTGACGATCTTAGCAACATTCCCTTCGCCGCCCAGATCGACATGCAATGCCTTTCTGCGTGCATCCACGGCTTCGGTCAGCACCGCTTCCAGGTCGGCGAGCGCTTCGGTCCGCACAGACTGCAATCGGGCAGCCCGATAGAGCAGGTCCGCCTGTCGTGCAGGGTCAAGCGCAGCGACTGCATCGGCCGCCATATCAGCAGTCAGCGCCGAGATAATCACTGCGCCGACTTGCGGATGTTCGATCGCAATCACATCGGCAATGATCTGCGGGTCCATCCAGCCGAGCATTTCCAGCATCTTGCCATTTTGGCGCGGAGCAATCGAAGACAGCAAATTATCGGCACGGACATCGCCCAACGCTTCTACCATCACGGTCCGAATCTTCCGGTCGGCGCCGGGTGCCAGAGCCGAAACCTCGCGGATGCCAACGACAAAGCGAGCAAGCGCTCCACCCACCGCCTGTTCGTCGGCCTCGGCGGCCGCATACATGGCGCCCCCCAATTGGCGAACCTCTTCCGGATCGAGGTGGCGCAGGACTTCAGCGGCCTCCTCTTCCTCGAGCAGCATCATCAGGATTGCAGCCGATGGCGCGCCGGCCATGTCTTCCCGGTCAATCGACATCGCGTCGCTCCTGCATCAGATGGCGCAATATATGGGCGGCACGCTCCGGATCCTGTTTTACGAAACTGCGCACCAGCTGCGCCCGCGCTTCATATCCTGGGGCAGCCTCGATCATGTCGAGGGTGATATCGGAACTGCTGCCGGTCGGGCGGGGTGCACCGTTCGGATCGGTCGCCTCAAGCAATTGCATCTCGATCAGGTCGGACTGCTGTTTTGCTTCGGCCGCCCGCCGCTTCATCGCCTTGCGCAGCGGCAAGCCGAGCAACAAGAGCACCGTGATTGCGCCCAGAACGGCACCGGCCTGCCGCAGCATTGGCCAGAACCAGGGTTCATTCCATGGAGCGATTTCCGGAGAGACGGTTTCAGCAAAAGGCCGCGCGGATATCGCAACCTGATCGCCGCGTTCAACGTTGAACCCGACCGCGCCTTTCACCAGCGCGTCGATCTTTGCAATGTCCGCTGCGGACAGCGGCGGCGCACCTTTTGCCTGACGCAATGCCACGGCCACCGAGATACGGGCGAGCTGACCCTGCGGTTCATGCGTGACGGAAATTTCACGGCCAAGTTCGAAACTTCGGGAGAAATTCTCCTCGCTGGAGCCTTGTGTGCCGGGGGCGCCGGTGGCGCCAGGCGGGGTATCAGCAACGGTTGTGGCTGCCGGCGGTTGGTTGGAAAGGGCACCGGGTATGCCAATGGCACCGGCAGGCGCAGATGTATTGCGCATGTTGCGCCCTTCTTCCCGACGCAGCGCACGGCCATCTTCCGGGAAGGTTTCCCGGGTGGCCTGGCTTTCGCTCGCGTCGACATCCGCATTGACCTCGACCGAGAAATTGTCGCGGCCCAATATCGGTGTCAGCAGACTGATCAGTGCCTCACGGTACCGAGCCTCCATCCGCAACTGCAGGTCGAGCAGAGCGTTATCTGCACTTGTGATAGCGGACAGCAGAGCCCCCGATTGGTCGATGACCGACACTTGGTCGGCCGTCATCCCCGGAACGGAGGAAGCCACCAGATGGCGAATTGCGCGAACCTGTGTCTCGCTCAATGTGCGCCCCTGCTGCAAGGTCAGCATGATTGACGCGGCAGCCGGCTTGGACTCACGAACAAAAACACTCTGTTCGGCAATTGCCAGATGCACCCGCGCTACGCGAACCGAATCGATTGCCTCTATCGTACGGGCCAAATCGGCTTCGCGGGCGGCGCGCAGCGTTTCCCCCTCAATCGCGCGGCTTGCTCCCATTGGCAGCGCGGCCAGCATCGCATCACCGCTCGGTTGGGCCTTAGGCAGCCCCTGCCCCGCAAGCATCATTTTGGCCTCGTGCAGTCTATCTGCATCAACCGACAGCGCACCACTTGACGGATCGAGCTTGTAACCAATGCCCGAGGCCTGCAGTGCCTCTGCAACGGCAGCCTTGTCGGCTTCAGCAAGCCCGGCATAAAGTGGGGTTTGTGCCGGTGCCTGCAATGCGAGCCACGCCAAGGCAGAAAGGCCTACAACGCCGAGTAAGGCAACTGCAGGCAATGCACGTACGAGCGCCGGCTGGCGGAAAAACTGCAAAACGCCGCTCCATCGCCCCGTAGAGGCGATAGCAGGAGCACCGATCTGGACATGCGCGGGCAGGATTTGTTGTTCGGCCATGGCTTAGACCGGCATGTTCATGATGTCGCGATAGGCAGACAGGAGCTTGTTGCGCACCTGCAACGTCGCCTCAAACCCCAATGATGCCTTTTGGCGCTCAACCATCACGCTCACAATGTCATGCGTTTCCCCACGTTCATAAGCCGCTGTCAGTTCGGAAGCCTTCGCCTGTTGGGCGTTGACGGTCTGGACTGCCTTCGTAAGGGTTGCACCGAAAGACGTGGCTGGGGCGGGGGCGCTTGCGTCTCCGCCATTTTCCAGCCCCGCAGCACGTTGCAGCGCTTGGTTCTGGGCAATGATGGCCGAACGCATCTGGAGTAATCTGTTCTGGTCAATGGCTGTCATATTCTGGTCCTGGTCATTTACGCCCAAGCCAAAGCAACCCGCGTGCCAATAACAAAAATTACTTGTCTTACATATACTTGCTGTCTTTTTTTAAGCTGCCAAAGCCATGAATGTCAGCTTTCCGACATGCCATCGCTAAAGCCCCGACCGCAAGCGCCGTTACAGCTTTCGTGGCCGCTTGGCCCGTTGGGGCATCAGCCGCCAAGTCGGAAAGGAAATATCATGACTGTAATCAACACCAATATCAGCGCCATGCGTGCCCAGAACAGCGCACGCGTAGCCAGCGACATGCTGGGCACCGCAATGGAACGCCTGTCGACCGGCAAGCGTATCAACGGCGCGAAGGACGACGCGGCCGGCCTGGCCATCGCAACGCGCATGGATGTAAAGGTACGTGGCCTCAATCAGGCAGTCCGTAACGCCAATGACGGCATCTCGCTGGCCCAGACGGCGGAAGGTGCAATGGGCGAAGTTTCCAACATTCTTGTCCGGATGCGCGAACTATCGGTTCAGGCGGCCAACGGCACCACCGCAGCCTCTGATCGTGCCGCGATCCAGACCGAAGTGACCACGTTGCTCGGCCAGATTGACGATATTGCCGGCCGCACCGATTTCAACGGAACCAATTTGTTCGATGCCGCCGGCACATTTGAAATCCAAACGGGCGTCGACACTGGCCAGACTGTCGCCATCGCCTTTACCAGCATGAATGCGGCCGGGCTTGGTGTAGACGGCATCGACATGTCGACAACCGCCGGGGCGTCGACAGCCATGGGGCTGATCAGCACGGCAATCGACACTGTTGGTACAGAGCGCGCCAATCTGGGTGCTGCACAGAACCGGCTCGAGGCGACGGTCAATAACCTCACATCGACCGCGACCAATCTCACCGAGTCCCGTTCGCGTATCGAGGACGCAGATTTCTCTGCAGAATCGACCAAGCTCGCTGCCGCACAGATCCTTTCGCAAGCCTCGACCGCGATGCTCGCGCAGGCGAACCAGAGCCAACAGGGCGTACTCAACCTGTTACGTTAATTCCCAACCCACAGGGCCGGCGCCTACTGGTCCGGCAATGGCCCACCCACTGGCGCCCCGATGGATCATTTCCGTCGGGGCGCTTTTATTTGCGGTTTACAAACCACAGGCAGGACAAAAAGCAGGCAGGATCATTACGCCTCTTTAGCATCAGCGAATCTATTGACCCCGCAAGGCGCGCCGCCTATAGGCCGCGTCCTGTCGCGCATATAGCCGCGCGACGCCGGTATGGCGGAGTAGCTCAGGTGGTTAGAGCAGCGGAATCATAATCCGCGTGTCGGGGGTTCGAGTCCCTCCTCCGCTACCATTCCTTGATCCGGAAGCTTCCACTAGCTTCCGCATTTTTCCAAAAATCGAAAGAAAAGCAGAGGTTTGCGGGTGATTCGCGTCCGCATGCGCCCATGGTCTTCCACATGCAGCCAGATTTGGTTTGGGGGTATTTTGGGGGTATTTTCGCGGAGTGTCGGAAAGGAGCGATACCCCCAATGCCTCTCACGGAGACTCAGGCCCGAAATTCCAAGCCAAGTGATCGCGCCTACAAGCTGGCCGACGGGGAGGGCCTATTCCTGTTCGTCCAGCCGAACGGATCAAAGTTGTGGCGGATGAAGTACCGCTTCGCAGGCAAGGAGAAGTTGCTCTCGTTCGGCGCTTACCCAGACCTCGGGATAGCTGCAGCGCGTGCCAAGCGCACAGCCGCAAAGGCGTTGCTAGCCGAGGGCAAGGATCCAATGAAATCCAAGGGGGAAGTGATCTCGCAGGAGGGTGCCACTTTCTTTGATGTCGCAAAGCGCTGGCATGAAAATCGAAAGAGCGCGTTGAATGCCGCGCACGCCGAACGCGTCTGGTCGCGCATGGAAAGGGATGTCTTTCCAGCCATCGGCGAGAAACTCGTTCATGAAATCACGGCGCCCGACGTCCTGGCAATGATACGCAAAATCGAAGCAAGAGGCGCGCTCGATATCAGCCGGCGTGCGAAGCAAGGGGTGGGGCAAGTCTTCCAGTTCGCAATCGCGTGTGGCCTGGCCTCGAATGATCCGACGACACATCTGCGTGGGGCGCTAAAGCCGCGACCACGAGTGAAGCATATGAGCCGTCTGCCGCTCAGCGAATTGCCCGCATTCATCGAGAAGCTGCATGCCTACCAGGAAGAGGGCGAACGGCGGTCCTCAATCACCCGTGACGCAGTTCTCTTTGCGCTCCTGACTTGGGTTCGAACGAAGGAGCTCCGCTTCGCCGCCAAATCCGAGTTCGAAGACCTCGGCGGCAAATCACCTGTCTGGCGCATACCGGCCGAGCGAATGAAGATGGGACGAGAGCATTTGGTGCCCCTCTCGCAGCAGGCAACGCACATCGCGAAATCCATGATAGCAGCAGCGCCTGGCGAGTTTCTCTTCCCGGGTAATGGCCCGAACAAGCCGCTTTCAGAGAACACAATGATCTACGCGCTCTATCGCCTCGGATACCACAGTCGCCAAACCGTACACGGCTTCCGGGGCTTGGCGAGCACCTGGGCCAATGAGCAGTTGGTCGAGTTCGGCAAGCCGCCCATGTGGATCAGGAAATACCATGAGGATTGGGTCGAACTACAGCTCGCGCATTCGGAGAAAAACGACGTGCGTGGAGCTTACAATGCCGCTGAATACCTGGCTCCCCGGCGCCGGATGATGCAGGACTGGGCTGACTATCTGAGCGGCGGGAAGGTGATCGACATCAAGAAGGCAGGGAAGCGCGCAGCCTGATAACTATGGCTTCGATCAGACCGGTCCAATCCAGTCTCTGCGCGCAAACGATCTCGACCTGCGACAACCCCCTCGACAATCACCGCTGATCCGACGAATTCGCATTCGGGTTCTTCGCTCTCGATGATCCAGACGACTTCGTCTGTCGTGGTCAGGAACAACCCGCGTCTACCACGGCTCAAAATTCCCGAGACGCGTATTCGACCCACGCTCACAACGTCCCCCGTTCAAAACCGCCAATGGCGCAGCACTTCACGCACATAGGCCGGCGTCTCGCCATTGCGAGGAATACCGCCTGCGCGCTCGACGGCACCTGGACCTGCGTTGTATGCGGCGAGGGCCAGATGAACCACCCCGAACTTGTCCAGCATCTGGCGTAGGTATCGGGCCGCACCCAAGATGTTCGCCTTGGGATCGAAGCGATTTGAAACGCCAAGGTCCCGCGCTGTCCCTGGCATCAATTGCCCCAAGCCTGCGGCCCCGGCCTTGCTGATGGCCATCGGATTATATCGTGATTCCGTCCATACAAGAGCGTCGAGAAGGCCGCTTGGTAGCGAGTATTGAGCCTCAGCAGCGTAAACATGAGGAAGGTAGCTTGCCCGACGGAATCCCGATGGCGCGCTGCCTTGGGGCTTTGGATATCGATAGGGCAAGTAGGTTCGACCCGCATCGGTAGCCGGCGGCTCGGACGAGGCCGTTGGAGGCTTTCTCCAAATGCCATGTTCGACGAGAAGGAAGCCATCAGTCCCTTCTGCAACGCGGAAGCCGTCGGTCGTCAACTCCGAGGCAACGGTCATCTGAGGGGGCTCCATCTCCTGCGCGTTAGCGGGGAGGACGGACCCAAATCCTGTCGTTGCCCCTGCAACTACTGCCCATTTCAGTCTCATTCCCGAATCCTTTGGTGGTCGAATCGGGAAAGAACATATATAGAACATCTGATGTAGGAAAATGAAACGTCAGCGACGCAGAGCGGAGGCTGCGCGGGTGGAGGCAAGTTACGATGGAGATGCCCCCATGCACCAACACCGATCATCCCAATTCCAAGGTCTGCAACTGGAAAACAGCGCGCGCAAGATAGTCGAGCAGCTGGGCGGTGCCTGGTCGCGTTCGCGCGGAATGTGCTGCTGCCCGGCCCACGACGATCGCACTCCTTCGCTAAGCATCACACTCGGAAAGCGCGCAATTCTTGTTCATTGCTTTGCCGGCTGCACGAACGGGGCGGTGATAGAAGCCATGGCCGGGCTCGGAATACGAATTGCGGACCTGTTCGATGGCACGAGTGGTCCGATCGTGGCCGAACCGCGCGAGGAAGTCGCCAATCGCAATGCGCTGAGGCTCTGGCGTGAGGCGTCGACCATCGCTGGCAGCCCCGCCGAGAAGTACCTTGTGTCCAGAGGCATCACGATTTCTTCGCCGGAGCTGCGTTTCCACCCGCATATGCCGCTGGGGCCAAAGGGTGCTGTCCAGTTTCTACCCGCGATGGTGGCGGCCGTGCGCAATGATGCCGGAATTCTGTCGCTGCACCGCTCCTTCCTTGACCTCGACAAAACCAGCTTGGCTTCTTTCGATCAGCCCAGGCGTGCGTTAGGCAGCCCCGGTTCTGGGGCGGTGCGTTTCGCGTACCCGCATGGAGGACGCCTTGGCCTCGCAGAGGGAAACGAAACGACCCTCTCAGCGATGCAAATGTTCAAGGTTCCCTGCTGGGCGACGCTGGGAAACGAACGCTTCGGCTTGGCCACAATCCCGGAATCGGTGCACCAGCTGTATCTCTTTGTCGACAATGATGCGGGTGGGCACCTTGCTGAAGAGCGTGCGCGAGAGGCCTACGCTTGCGAAGGGCGGCTGATTGTCACCAGGCGTCCGGAGCTAACCGGCGACGACTGGAATGATGTGCTCATGCGCTCAGTCCGAGCTGCGGTCTGAATGTCGGTGAGAGGAAAGCGGGCTTGGGGCCTTGTGAGGCCCCCGGGCGGATTTATCCGAACGGACACCCGGACAAACCCAGGGCCTCTTCAGGAGGTCTCTCATGTCACACGCAAATACCGCTTTCGCATTCTCCGATCCCGCCGAGCCGCCAGTGCTGGCAGCGGCGAGGGCGCTGGCCGCCCGGCTCGCTGCAGATCAAGCAATTTCACGGCTCACTGTGAATGCAACGATGGCCGATCACTTCGGCGGTAGCGACGCCGAAGGACGCTGGTCTGTTGATTGTCGTTGAGAAGTGACCCGTTAGGGGCATAAGTTTTCACTGAGATTTGACCCATGTTTGAACCACACCCTGACCG
>Ga0315908_10001085_pt1 | contig 20950 bp, 48 predicted proteins | sample LakEriMetagenome_12_FD_203520 | JGI IMG/M metagenome (GOLD analysis project Ga0315908, IMG submission 203520) | Freshwater fungal communities from buoy surface, Lake Erie, Ohio, United States - Buoy 4 MA124 | ecosystem: Environmental > Aquatic > Freshwater > Lake > Lake biofilm | place: USA... | reverse complement strand
GTTATAAGTCATTTTATATACGACATATCCACCTTTGTAACTCTTCCATTTCAAAATAATTATCTTGAAACTCTTTTGAGTTAATAAAACCCATTGTATTTGTTCTTAACATTCCTCTGAGTTCAACATATCTAATTATTTTGTTTTCAGTTTCTTCATCACCATCTCTGAAATTAAAACGACTTATAACATCAGATATATGTAATTTTTTATCTGTGTCATTAACTTCTGTATTCTTATTATCTTTCTCCATATTATTTAAGTTTTGTGTTCCAATTTAAGAAAAAACTACATATATCTGTAACCGTTATGTTTAATTCTCCGTTTCACTGAATGGAAACCAATATTCACCAATATAATACCCATTTTCATTACAATGTTTTTCGACATCTTGATAACTACGTCTAACAACAGATATATTCAATTGTTTTTGTCTTTTAAATAAGTTTTTAATAAATTTTATCATTTGTTTTTCAATTTTAAGTTTGTATTCAACTGAATATATCTGTGATTGTTATATTCAATTAAACAAAATTTATGTGTTTAATCAAAAAACCAAATACCTGTTAAAGCACCACCAATAAGCATAATAGCTAATATTATCCAACTAATTTCTGAAATTTTGAACCATAAATCACTTCTTTTATTATCACTATTCATAAGTGACCAAGAAACTCCAGCAACTATAAGAGTGACAAAAATTAGTGTGAAGTAAATTTTAAAATATATCATGTTTTTTGTTTTTTATTCATATTATCATCAAACGTTATGGTTAATTAAAACCGTGTATGATTATATTACCTATAATGTATATTATTAGAAACCAGACTGGCCATAATAATAGTACATCATATAATAAGAAATCGTGTATTTTATCTAATTTACTTTTTTTCATGTTTTTATTTTAACTTTTTTAAATTTTCACATTGTTCAAAATATTCTCTTTTTTCAAAGAATTCAATTAGTTCATCTAGTTCCTCATTTGAGTATTCAATCTTATTCTTTTTAATATCCAAATATTTTGAATAATGTTTCCAAAGATTAAGAGTTTCTTGTCCATCATTCAACTCATTTAAGAGTTTAATTTTATCTATTTCGTTCATTTTTCCCACGCACATCCTATTATTCGTCTTAATATCGGAACTTCATTTTTATTTACCAATGAAATTTCTTCCCTTACAGCATCACCACTTTTGGATAGTTTTGTTTTTTTAAAATCATCATACGTCATAACAGTAAGTTCTTCTTCATCCTTTGAAATTATTTTTCCAAAAGTGTTCCAACTCTTATACGTTACGCCACCCATTGTTCTATTGGCAACCCATTTTACATAATCGCCATTTTTTAATTTATCAAATTCCATATTTTTTCCACTAAAATTTTAAAAACACATCTTTGAGTATTCATCTAAATATTCTTGAAAGTTTATTGTCCTATCAACTTCTTTCAATGTTTCTTCAACTATCAATTTAAGTTGTTCATTTTCTGATTCAACAACCCATCCTTGTCCAATAACCCATTTGTAATTTACTTCTTCCATATTTTAATGTTTTGAGTATTGATTGAGTTTAGATATGAAAAAAGATAAACACTTTTCATCATCACTGAAAAATTCTTTAGGTGAATTTTCCCATAAGTTTTCATCTGATAGATGTTCAGTAAATGAAATCATATCATAACCATATTTACCGAGAGTTTTCATCATCATATTATTACTCTCAGTGTTAATACGTTTCTGATCATTTACTTCATCATCAGATAAGACGAGGAAATTCATAACAGAAATAATACACTTAATATAATCTTCTTTTTTCATATCTTTTAATTTATCATCGGACGTTATGTGTATAACCAATAGAGGTGGACTGCTCCGAATCAACTTTATCATTCAAAAAATTAAAACAAAAAAGCCCACCCATATTTTTTTATTTATATTCACCTTCAAAATATCCATCAAGGTATAAAATTAAGTCCTTTCGGTAATCTTTTATAGGATAATTGTCGTTCATGTGACTACCTCTACGAGCTATAAAATACCATCCATCTTTTTCGGTGTAAAATAATCTTTTCTTTCTTTCCTCTCCATTGTGATTAAATGTAAAAAGAATAGAATTAGCAATACAAATGCCACCACTTCCTCCGTTTAAATCTAATTTAGTTTCGGGCGGAAAAATATGATATTGTCCATCATTATCTGACTTATACCAGAAACAAGGTTCGTATTTCACAACACATTTAATCAAATCACAAATAACTTCTTTAAAATCTTCGTTAAATCGCTTCAAAGTATCAGTTAATCTTTTGTAATCATTTTCAGATTCTTTTTTGTTGTTTTCGCCTCTAATTTCAGAAGCTAATTTAGAAATTGTCATCATTTTGTTTTTATTTATTAGTTATTAAAAATTTGTTCACTTTTTTGTTTTAATTTTTTTGTTCATTGCCTCGATTAAAGTTTATATTAAAATCCCTACTGGTTATAACAGCGTATAAAATACGTTAAAACGATTTTTTACACTCAACCGTTAGTAATCATGTTAAGGAAACGTAACGCCTTTATCAATGTTTAACTTATTTTTATCAATTAACAGTTCATCATAAGGTATGTGCATCCACTCAATAACGATTCCTTCCAAAGTAGTTTTCCACATATCAAACCATTCTCTCCCATTCCAATAACACATTTTTATATAAGCATTATTCATTCTGCATATATAACCACCATTTTCTGATGGGTTTGATTTGTTCCAAGTTTTATCCATAATTTTACAGTTTAACACTTCTTAGATAAGTGCAAACATCACCATCTGAACACATTTTTACTTTTGGATAGTTAAATCCCTTACTTGCTTGTTTTCTGTAAATGTCAAACAGTGTTATTTTCTTTACTGCTTTTTGCTTTGTTTTTGCCATTGTATTATATTTAAGATTTCAACTATTGTTCTTTTGATCTTTATCATAGAAGCAGTGTCTCGAAATTGCTTCTTGTTTTCTTGACTAGACTATCAGCAAAATCGAAAGCTTGCTCATCTTTGTCGAAATACTCAGTGATTACATCATCTTCTAGATGAATTTCGACTAGAGATTTCCTGTAGAGAACTTCTCCTTGCATTGTTGTTTTTTCGGAAGTTGTTACAGTTTCTTGAGAAACGTAGTACTCTTCATCAAGTTTCTCGTAGTCAAGAATACCTCTGTGATAATCTCCTTTGTAGTACAATCCAGGCTCGAAATACTCAGTTGTTTTGAATAGACCAAAGAAACTGTAATTAACTGTCTTTTTCTCTGGTAGCCATATAAAACTCTTGTTTCTTTTCTTTTTCTTCACGATTATCTTAAAAATTCTATCTAAGCGAAACATGGCTTTGTTTTCCATAATCTGAAGCTCTAAATTCTCCATTTCGTTTTTATTTTTCATTTTCATAAGTTTAATAACAGCAAATAATTAGTGGTACAACACATATATACCTTCATAATCACCAAAAATAGTTAATTTTTCATTTGGTATATTGTAATCGAATTTTAGTTTATTACCTTCTATGTCCCACACATCAGTTATGTATTTCGCTTTGATGAAAAATAAACTATTATTCCCATTATATTCTTTTCTTATTAATCTTGTTTTCATTTGTATAATCTATTTGTAAAAAATTTTTAATCATGTAGTTTTAACTGTATAATTCTTTTTTACGCTTGATGAAAAGGAACATGAGATGAGCTAAAGAAAAATAAATCTTCTTTCTGTATGAAGTAGTGATCATCCGCTTTGTCTATTAATGTTTTAGATGCAGCTTCTCTCATTGTTACTATTTCTACTCTAATTCCAGTACCTTTTAAGTAATCTACCAAATCACAGTAATCACTATCTCCAGAAAAGATAACTATGGTGTCAACTTTTTCCGCAAGTTTTACAGCTTGAATAGTTAACGGAATATCACAAGATTTGTTACAAGGCATAACTATACCGAAAAAGTTTTTCTTTAACCTATCAGCAAATTTTTCGCTGATATGTTTACCTTCTCTTAAGTAAATAAATCTGTTTAAGCTTCGGCCTTTTAGAATTTTTGGAACTACTATATCAAAATTTAACATAGCTCCCATTTCATACATATTAGTAATGCTCATTCCTATATTATTACCATCTACCAAGATGGCAATATTCTGTGCGTGATTGATTTCCATATCCATGATTAGTTATTTTCGTGTCCTCTAAATAATGTTCTAATTCTTTTTTTCAATTCTTCTTCAGCAATTCTTTTGATGGTAGCCATTTCAATTCTAGTTTTTTCATCTCCTTCTCTTATAAAATCTTTGCATACTTGAACAGCTGTTCTAAGTTCTGTAAGAGACATTGCAGCTTGATTAACTATCTTAGAGTCTTCGTTGTACGTGTTAAGATGCTCTTTCATATCTATAGCCGTTAAAACTTTAGAAAGGCTCTCTTGTTTAACGTCATTTCCTTTTTCTATTTTCCCTACCGTAGCTTCCGATACGCCAGATTTGTAAGCTAATGTAGATCTAGACCATGTTAATCTTTGTCTTTTTCTTTTAACAGCTTCTCCTAAGTGTAATTTATTCATGATTTTTAGTTTTAAATGATACAAGTTATTACTTTAAATTTTTCTATTAATAATTTTTTAGCTACTTTAAAATCTTTAGCTTTGTTTAACTTTAAGTTACGTTCTTTACTGATCATTTTTAATAACGGAAATGCCTCAGATAATTTTGTTCTTCCTACTATTTTCTCTATCATATTTTATTTTTTTAAAAAATAACAAACTTATTGCCTTATGGAAAAGAACTCATAAGAAAAATCTAATATATAAAAGAAACATATTTAATGGAAATAACTTTCATATCTGATACACATTCCAGACATCATTTGATGACTAGAGATCTTCCAGGCGGACCTATGATTATTCATTGCGGTGATGTTTCTACTAGAGGAAGATTTCAAGAAACCCAAGAGTTCATAGATTGGTTTGCTTCTTTACCGTACATGTATAAGATATTCATAGCAGGAAATCATGATTTTATTTTTGAAAAAGAAAACAATCTAACTATTCCAGACACTATTCATTACTTGCAAGACTCTTCAGTTACTATCGAAGGTATTAAGATATACGGTTCTCCGTGGCAACCGTGGTTCTACGATTGGGCTTTTAATTTACCTAGGAGTGGACCAGGATTAGCGTCTAAATGGGAAAGTATTCCAGTTGATACAGATATTTTAGTAGTTCACGGACCTCCAAAAGGTATTTTAGATAGAGTTTACCGAGGCGGAGAGAATGTAGGTTGTGAGCTTTTAAGAGACAGAATTTTAGAAGTAAAACCTAAAATTGTTTCATTTGGACACATACATGAAGCTCATGGAAAAGAAGAGATTGATGGTGTTACTTACATCAATGCTTCTATGTTAGATCTACAGTACGAGTATACTAATTCTCCAACTGTAATTGATTATTCATCTTTGACGCAACGTACAGTAGCGTAATCCCATACGTCTGCTAATCCAATTTCCCAGGTTTCTGTCACTTTGACAACATAAGCTTTACTGCCTAAACTATCTGATGCCCACCAGAAACCTCCTTCTAGGATTTGAGATTCTTTGATTATTAAACTATCTGATATAGCACTGTGATAACCTTTGAATCCATTTCCAGATTTTAGCATCCAATTTCTCTGTGTCTGATTAATTTTTCTTAACAAAGTATCCCATTCACCAAGACGAGGCAATCTCCAACCTACTGGACAAACTTTTAACGCAGCTGCGTAATTAAAGTATAAACTGTCTACTACAGGATTGACGAAATTACCCACTCCTTTTTGGTCCTTCTGAGTTTTAATATCTAGTAAATTTGGAAAATCTCTCAGTCTTAAATCATCTAGTAGCCAAGTTTTCCAGGAGACGTTGTAGTACTCATCTAGTTCAGAAACTTTTACAGTCCTATAATTATCTTTACCGTAGTAAATTTCTTCTCCTTCTGTAAAATCCCTATTCGTGATTTTGACTTGAGAATGCAAACTGGATGTTAAAAATAAACAAAAAATAATTTTTTTCATAAACCAAATTTTTTACCTATTATTCCACCTCGTTCTATAATATTCTTTGGATCTAAAGCCCAGAAGCCAGTAAATTTATCTGTGCGCACTGTGCGCCACTGATCAAAGTAGATCTTATATCCAAAATCTCCAACATTACATGTAGGCCATTTCTTTCTAATCGCTTTCACAATAGGATCATTTTTCACATCTTCTAGTATAGTAACATCATTACTATAAATCAATCTTTTCTGTAAATCCCATTTGACACCGGTGATCTTTTCTAATTCAGGTATTAGAAAAGATCTGATCCAATCTGATTTTGGATGCTGTTCAGTGTCTGCTAATTCAAACCAAGCGTATGATCTCATTTTTACTTTTTAGTAAAAATAACTAATATTATATGAAAATAGAAACGTGAGTCAAGATTCTATTACTTTAAAATGAATTTCCCTGTTAGGATTATCAGCGTGTTCAGCTAAATCTCTTTTCAATGTTCCAACTATCCAGTTGCACATTTCCGGAGAATCAGTTTCACATATCTTGCTAAAAGGGTATCTATGTCCTGTGTCAGGATCTATGTCTACAAAACCTATTTCGTATTTCATAATGTTAAAATTCTCCGTACTCTACTTGAGCACATTTTAAACCTAATTTTCTCCAAGTTTCAACTACTTGATTTCTATCGTCAAAAACCATAACAACATTATAATTGTCTTTAATATCATTATTGTATATCTCTTCTTTGATGATAGAATCTTTCCTAAAGTCACCAGCAGGTCTCATGAACAGAGCATCAAAAGGAACATCATGTGCTTTCATCCAAGATTCTGTTTCTGATTTACAAGAACCGTCTCTTCCTGAAACTGCTAAAATAGTAGCTCCAGCTTGTTTTAATGCTTTAAGAGTGTTGATGACAGGAAAGTCAGGATCATCTAATCCTACATTATGCCACTCAAAAGGCCCTCTTTTCCCGTTCATATGAGCGATCGTCCCATCGATATCAGTGATGAACGCAAAAGGTAGATCGCTTCTGTTTCCCTTCCAGTCTTCTGAATGATCTTTTTTCATTCTATTTTTCTGAGGAATAGATTCGAAATTGAACTCTTTCTTTAAAGTTTCGAAATCTTTATGCATCTTCAAGATTATTTCTTCTCCAACTGTTCTTTCTCTTTCTAAATCTCTTGCTATGCAAACTTCTAAAGGAGTGTCAAAAACTTGAAAAGAAATATTTGCCATTTCTCCTAACTCTTTTTCTATCTGATTGATGTAAGTTTTTCTAACGTGAGTTGCATCCATGATGACGTTAAATCCGGAAAGTAAAGCTTTTTTAGCAGAACTGAAAACTAAATCAGTTACTAACATTTCACCTTTACTGTCTAGGATAGGTAGATTTTTCATCATAAAACGAAAATCATCTCTGCAGATTTTTACCCACCCTGGATTGTTTTCTATAAACTCTCTGCTCCAAGTAGATTTGCCTGATCCAGGCACGCCTACATTTACTAATACTGTTCTTTTTCCTGCCATTTTATTTATGTAAAGCTTTAATTAATTCATCCGCTTGTCTTACTGACATCATAGCAACATCTTCATGCCTATAGCTACCAATATCATCACGATTCAACAATGCTGTCATTGCTTGTGCAGCAAAGTATTCTCTAAGTGTCATTCCAGTATGAAATTCTCCATTTACACTTAATGGATATGCAGGAGATTCTGCTATTTCTCTCAAGTCTTCATTTTCTTCCATGATTCTGATCTTTTATAATTTATCGTACTCTGTTAAATCTAATTCTGTGCCGTCTATACACTTAACTGTTTCAAAAATTCCTATTCCAGTAGGAGTAAAACAAAATGTATAAGCTCCGCCTATTGCAACTTGCTTAAGATCTTTCGATTTTCTCCATTCATTAAATTTTTCCATTTGCTCTTCTGTGAGCGTGAAAGTTCTTCCTTTTTCCATCATTTCTTTTTTATAGGTGAGCTTATTTCAGGTAAAGCTGTACTAGAATGCGTGTCTATCTGTTTTGATGCTAGCGGTTTAGATAAACTAATAGATGATGATCTTAGTTTGTTCACCGATGAATTTAGTTTGTTCTCTGATTTACTTTTCAGTTTACGTGTGATTGTGACAATTATGAAACATATAATTCCTAAAGACAAAACAGTACCTATGCCTGCAAGAATTCCCATTATTATGGCCTTTTTCTTTTTTCTACGTTTTTCTATCATCTGTTTGCCTACTTTATTGTACCATTTATTATAAGCATCAACATTTTTTGTACGATAAATGTTTTTAGATTCTTCTTCCAGGACACTTAATTTTAATTCATTTATGCTTTTCCCGTCAACATAAACTTCTCCATTCACAATTGAGATTTCTCTAGATCCATTATCAGAGACTTTTTCTCCATTAATGTAGACTTGAGAATAACTCACAGAAAAACACAAAAGAAACAGCGCTAAAATTTTTATCATTTCCACGAATCGTTATAATTACTAGCTTTCTTTCCACGTATTCTGTACATTGCAAGTTCAAGAATGTCTAATGATTCTAAAATTCCTGCCCTATCATCTATAAAGATGTTTGCATAGATCTTTTTCGTGTTACCGTATTGTAAATCAATTGGATTTTCATTTATCCTATCAATCTCTAAACCTTTAGATGCACAGTAGGCCAGAATTTCATTATCACGATCAGAGCTACATGCTGTAAATATCACAATATAAGCTCCAGTTTCTTTTGCAATCTTAAGAGTCTTGATAACTCTTTCAAAGTCAAAGCCATTCATTTTCCAAGGAGAGATTGTGTCGTCATAATCTACACCTATAATGATTTTACCATGAGTTTCCCATTCAGACTCAAGTCTTTCTACGTAAGGTAGAATTCTTTCATTGATTTCCATAATTGTTTATTTTAGTTCAACTGTTTCGAAAGTTTTTCCCGATATCATTTTAAGATGTTCAATCCATGTTATAGCCTCTTCGTCAGTATCGAAAATTTTACCTATACCTGATTTAGGACCCAATGAAACTTCAACATGTGGCTTTCTCCAAACTTCTTTAGATTCACTTATGCCACCAATAATACCAACATCTTTAATCAGATAACCACATTGAATTAAATAATCTTCTGAAATAAATTGCCAAAAGTTATCTCCGTAATAACAAGAACTTCTCTCCTCATAGAACCCTTCAGGTTTAATTTCTAAACCACTCTCCCATTTAAACCATAGAAACTTTTTATACTTTCGAGTTATTGTTTCGTTTCTCCATTTATATGTGTCATTATGATATGAAGGTCTGAATGATATCTTACTGATAAGATTTACATCAAAATCTATTTTTCTTTTTTCCATAATTCTATATTTTTTTATTGTATTTTTACCATTCAAATGATTTTGAGTCTAAATAGACTTGACTATGTCTTCTTAAAGTACCTCTATGCGAGTCGTCTTTGTTACTTGTGGGTCTATTTTCTATAAATTTTTTAGGAACAAGACGTATAAAGCACCTCCATGTCCTTTTAGTTGCTACAACGCCTCTGTGCCATTCATGCTGAGTAAATTCTACCCATTCAGTATTTTCACATGCAATTATAGCTGGCTTAATTTTAAACTCTGTTTTAGGTTCTCCACTTACCCAAAGGTACATTTTTTCACCCGTTATTCTATGAGGCTCTTTTCGTTTAGTCTCGTTATTTCTTGGTACGAAATCGCAATGCCAATCTGGTATACATGGAAACTGATCAGCCATTAACATGTGAACTTTGACATCAATCAAATATTCATTGATATTAAATTCCATTTTACCAGAGTTAATTAAGTCTTCAATTACTGGAATAACTTCTGGCATTAATTCTTTAGTCTTTTCAAAATCGCAAAGTATTACTCCACAGTGAGATTTACTCCAATCTATCTGATCAATTTTCATAGATCTTTTTTATTATGTTCAAACCAAACTCCAAAATTTGCTGTTCTTATTTCATTATCTTGTGTAACTAACGATCCACAAAGATCATGATCATTATGAGTTAAAGCTTTTATGATTAAGTCTCGTACCTCATCTTCCGTATACCTTCTTCTAGACATGTAATTAGCACCAGCTATAAAATGGTCAGTAACATCTTTCCATGAGCTATCAAAACTACGTATTGCATAATTTTCAGCAGCTTCTTCTAATGTTTCTTCTTTTTTATCAAACCCAAACTCTTGTCTAATTTCATCCCACTCTTTAGCAAATTCTTTTTTATCTTTTTCAAGATGTTTAAAGTATTCTTCTTCTCTCTCTTGTTTAGGTTCTTCTATACCTGAAGCCAAGGAAGATGTTATATGGCAATCTTCAGCACTTACACAACATTCATCATCGCATTGTATTTTTGTATGTGGACAAATGTAACTTTCTTGTTTAGGTTCTTCTTGTGGCATGATGATTGTATAGACTAACTCACACTTATGTGTTTTTTCATTATAAGATTGTAAGTCAGGTATTTTATCAATCTCAACAAACTCACAAGTAGGATTCTTAACAAACCATTCTAAGAACTCATCATCAATACACTGAACACCATCCCTAATTAGAGTTGGGTTGGTTGTTAGGATTACTTTTTTCCAATCTCTTCTATCAAACAATCCTTGAGCACCCACTAATTTTGTAGTTGCTTGTATAAGGTAACTTCCATCAGTACACCAATCACCTTCTTTAATCACTTCATCAGATGTGATGTAGATAGATTGTGGATAACACCCAATTATATTATCAAATGGTAGAGTTTGAGTAGTTAACTTTAATTTGCCTTCATTATTTTTAACTAATCTACTTGGTTGGTCTGTTGGGAGTATATGTATATGTTTCATGATTTCTTTAATTAAATGATTTCACCTCTGTCAATTTCTTCTTGACGATAAAGCAATTCTGCTTGTTTTTCAACAGCTGCTCTTACAAATGATTTTGTAAAAGAAGGATCTTCAATATTAAAAAACACCTTAAATGCAAACTTAGGAATTTCTTTTACTATTCTTTTGCCAAATAATAAGTATTTTCTTTTTGATACGATTTTTGTTCCTTGATAAAACTCAGTCTCGTATGTTAACCCATCATATTCATTACAATCTGAAAAAATTTCGTATTGATATTTTCTTCCGCGTATCTCTAATTCCTTCATATTATTGTTCGTTAGTAGGTTTCAACCATAGCCCTTTTGAGAATACTAAATCCAAAAAACCAGGTATGTAAGATTCTTCAACGGTATGTAACAATCTTAAAGATAGTGGAGTATTATGCTTCATCATCTTAAAGATTTCCTCTCTCATTCTTTCTTGCGAAACCGTTGTTTTTAATTTCTCTAAGATTTCAGGTTGAGCCATTGCATCCCATATTTTAAAGCTGATTCCAAATCCTTTTGTTACAGAGAATCTTAAAGCTCTCAAGATTCTTAAAGGATCGTCCATCATAGTGATTTCCGGGTCAAGTGGTGTTCTAAGTATCCCATCTTTAAGATCTTTAAGACCACCGAATAAATCGATTAAATTACCATCTTCGTCTTCTGCCATCGCATTCAACGTAAAGTCTCTCCTGATCAAATCATCTTCAAGAGTTCCTAATTCGAGAATAGGTTTTCTTGTCCCAGGTATGTAACCAACTTCCTTTCTTGCCATTACGAAATCTGCTACAAGTCCAGAGTGCTGATGATCTTTTGGAAACTTAGCTCTAATCGTAAAACAATCTGGAGTCGACAAGAAAATTTCAAAACTATTTTCTTGTAACCAAGAAGTCATTTCATTAAAACCTTCTTCTACAGTTTTGTTAAGATCGTCTAAGACGAAAGTGAAATCTATATCTTTAGTGTTTACACCAAGTAAAGCATCTCTAACACAACCTCCGACACGATATATTTTTGGCATGGCTTTTATAAATTATTTGTCATTAGTTACAACTTGAATAAATTAGAGTTGTATCTTTCCTGTAAATCTTCCCAGTATCCTGGTTCATTACTGTATCTTCTTGCTACAGATAAATCTGGCCACATTGCTTCTAATTTGAGCTTATTTATAGTATCTGCTTTAAAAAATAGATCGTAAAGTCCTTCTCTAAAAGAACCTGCTGTACCCTCTTTGTAGTAAATAAATTCTAATTCTGCTTGAGTAACTTTCATGATAATTGTTTTTTATAAAAATAACATAATCATGAATAGATAAAAAATGTTCCGCAAAACTATAAGCCAAATTTACGATATGTTGATAAATTTTGTACATATTTTAATTTGCGTCTATCATCAGATGTTAAAATTCTTAATGTAAATTCTAGTCTTGGGTCTTCTGAATAAAATGAGACTTCATGTGTAATTTTTTGATCTGTTACTAATTTAGATTCAGTAAAATCAAATCTATAAAATGCTGAAGGTGAAAAATGATTATCGCTTATTGATTGAATTAATAAAAAATCTTGTTCACCGCCAAATTCTTTTTTCCATTTCTGTGTTACCCAATCTCCAGGTTTAAATTTAGATTCCATACTTTTTTGCTGTGTTGAATATAGTCAATTTTTGCTGTATTTCGTCATCATTATCCTTTAACCAAGTAATAAGAACACCCAGAGCGTTAACTTTATTAAATGTGTAACTAAATACTGGAGAAATAAATTCTGGAAATGCCATCTTAGTTTTTTGACTTTCCCACTGAATACAACCATCTGATAGCTCTTTTGTATACATATAATCTCTGTGGTAGTCTACAGGAGAGATGGTATAGAAATGCCAATCTATCCAAAGTTCTTTCTTTAAACATTCACTAAAGAATTCTCCTATAGAAGCTATAAAGTTATCTCTACTAATTACACGATCTGCTCCCATAGAACCTATGAAGAATCCGTCTTTAACAATTTCCCATGATCTGTAACCACTTTTAGTCACTTCAAGTTCCATTGAAAATTTCTTTCCTTCTATAATAAAATCTGCAAAAAACTGTTTCTTTTTCATGAATAAGCTAAAGCTATTACAAAACAATATAAAACCAAGGAAATAAGTATAATAACCTGAATAGTATAATTATTAGTTTCTATGTAAATAGGGCCTAGCGATATAAAAACATCTTCATCTTCCCAGTCTGACCATTTTTTTAGTATTCTTTTAAAGAATTCTATCATAAGTTCTTCTCTTCTTTTTCAATGAATTCTTGAAGTTTAGCCATCTGATGCTTTGCTGCATCAATCTTGGCTTTCAGTTTTGCTTTTTCTCTTTTTTCTTCTCTTGCCCTTTTCATCTCTTTTTCTTTTTTCAAAGACTCTTGCATCTCGTTCTTGAAAGCAAAATAGCTTTTCTTTACTACTTCTTGTACAGGAAAGATATGAATTTCTATATTAGCTTCTCCATGTCGTTTTGCTGCATTATGTGCTGCTGCATGTGCCCAAGAAGGGCTCGTCCATGATGCCTTATTATTTGTTGAATAATACTTCTTGATAGAAGTTATCCAAATTTTGATAACGTTTTTCGGTGCTGCCATTTTATAAAGTTTTAAGTAAAAATAACAAATTAAAGACCAAATTTATTACCGTACCACTTACCAGGTTGCTCTAGTTTCATAGTTAGATCTGCTATTCTAGATTGAAGATCTTCTATACGAGTGTTCAGCTCCTCATTTTCTAGTTCTAGCTTAATCACCTGGTTCTGTAGACTATCTATGTCAACAGAAGCGCTCTCTTTGATATCATTGACTAGTTTAAAAATCTCATCCCATATCTTGTTAGCAGTCTTTTTAGAGTATTCCCATTTATCATGATTACCTGTCAGTGGAGATATTTCTTCTACAATATTATCTATTGCATAGTCTAGAGCAGAGATAAAATCTCTGTCATTATCGTATTCAAATGTCATAAGTAATAAATTTTGTCTGGATAATTACCAAAGACGAACCTAGTAACTTCACACAGCCAAATAGTTGAAGGTCCGTGCCATGCATCATTATCATACCACCCGGGAGTTGCTTCAAGTGGAGGTAATCTATGAGACAGTATATGAGATCCTTCAAACGGTTCATCTGATAATGTTATTTTACACCAATCATTTCCTCTAGCTATATTATCGAGGAGCATGTCAGCTCCTAATACCATTTCAAGATCTTCTTTAGATCCTTCCCATTCAGGAAGATCAATATACCATCGACCATGCTCTTTATAAAATTCAAATTGCTTAATCATTTTTACAATTCTCCCATGGTTTTTTCCAAACAGGAATTCCGTGCTTAGCTAAATGTTCTGGTAAGATTGGTTCATTTGCAGAACATGTGCAACGTATCCAATCGTAGTTATGTGCATACTGATTATTTTTATAATCTTTAACATCATTTTTAATTGCTATTTCTCTAATCAATGCAGCTACTGCTTCTACGTCAACATTCTCTTCAATTTGTTTTACTTTTTTGACAAATTTAGGAATTGAAGTTTTAAAATCAAGATAGTATCTCAAGCTATCTCTTTTTCGTTCTATAAAATCTTTAATTGATTTTTTTGGCTTATCATAAGAAGACATTTCAAAAAATACATGAGATTTTTCTTTTACGATATGCTTATCATAATACTCATCTTTAGAAAAATAACCTCCTCGTTTAATATCTTGATAGTAATTATAATAATTCATTTTGCCTAAGTAGAGAAGGATCTTACCAGACTTCATTTCATAAAGACCACCAACTTCAACGTCTTTAGGTTTGATTTCAACAAAGGATTCGTATCTTTCATTTTCAATTACAAATTCTTTATGTAATTGTGAACCTATACGAACTAGCTTTAATTGAGCACCGTACTTAACCCATATGAAAGTTCCATTAAGTTTTCCTCCCGGTTGAATACCTGTTTCAAACATAACATCTAGAATTACATCTTCTCTCATGTCAACATAATAAAGATCGTCAATAACAACTTTATAAGCTCTGCCGCCATTTCCTCGAATATCTAATCCGATAACTTTTATATTGTCAATTGGAGAGTTATCTACTACAACTTGTTTAGCTACTTTTTCACCACCAGCCCATTCAATAGCCTTTTCTAAATCCTTTCCAGTTTCTACAGGCCAAGTTGCAGCAACGTTAACTTTTTTCATAAGTACATCAGAACCTTCCCAATACTCTTCAATAGTCTCAGGATTATCATGTACGTAAGTTATACTTTTTGGTATGTATTGTGTAACTGCCATCTTATTTTATTTTTGAAGGAAATGTATAATTGTTCATCAAATCGTATATGATTTCAACATCAGTTTTATCGGAAACAAAGTCTTTCCATTTTTTAGTGTTCTCTGCTTTTTTCTTTTCAGCTTTAATTAGCTTTTCATGCTCTGCTTGTATTTCAAGAGCTATATTATCTATGACAACGATCTCATTTCCCATTCGTTCATCACAAATAGATTGATCTTTTCTATAAGAGCTACCGTATGCTTCAAGTGAAAATTTACCATCGTCAGTTTCCATTGAATATGTTCTGTTAACATATAGAGATGAAATACTTTCATCAAAATCACCCCACTCTTGAATAAGACCTATGATATCACTAAGTTTGGTCATCGGTTCATATTTTTGATCTTTATAATTCCAAGTTACCAATTCAGTAGCTGAATATATTCCCTCACAAGTAGCGAATGCAGGTGGTGGAAAAGCATTCTCATTTGTCATTTGAATTAATGTCTCTATTAATTCAGGTTCATTTTTTACAAACTCATTAAAGTCTGTGTAAGTTCTTTTTACTTGTTTCATAATAGTTCTTCTTTAAAGTTAGTTGTAAAGCCCATTGTGTTTATTAATCGTTCTTTAGGATTTTCTACATCAATAGCTGTCCAATTTATTAGATGATAATCTTCTAATTTAGAAGCTTCCCATAGTTTTCGTTCTGGAGCTGTATTAAATACGGCCATAAGTTTATATCCAGTACTAGAAGGCTCTGTGTGAATCTTCTTTTCAACAATGATGTTTTCAGGATTTTTTATTTCAATAAAATATCCTATAAGTTCGTAAGTTTTATCCATGTTTTAGTATAGTAAAAGGATATTTAATGTAAGTTATTTGCTGTTCATATTTGATAGGTCTTGGTTTGTTATATTCTGCATAAAATATATCAATCTGTATCTTTGCAGATTCAATCTCAGTATACCATAGGCATTTATCTTCTAATTTTTGCCAAAAGAAACTCATAACATAACTATATAAATCAACAAGTAAAAAGAATTGACCAAATATCGGTATTAAATAAAAAGCCCATTCTACTTTAGATTGGTTATATCCTTTTATTTGTGGAATGTATCTAACGTAATCACCTTCTGTGACTACTTTAATTCTCGTCTCTACTTTTCTCATAATCACTATTTTTGATTGATATTTTTTCTAATTTTCGGATTTCTTCTTGAAGAAAAACACAAAGCATATTGTAAGAAGATCTTGTTTTAGCATTAGCTACAATTCCCGATAATCGAGATTTGATTCCATACATAGTAGTGATAACATTACCTAATGTTTCATCGGATAAAGCTTCTTCATTTTGTTTTGCAATAAAACGATCAATGATAATATCAATTCGGCTAATGTTTTCTGCATGTATAGCTTTCAGTTCTTCATAAGATCCTTTGCGATGAGATTTGAATTGAGACGATTCAGTATCAGAAGTGCAGTAGCTGCCGCCAAGTCTAGCAAAACGGTAATTATCTTGGTGATTTAACCAGTAAGTAAATCCTTTTTCGTTTTCATATTTACCTTTAGTAAGACCACGTTCTTCACAACGTTTAACGAAAAGATCAGCAGCGTTACAATTGTAAATACACATCGTATCGAATACTGTACCGCTTTCTAAATACATTGGAGTGATTTCTGGAATATCGGAAACTGGATGATGAATTACTTCAATTTGGATTGGTTCTTCTGTAGTTTCTTCGGTATAGTTTTTAGCCCATTCTCTTTTGAATCTTACATGATTAACCTCATCTTCAATTGATTTAAAAGTCCATTCTTCAGCATCGTCATCCCAATAAGCATTTTGAGTAATTGCTTTATGAATTTTGGAATGTACATCATCGGTTATTTTTGTACCTTCAGAATTGATATAACCGTCAGGTCTTTTTCCTGTTGATTGGTATGTGATAGTTTCAGGTAGCTCTTTAAAAATTATGTATGGCGAATTCATTGGATTTTGAACTTCTTTACCCTCAACTAGAATTTTAGAAGTTGAGTAACCTCTGAAATCTTGAGCAGATGCCATATAAAGATTTGTCTTAGGATCGAATGCAAATTTGATATTTTTCATAATTTATAGTATAGTAAAAGGATAACAATTAGATACCAAATTTAGAACTCATTTGCTTAATGTTCCAGGCTGTTTCAACTTCTTTGTCAAACTTTATAAAAGTTCTTACAGTAGAACTTCTGCCGGGGTTTGACTCGGTAACTTCACTAAACATCCCATGATAGTGATATTCTTTTGCAGCTTCATTGCCAACCCTGTCATCAATAATTTGCCAAGCATTCAGTTTTTCAGAGTGAGGAATATCTTCTGGAAAAGAGAATATCGGGTAGCGAGTATTTCGAGGGTATACTCCATAAGAAGGCTTACATAAAGCAAAAACATGATGAATAGTTCCTCCAGACTGTCTAATTTCACTTGGCATGTTGTGTAAAGTTAACCACGAGTCTAGATCATTAAAATCAAAATCTTTCATGATAATATACTTTTCATGTGTTGGTAAAATTCTTCACTAACTCCTAATTTTTCTAACCAGTGTTTAAAATACTGATCTAAGTCTAAAGATCTTGGATGCACACCCATGTGATAAAGTTCAAAATCTTTCCTATTTTGAATTTTATCTGCTATTAACATGTCATTCACATCTTTTAATGGCGATAAACGTATATCATCGATACTTTTTATTTTTCTTGTCGATAAATACTCATTTGCTACTGAACGGTATTCAATAGCTGCTATAAGAACCAATGGATCTCTTAGTGGAGCTATAGTCATATTATAACTAAAATTTTCACTCAAAGTTTCATCACTTTGAAAAATAGGATGCACACAATACGATCTCTTAGCTATATTTGATGCGCCTATCTCTTCTAAGATACATAATCCTTCATCTATATGGTTCATTAAATAGACACCGCTACGTTTTGTCACATTTCCTCCGTAATAATCAGAAATAACTTGATATTCTATTGTAGGATTTAGATCTATTACAATATGATCAATATCTTTTGTCTTTAGATATTCTTCTAAATTACAAATTCCTGAAGTCACTATCTTATGTTTCACTAATTTTGGATAAAGGCTTTTTCCTCTAAACTCGTCTATGATATAGATTGATTGATATTTTTCTCCTTCTTTTTCCAGTATCATTTCAGACCCCCATTCGTTCATACAAAGATCAATTTTTCTAAAACCATGTCTAAGTAATTGTTTACTTCTAGCTTCTAAATAATCTTGTGCTTCTTTTGGAGTTGAAGCGTTCATGTTAAATCTTTCTTTCATAATCCAAATTTTTTAGATATTTCTTTTGTTTTCCAAGCTTTTTCCCATTCTTGTACTTTTTCTTCTGGAGCATTTAAAATCTCACAAGCTTCATTGTAAGATAGCATAAAGCCATGATTAAAAGATGATAGCTCACGAGGTAATTTTATTTCAAGTGGAAGGTTTTCTTTCCATATCCATCTTTGTTTCAGTTTTACAATATCATCAATCGAAATAAATGATAATAATTCCGGATTAATGTCATTTATAGAACTAGAATATAAAGATGTCATCCCCCGGTATTCTGTCATTGCAATATGCATAGTATGAAAGTTGGTAGAATTATCAATTCTTAAATCCACAAATAGATAAAGTTCCCATCGAGCCTTTAAATTATTATTCAAATCAGAGAATATAAGAGTGTCTTTTAAGCCAATTGATGTTAAAGTAGCTTCACTATACACATATACATCGTCTAATGTTTGATCTATTCCAGGCCTAAGAACATCAACATTACCCTGTTTATAGTAGACTTTTGTTTTCCAATCTTTTAATTTTTCATGTATCATCTCATTTCTCCACAGTCTTGACAAATCATAGATCCTTCAGGTGTCCATTTTCCAGTAGGTAAAAAATAATGATCACATTTCACCTCTTCAGCCCAGCCTTTTTTCAAACTAGAGATCGGTGTTAGCGCTGCAGTGTAATCTTTATAGTTCTTCCAATCTCCTCCACAGTTGTAGACAACAAATATACTCTCTATTGTATGCTCAGGATGAGATTTAACTATACCATTCTGATACTCAGATGGTGAACATCCTTTATAAGGCATGTAACTTACTTTTTCTCCTATTACTAACTTTTCCATATTTTATAAAAATGTATTAATAAGCATGTTAAAAATGGATTGGTGTCCATTTCCTAGAGTAGTCATATAGACTTTTTTCTCTGAATTTCGTATTCTATAAAAGAAATCTGAATTTTCAAGGTCTACATCAAATACTTCAACATCATCTTCAATTTCAAAGTTTTTTAAAGCCGATGAAAGTTCAGGTGGAAAATAAAATGGTACTTTAGTGAGCATGTTTTCCACATGTTTTACGTCATATAATTTATAATGCTGACATATTTTTTCGTGAATTTCATGAGATTGTACAGTTTCAGAAATCATTTTTCTCAGAGAAAGGTAATGTTTGATAGTCGAAAATGTTCGCATTGAAGTTGACATGTACTTCACATGTGGAATTTCTTTAGCTGCCTCCCAATTTTCATACTCTATAGAAGTGACTTCTTTATTTTTAACATTGACTGTGATTTTCGACTCATCAAAATGACCTACTATTTGTCCTTCTTCAAAGAAGTTATACGAGTTCTGTATAATAAATCTAGCAGACTCTTTTAAGAATTCTTCCGGTAATCCTAATTTAGAAATTATTGCAATCTCTGATATCACATAAGCTGTTACTAAGAAAAATGTTTTTCCGCTACCATTATGACCTACCAGTAATGTTATCATGTTTATATCCAAGCCTTTTATAGCATCTCCATTCTCATCTCTCGTAGAGACGCTAATTGTTCTTAAGTTTGCCATCTTATCTCATTTTTAATTAAACAATCAATCCAGCTACAGTAATTCTTCTAGCAATTTCTACTGCTACGTACTTGAAAGATTCTTTCCAGTTGACAATCCCGTCACCTGATAAGAATATTCTATACTCTTTAGATATTTTAGTTGTGAGATCATCGTAAGTTTCCCATGGTTTAGGATTTTCATCCTCTTTCCAGTTGAAATAGTTCTTTGATGCATTGAAAAGATCATCATTTGAGACAAATCTCATGAAATCTTTTAAATTCTTTTTCTCTACCTTAAGTTCATTGAAAGACTTTCCTATATGAACTTGTGAACATATAGGGCATGTGTAAGCCTGAAATCCTCCATCTGGATTTTTCATTCTGAATACAAATAATGGAGTTCTCCATCCATATTCGCCTACATAGGTAGCCTTTGGCTGACCATTGTCATCTCTAGAGCACTTATTGTTGAAGTTTTCATCGGATAATTCACTAAGATTTTTACAATCATCCCATATTGCTAAAATTCTTATAGCTTCTTCTTCTGATACAATACTGACTTTACCTTTTGGAACTATACTAGCTCCATTGATCTTTAAGTTTCCAGTTGGCCCTCCTTTTTTTCCTAGACAATCTACTACTGTTTCAACTTTAATAACTGGTAAATGGCTTCCGCCAAATAATGTAAAGTTGTTTTTTACCAAGTAGTTTCCTTTAACGATTTCCATACTCTATTTTTTTTAGGTTTAAAGCAAATTTAAAAAACTTTTAGAGTAAAATGAAAAGTGTGGCAATTTAATTGATGGTGTTCAATACAGATTTGTCTAATTCATCAAGTGAATCTATTCCGTATTTTCTTATC
>Ga0315908_10001084_pt1 | contig 20951 bp, 14 predicted proteins | sample LakEriMetagenome_12_FD_203520 | JGI IMG/M metagenome (GOLD analysis project Ga0315908, IMG submission 203520) | Freshwater fungal communities from buoy surface, Lake Erie, Ohio, United States - Buoy 4 MA124 | ecosystem: Environmental > Aquatic > Freshwater > Lake > Lake biofilm | place: USA... | reverse complement strand
CAACATCCGTTATATCGTTCATTACCAGCTTCCCACATCAGAGGAGTCTTTCATTCACCGCAATGGCCGGACAGCCAGGATGGAAGCCAGTGGAACAGCAATTTTATTGCTTGCTCCGCAGGAAACAGTTCCGCCCTATATACTCCCTGAGCCTTCAATCATTGAACTTCCCGCCGATTTAACCCTTCCAGCAAAGCCGGATTGGACAACCTTTTACATCAGTGCTGGGAAAAAAGACAAGGTTAACAAGATTGATATTGTGGGATTTTTTACCAACAAGGGGAGGCTCAAAAAAGAAGAAATCGGGCTGATTGAAGTGAAGGATTTCTTTTCCTTTGTAGCCATCCGAAAATCAAAGGCAGGGCCTACACTCCAATTGATCAAAGAAGAAAGGATCAAGAACAAGAAGGTGAAAATTGAAGTGGCCAAGTAAGGAACCATGCATATTTTATTCAGGCGCAATAGCGCCAATATGCGGTTTAACTCCAATGGGTTTTCCAAGGATGTCTTTTCCAGGATTCATACCCTGCAGCAAGCCAAGAAAATCACCGGGAAGTGGTTCAATTTTTATTCCTTTTCCTTTTACGAAATCAATATTCCCAGGAATATAATCTTGAATGCTCAATCCGCCGGGATTTTTGAAAAAAGGATTCCCCATTTTCGGGTTGGAGTCTTTGATCATTGCATCTGCCGGCCATGCAAGAGTTGAATACCAGAGGTTATTGTTGAAAAATACAGGACCGTCCAAACTTGTGCTTACTTTATCAGTTTTATTCTGATCGCCAAGTACCATTTTGGATTTGCCCATGATGCAAAAAATGTTATTTGCAATCAATATGCCTGTTGATGTTCCATCAATTGCAATCCTTGCGATAATGGTTGTGTCCACATAAATGGTATTGTTATAGAAGTAACTATTTACAGGTCCTTTTCGTGGTTTTTGTTCGCCTTGATATCCACTCAGCCAAAATATTTTACCTTCCTGAAATGCACCATTTTCACCTTTGATGCGAAATCCGTCATTTACGCTTATGTTGTACCTGTATGCACAATTGTAATTGTTGCCCAGTATTTCACAGAATCCACCAGCATTCCATGCGCTGAAATTGTATTGAAGCACAACATGATCACAGTTGAAATCAACATGAGCTCCTGCCGAATCACCCGGACCGTTCGCATGTGTAAAGCTGTTGTTTTCAATCAGCACCTGTGAAGCGCTCCATGTCCAGAGTCCGCTTCCTCTTCCCCATTTGCGACTATCGTTGTTACTTCCCGAATGATCCACCGAATTATGGTGCACATGAATATTTTTCACTTCACTCATTTGTATGCCGGGCCCTCCGGTATTGGCAATATCATTTTCATGTATGTTTATCCAGTGAATGTTTTTATTGGCCCCTGTGATTTTTATCCCAGTATGGTCAACATCCCTGATGCGGCAATTGCTGATCTCAACCTGCGTGATTTGAGCTGTTGGTTGATCCGCTATTAGGCGTATACCCCAGCCATACCTTTGTGTTCCGTTAGCGGTTTTCACTTCTTCGGCGTTTCTTAGAAATCCTTTGTTCTCAAAATAAATGTTCTTGATTTCAAGACTATCTAGCTGAATATTCTTGCAAATTTTTCCTGGTGATGCCGTAATTTTTACCCCAACCCGCATCTTGTCGTCTGAAGGTTTCTCAGTTTCAAATCCATCTGCTTCAATGATAGCATGCTTAACTACAATATAACTGCAATCCTGAATAAGCAAACCATTGGGCATGCCCTTGGCAATTATCATAAAGTTCACCTTAGTTTCAACTGTCGGCTTTTCGCTACCTGCAAAATAGCTGCCAATTACAACCAACTTGCCAGGAAGGCCTTGTACGCCAATCAAACGTAATTCACCGTGGAAAACTTGTCCCGCAGCAAAAAGTATCCTGTCGCCGGGTTTTAACAGAACGGTATTTATTTTTTCTATTGATTTGAAGGGTTGTTTTTCTGATGTGCCTGCATTGGCATCGTTCCCTGAAGCATTGTTGATGAAATAATTCGTTGCAAACGAACTCTGCATCGATAATAGAACAACTAAAAAAAATATCATTTGAAGCCGGTCTTTAAGCATTATTTCAATTTTAATGGTTCATTGAGATGCAGGTATTGATGAATACTGACAGAATGGTGTTTGCAGACCATTTTTTACAATATTATTTGTTGCCTATGATCCGAATGGCCTCCTTGGCAAATCTATTTCCCAAACTGATGTACCCTTCGCCCGACATATGCAAATCATTTTTTATGGCTTTGCCAGTTCGGTCAAAGCCGTCATTCAGGTCATCTGTGTTCACCCATGCGAAGCGGAGATTCGATTGGGCAACTTTTACTTGTATTTCTCTTATCAGATTCCAATCAGGATATTGTTCATTTGTCAAACCAAAATCGCTGAGCCTGCCTATAATGAAATTGATATCCTTTCTATGTAGGTCGGCTGAAAGTTGTTGATACAGTCCCAACAAGCTTCTTTCATATACATTACCGAGTTGTTCTCTTGCATCGCGTTCTCCCTGCATCCAGACAAATGTTACGGAGGCAATGCTTTGTGATGCAACAGCTGTGTTCACCTTTTTCATCAGCGAATCGTACAAGTCAGGTTGGGCAGCAGGTAGATCGCCCTGCACAGGTTTCCAATCTTTATACCAGCGTCGGATGGGTTGAGCGCCCATCGCGTCTTTCACCACGATTACCTTATTCTTACCGAATGCAGCTTCAACAGTTGGAAGAAAAGATTCTTCCGGCTTTAGCCCTGCCATATTGCTTTGGCCAGAGAGAATAAACAAGTGTTTTCCCTCCTGGGCAATAGCTTGCATGGATGAAGCCATCAATGAAAACGAGACAATCAGCAATAATTTTATTTGCATACCTATTTCTTTGGGCTTTAAAGATAAACCAAAAATCAGGCGAACAAGGGTAAGCCGGATCCACTTTGCAATTGATCAAAAAGGAGAGGATCAAGGACAAGAAGGTGAAAATTGAGGTGGCCAAGTAAACAAAAACCCCTGATTCATTGATGACCAGGGGTTTTGTGCCCAGAACAGGAATCGAACCTGCACTACCTTGCGATAACCAGATTTTGAGTCTAGCGCGTCTACCAGTTCCGCCATCTGGGCGATGGGTGGGATGCAAATTTATTGCTTCTTCTCCGTTTTAACAATAGTTATTCAAAGAAATATCCGTTTCTGTCTGGAAATGGGGTAATTTTGTGTGTTCAATCGGGGCTGACCGGTATTGACAGCGTAGATCTTTGAATGTAAGCATGCAGTGCATTGCGAATATTAGCACTTTAATCTGAATTCGAAACCAATAAATGGCGAGAATACTTACGCCATGGCTGCCTAATCAGAGATTAGCGCACCCATTATAGCCGGCAGACGGGCTTGCCTTTGCCAAGTCTCCCCGCTGAATCAAAATAACAAGGCTGCCTCAACCATAGGCTGTGCTGGTTGACAAAGACCATTCAGCTACGGAAACAGTTGGTTCGTTTGGCCCCTGCTGTTTCCTGACAATCAATTCCAAAATAAGCATGTAGAAAGCATTCGGCGAATATGTTTGGACGTGGGTTCGAATCCCACCAGCTCCACAACCTCTTAAAAAGAGGCCAGAAAGAGCGACTTGATGTCCATCAGGTCGCTCTTTTTTATTCTCCAGAGGCCATAGGTTTATCTGTAACTTATTTTATATTTGTTCTAACACAATTATTACGTCATGAAAAAAATACACACAATCGCAGCTGACTTTCAAGCGTATTGTAAAAAATCTTTCCTGTTTGTTTTGGGTTCCATGCTCGTTTTATTGGCAGCATCATCCTTTGTTTTGAAATCAGATAATCCTGATGGCATCGTAGGTGTTTGGAAAACAGGGGAAGGTACCGCAATGGTCAGAATTTACAAAAATGCTGACAAGTACCAAGGTAAAATTGTTTGGTTAAAGGAGCCCAATGATCCAGAAACAGGTAAACCCAAAGTGGATAAAAACCATCCTGATGCAGCCGTTCAGTCTCGTGCAATTTTAGGATTGGTTAATATCTGGGGCTTTACCTATAAAGGCCAAAATGTATGGGATGAGGGAAATATTTATGATCCCAAAAATGGAAATACCTATTCTTGTACCATCAAATTGGAAAATCAAAATACCCTGGAGGTCAGAGGATTCATTGGGGTTTCCATCATCGGCAGAACAGATACCTGGACAAGACAAGTATTAAGGTGATACAAAGTTAAATCCAATGTTGAAATAAAGCGGATTGCCTAACTTGCTGCTGAAATACCGTTGGTTGTCTTTTTTCCCGTCATAAACATTCATCACATCAAACCTCCAGTTGTATCGCATCCCCAATTCGGCATGAAACCAGACAAAGCCACTGACTTTTTTATCCCACATGATCCTGGGCTTCATTTCGCCTCTTTGTATAAACACTGATCCGTTTTGACTGTTGGGTAATGACATCCAAAATTGGTTGCCCTCTAACTCAAATCCTGCCTGCAACGTATTGGATGTTGAGAAATTGTAGCGCATAAAACCCCTTGCAGGAAGGAGTAATTCCATGCCCCATTTATCGTTAAAGGTCTTGTTCCAGAATAAAACAGGTACATGAATGAGTTGTCCTGCACGGTAGGTTCTGGCTATACCAGTACCAATCATGTTTTTTTCTGATTTTTTCCATCCATAAATAAAGGTGCCGCTCAAGGTTAGCGCTTTATTGTTTATAGCGCTCATGTCATTAAACAGGCCGTTTAGATCTGCACTTGCCTGTATGATTAAAAAATTCTTTTCATTCAGCGGTTTAAATATGGTAGAGTTGATGCCTGCGCTTGTTAGTGCATGGCTATTCATTGTTTTAGCAAACTGGTTTGTTCCTGGTTGATCAATGTCAAATTTGCTGCCCCAGTAATTGGCGCCCATTTGCCAGATGATCCTGTTGTTGGAAATTACAGGAATGTTTACCTGTGCCCTAAATGATGAAACCTTGTTTACCTGAAAGGATTGTTGAGCAGGTAGCATGGCCGCCAGCCTTATATCCGGCATTTCAAAGGAGCCGTATCTTTCAAATCCAATGCTGATGATTCTTTGTGGTGACTGGTTCAATACTTTTTGTGTACAGTAACGGGTAACACCCTCGGCTTCTCCGAATTTACTGTAGTCAAAATTGTCTGCTGTATCTATTTGTGCCATTGACCCTGTTGAAATAAACAGGAGCGCACTAAAAATTATTTTATGCATATTCATATTTATATAAAATTAATGACAAAATTGGTGAAGAAAATCAAGAAACTCAAATTGTATTTTAAACATGAAAAAATGGTTACATTGCTGATGGCTCATTTATTGATACCATGATTTTTTGAGAAACATGAAATACGCAGTATTCTTTTTTATCTGTTTTGGGGTGGGGTTGGTGCATGCCCAGCCTTACACGTCCAAACAGCAATTTCTTCCTGGTCAGTTGTGGAATGATTCAAGAGGTGAACCCATCAATGCCCATGGGGGAGGTATCCTGTTTCATCAAGGGGTATATTACTGGTATGGTACACACAAAATTAAAGGCCTTTCGGAAGCGAAATATGCTGATGGCGGAATTCATTGCTATGCATCAAAGGATCTGGTGAAATGGTATGACATGGGTAAGGTGCTGAATCTGGTCCACGGGGATGAAAGTCATGACCTTGCTTATGAATGTAATTTTGACCGCCCCAAAATTGTCTTCAATGCCAGGTCGGGCAATTTTGTAGCGTTTTTTAAATTGTACCTAAAAGGACATGGAACAGAAACGGGTTTTGTTGGGGTGGCGCTTTCAAAAAGTCCTACAGGTCCCTTCACCTACAGCCATAAATTCCTGGGAGCCAATTCACCCAATGGATCAGGTGATTTTGCCATGCACCAGGAGGAAAATGGCGATTTGTATCACCTCGCAGTAAGAAAACCTGACAAGGCATTTGTAGTTGGAAAAATGAATGATGACTATCTGTTGCCAGCGGGCGAATATATAGTTTGTTCCGGTATCTTGGAGAAGACTGAAGCGCCAGCTATTGTAAAGCGGAATGGTATCTATCATTTGTTCGCTTCCGGCTCTACTGGCTGGGATCCCAATCCTGCAAGGTATTTCAGCAGTACATCTCTTAAAGGCCCATGGCAATACCACGGCAATCCCTGTTCAGGAATCAATCCAGTCAATGGTCTTGGTCCTGAAAAAAATTTTGGAGGACAATCCACTTTTATCTTTAAGGTTCAAGGACTTGATGATACATATGTGGCCATGTTTGATATCAACAAACCAGAGCATCCCTATGAAAGCCGCCACATTTGGTTACCTGTAGAAATTCGAAACAATCAATTTTCAATAGAATGGCAGGATGGTTGGAGTTTTCATATTTCTAAAGCCCATAAATGAACTTGAAAAAATTTATTCCCCATGATCAGTAAATGTTCATTTTTCACTCGCGTTAACCCATCCAGGTATTTGTTTTCAGTCTGTTTCACATTTTTGATGCAACAGGCCATCAGTCAGGTAAACCAATTCTATGATCTGGTGGTTTACGGAGCCACATCAGCAGGAATTTCTGCTGCAATACAGGGCTCAAGGATGGGTAAAAAAGTGATTTTGATTGAACCCAGTGCTCGCATCGGAGGATTGACTTCCGGAGGTTTGGGGCAAACAGACATTGGCAACAAGCAAGCCATTGGCGGATTGTCGAGAGAATTTTATCAAAACATCAAGCAGTATTATCAGCAATCAGAGAATTGGATTTGGCAAAAAAGAGAGACTTATCGGGATGGAGGTCAGACCAGGACTTCAAGCAATGAAGATGCGATGTGGACTTTTGAACCCTCAGCAGCCTTGAAAGTGTATAAGGCAATGCTGAGCAAGGAGAAGAATATTACACTCGTATACAAACAGCAATTGAACCGTAAAAATGGTGTCATCAAACTCAAGGAATCAATCAAGTCCATTCAAATGGAAACCGGGGAAGTATACAGTGGCAAAATGTTCATTGACTGCACTTATGAGGGAGACCTGATGGCAGCTGCTGGCGTTAGTTATACAGTTGGCAGGGAGTCTAACAAACAATATGGGGAAACCTTGAATGGCGTTCAGGCCAACAAAATAGGTTTGTCACTCCGAAAAACCGTTTCTATGAATGGATATTACCACAATTTCATTGAAGGCGTGGATCCTTATGTTGTCAAAGGAAATCCCCAAAGCGGTTTGTTGCCATTCATCGATAAAGATAAACCTGGCATTGATGGTGAAGCAGATCACAAAATACAGGCTTACTGTTACCGGATGACATTGACAGATCATCCTGAAAACAGGATTCTATTTCTAAAGCCTGAGGGATACAATGACATGGACTTTGAATTGCTTTTCAGAAATTACGAGGCTGCTGATGGATTGGTCAGCAAGATGTATGATTATGGAGATCCATTGGTCCCCTGGATCAATGCTGACATGCCCAACAGAAAAACAGATACAAACAATCAAAAAGGATTTTCTACGGATTTTATTGGTCAAAATTATGCCTATCCAGAGGCGAGCTATGAAGAACGGTTAAAAATTGCCGATCGCCATAAAAAGTATCAGCAGGGCCTGATGTGGTCTTTGGCCTATCATCCCCGAATTCCCAAAGAAGTGAGGGATGTCGTATCAAAATGGGGGATGTGCAAAGATGAATTTGAAAATGGTGATGGCTGGTCTGGTCAATTGTATATTCGTGAGGCAAGGCGCATGATAAGCGATTATGTGATGAGCCAAAAAAATTGTGAAAAATTGGAAATTGTACAGGATCCTGTTGGGATGGGCGCCTATGGTATGGATTCTCATAATGTTCAACGATATGTAGACCTGAACGGGTTTGTAAAAAATGAAGGCAATGTTGAAGCCCATGTTTCCAGTCCATTTCCTATCAGCTACAAATCAATTGTCCCCAAAAAAACAGAAGCAAACAATCTCTTTGTTCCCGTCTGTTTGTCAGCCTCTCATATTGCTTTTGGTTCCATCAGAATGGAGCCCGTATTTATGGTATTGGGTCAATCTTCAGCAATCGCTGCTTGTATGGCTATTGATAAAAATTATCATGCTCAGGAACTGCCTTACCAGGAGTTGAGAGACATGTTAATTAAGTATGGTCAGGTGTTGGAGTAGTTTGCATTTGTACAATTAATTTCAACATAATTTTTTACACGTTGAAAAACTACTCATGAAGTTACTGTCAATCCTCTTTTTTCTGCTTCCTCTGCTGGCTTCATCGCAGTTGACCATTGATCAGCCCTTGATGGATCATATGGTGCTTCAGCATGGTCATGTAATCAGGTTGTCTGGCAAAGCCATTCCCAATATCACAGTGCAGATAAGGCTTGGCGAGAATGAGCTACATGAGGTGTCAACTGGTTCAGATGCTACATGGGTATGCAGGGTTCCTGCACACAAGAGCAGTGCCATCCCTTTTTCACTTCAAATTGATATGCCAGGCCAACGCCTCACATTCAAGAATCTTGTTTTCGGAGATGTGTGGTTGTGTGCAGGCCAATCCAACATGGAGTTTCCCTTTCGCAGTGAAGCTCATTTTAAGGATCAATTTCCTTTAAAGCCCAATCCCTTGATACGGGCATATGCTCCAACCTATGCTGGAAAATTTGTTGCCGGTAAAAAGTTTTCAGATTCCATGATGGCGAACCTTAATGCCAAAGATTTTTTTAAAGGTAGCTGGCAACCTTTAGATAACAACACTGCTCCGGATTTTTCCGCCATTGGCTATTATTTCTCAGCCATTGTACAGCAAAAAACCGGGATCCCCATTGGTATGATTAACATCGCCGTAGGCGGTTCGCCAATTGAGGCCTGGATGGCTTCATCCTCCTTTCTACATCATCCACGATTCTCAAACAAGACAGATTCCAACTGGCTGGTGAATTCTGCTTTGCCTGTTTGGGTTCGACAGCGCGCCAAAGAAAATATTGGAGATCAATCTCTACAACTTTCTCATGCATTCAAACCATCATTTATTTATGAAGCGGGAGTAAATCAATTGATGCAATTGCCGATTGCCGGAATTTTATGGTACCAGGGCGAAAGCAATGCCCAGGAAATGGAAAGGGTAGAAGAGTATGCCGAACTTCAAACAATGATGATTGATCAATACAGGGTGGGCTGGAAATTACCGAATCTTCCTTTTTATTTTGTGCAACTTTCTTCTATTGACAGTACGCGCTATCAATCACAGTACTGGCCTCTTTTTCGTGCAAATCAATTGCAAGCCTATACCCAAGGGCATCACATGGGAATTGTTGCCAGCATGGACAAGGGGGCACTCAATGACGTGCATCCCAGAGACAAATTAACCATTGCAACACGATTGTCCAATTGGGCATTGCATGATGTTTATGGATTAAACAATCAACCAACTGTTACTGTTCCCCTGAAAGCAAAATTCCATAAACAGCAGGTTGTTATAACTTTTTCCAATTACCTGGACAGCAGTGATAATGATTTGGTTAAAGGTTTTTCTTTAGATGGCAAAACGGAAATTTTAGCCAGGGTTGAGAAAAATACTGTCATTATTTTTTCTTCTGAAAAACCGAAACAAATCATTTACGGATTTTCGCCATTTACAACTTCCAACCTGATGGACAAGGATAAAATTCCTGTTCCAGGATTTATAGTGGCCGTAGAATGATGTAGCAGCATGATCATGCGTTATAATCAGTCTTAATGAAATGAATTTATCATTTGTCTGTAGACTCCCTTACAATCAGGCTTCCCTTGATCATTTGTTTTTTGATCTTTGATGTTTTTTGGATGATTTGATCCAGCAATAATTTGACTGCTGCTTCTCCTATTTCTCTTGTCTTGACGTCATAGGTGGTGAGTTGTGGCTCAACAATTTCTCCAGTGTATTCATTGCCAAATCCGCATACACTGATCGTATGAGGGATCATGATTTTTTTGTTCTTCAGGTAACGGATGATTTGCACGGCACACTTGTCTGAAATGGAAAATATCGCGTCGATTTTCGGATCCATTTCAAGCCACTCATCAACAACTTCAATGACTGCATTGTAGCTAAAATCAACATGCCTGATCAGTTTATCATCTGTTTCAATTCCATGAAGGTTCAAGGCTTGCAGGTATCCATTCAACCGCTTGTTGATGGACAATGCTTTTGGCCCCAGCAACAAACCAATCTTTTTGGATCCTTTCCTGATCAGGTGCTCTGTGATCTGGAAGGCTCCACTTTCGTCATCACTGTAAATCTTTGGAATTTCAAGGTCGTCAGATACACGGTAAAACTGTACAATCGGAATTCCCCTGTTCAGCTGCATTTTCAGGTGATCAAAATTGGTGGTATAAAGCGTATGACAGATCAGCAACCCATCAATCATGTTGTTCATCAGTGCCTGCAAGTTGGCTTCTTCAATGGTATGGCTTTCTTCCGATTGGCAGATCACCACCCGGTAGCCTGATTGGGCTGCTATATGTTGAATGCCTCCCAGCATCGAAGAGAAAAAAGTGGTTTCCAGATTGGGAATGATTACCCCAATGGTATGCGTTGATCGGTTGACAAGACTTTGGGCCAGCAAGTTGGGCTGATAATCCATTGTTTTTGCCAAATTTTTGATGGCAATCCTTGTTTCAATACTGATATCCGGATGTTCATTGAGTGCTCTTGAAACAGTTGAAACTGAAACACCCGCTGCGCTTGCGATATCCTTTAAAGAAGTCTTGTCATTGTTTTTCTTTGCTTCCGTCTTTTGTTTTTTGCTTTCATGAACAAGGGTAAAATGATAGTTGCAATCCTTGCAGTAGAAACGTTGTTTGCCCCTGATGATTCCGGATTTCAGGATTCTTTCAATTTGTTGGCATTTGGGGCACTTGGCTCTTGGCATTGGAAAAATTTTATATCTATCGCAAACGTTACCGCAATCAATTACGATAGTTTATGTGGATATTTTCTGGTGCAATATATTGTTAAATCAATATTTAGGCAATATTTTGAAAAACTTTTTGGATCTTATCCAAAAGTCATCTATCTCTTATACAACCATAAACTGCCTGTCTCGTATGAAAAAAACGACTGAAGTCGCTTCTTGCTTATTTGTGACTGAATGTTTTCAAAGTCAGCATATTTCTAATTCCTCAATTTACAATTTACTGCCATGAAAAAGTTAAGCAACCTTTTCAATTGTGAAGCTGTTGCCCAAGGGAGAACAATCAAACGATTGGCAATTTTCTTTTTTGCAGCCAGTTTGAATTCTTCTTCGGTGCAAGCATTCGCACACCCCCATTACCCCGGGTCTGATGTGCGGTCAATCCGCGATGTAATCAAGGGTAAATTAACGAATGAAAGGGGTGAAGCCCTTGCCGGATGTACGGTTACTGAAAAAGGAACAAAAAATTCAACCCAGTCAGGGTCAGATGGTAGCTTCTCTCTTGATGTTCAGGGCCCTGCTTCAATCATTGTCATTACTTATGTTGGATATGAATCCCAGGAACTAAAGGTTGGCAATTTGAACAATTACACTATTTCACTGGTTCCCTCTGCGGCCAACATGGACCAGGTGGTGGTGGTGGGCTATTCCAGCCAAAAGAAGGCAACCGTCACTGGCGCAATTTCAACAGTGAAGGGTGCCGACCTGATCAAATCCCCGGTACCCAACCTTACTGCAGCAGTTGTTGGGCGTGTACCAGGTCTTTTGTCAGTCCAACGAAGCGGACAGCCTGGTAATGACGAAACAACCCTGAGGATTCGTGGTATTGGTACTTTGGATAATGGAAATGCAGCGCCATTGGTTTTGGTGGATGGTGTTGAGCGTCCATTTTCACGCATCGATCCCAACGAGGTTGAATCCATTTCAGTGTTGAAAGATGCTGCCTCAACTGCAGTTTATGGTATTCGAGGTGCCAATGGTGTAATCCTGGTTACCACACTAAAAGGAAAAGAAGGACCTGCAAAGGTTAACTACAGTGGAAATTACGCCGTTCAGGTACCCACCCGATTGCCTAAATTCCTTGACGGCTATAATTTTTCTCTTCTTCAGGTAGAAGCACAGTTGAATGATAACCCAACGGTTACTCCCATGTTTACCAAAGAGGAATTACAAAAATTCAAGGATGGCAGCGATCCTTTGTTTTATCCGGATATTGACTGGCTGGATTTCATGATGCATGATTATGCACCCCAGCAACAGCATAACGTCAACATCTCTGGCGGAACAAGTGTAGCCAAATATTTTGTTTCACTGGGCTATTTGTCGCAGGAAGGATTGTGGAAGCAATTCGTCAAGGAATACAACAACAATGACCTGTACAAGAGGTTCAATTTCCGGTCTAATTTGATCCTGGATATTTCTAAAACGACCAGGGCCAATGTTCAGATAGGTGGGTTTACTTCCAACAGAAGCTCTCCTGGCGGATCACCATTTCTGGATATTTTGGCAGCAGCAACCAATGGCACCGCAGGTCTGTGGGATGGCAAGTTTGTTACATTGGCCAGAGCCAATGGACGAAATGCCCTTGGAACATTTTTTGATGGCTTTGATCGTTTTAACAACAGTGTACTCAACCTCAATGTTGGTCTTAACCAGAAGTTTGATTTTATTACCAAGGGATTGTCAGGAAGGATGATGGGGGCTTATGACAGTGAATATGGGCAGAGCCGTGGTTTCTCAAGAAGCTATGCCCGCTATGCCGCTGAGCAAATTGATGTGAATGGAGATGGTATTCTTGATCCCATTTTAAGACAGGCAGGTGAGGACGGTGTGCTCAATGATCCTTCTGAGAGTTTTTCCAGATCCAAAAGGGTTTATCTGGAGGCAGCAATGGAATACAACAATACATTTGGAAAACATGCTCTAAGTGGTCTGTTGTTGTATACCCAGCGGAAACAATTCTATCATTCTCTTTCTTATCCAGGTATTCCTTTGGGTTATCAGGATTTTGTGACCAGGTTTACCTACAACTACAGTCAGAAATACCTTGTTGAATTCAACATGGGTAGAAATGGTTCCGAGAACTTTCCCATGAACAATCGCTTTGGTTGGTTCCCGGCTGTTTCGGGAGGTTGGGTGGTCACCAACGAACCTTGGGTAAAGAAATTTATCGGTGAGGATGTACTCTCTTATCTCAAGCTCCGTTCATCTTATGGTGTTGTGGGTAATGACAGGATGGGATCATTGAGGTTCCTGTATTTCCCCAGTGAATACCTCAGTGGTGGTGGTGCTATTTTTGGAGATGATCCTGTCAGCAGGGCTGGTTATGTTGAGGGTAAATTGGGAAATCCAAACGTAACCTGGGAAAAGTCGCTAAAGCAAAACTATGCTGCAGAGTTCAGGTTCATCAAGAACAAGTTATCCCTGAATGTTGACTACTTCATAGAAAAGCGTTCCAACATTTTAACGGCAAGACGAACTGTTCCCATTCATGTTGCTGCGGTTTTGCAGGATGCCTACAACATCGGAAGTGTTGAAAACGGCGGATATGAAATTGAGTTGGGATGGAATGATAAAATTGGTAAATCCAATTACTGGGTGCGTGGCAATTATTCATTTGCCCGCAACAAGATATTATTCATGGATGAGGCCTACAATACCCAATATCCGCTGCTCAACCAAACCGGACAGCGGGTAGGTGAGGTATTTGGGTATACCTTTATGGGCTTTTTCAACAGCCAGGATGACATCAACAAATGGCCCCGCCAGTTCAACATGAACCAGCGCCCGGGAGACGTGAAATATGCTGATATTACCGGTGATGGAATTGTTGATGTAAACGACAGAAGTCCCATCATGAACCCCTCATTTCCAGAAATCAATTATGGTTTCTCTGGTGGCTTTACCATCAAGAATTTTGATTTTAGTTTCTTGTTTCAGGGCGCTTCAAACATGAGCATGAGTCTTGGATTCAATGCATTGCTTCCATTCAGTGCTTATGGTTCTGCAATGGATTTTATCAAGGACAGGTGGTATGCCGGAAGCCCTGACAACAATGCCAATGCTAAAATTCCCCGTTTGACATTGAACTATGCTGACCTGACCAATTACTACAATTCTTCATTGTGGATAAAGGATGCTTCTTACTTGCGTTTGCGCAATGTTCAGGTTTCTTATAACCTCAACGCATCATTTTTGAAAAAAATTGGGGCAAGTTCAATGAAAGTTTTTGCAAATGGTCAAAACCTTCTTACTTGGGATACGCTGAAGTTTATTGATCCTGAAAATGTTGCTTCTGGTTCAATGACCTATCCCCAGTTAAAGGTTTTCAATTTTGGTGTAAACCTCCAGTTTTAAATTTAATATTATGAAGCTTAAAATATTTTTTTCTGCTATAATTATTTCTGGCACTTTTATATTTAGCCTGAGCTCTTGTAAGAAGTACCTTGAAATGCCTGCTCAGACATCTTTTAACACAGATTCTGTTTTTTCAAGATACCAGAATGTTGAGCGCCTTGTTTTTGATCTTTATCAGTTTCAGGGAAGGGCTCTGGCAACTGCCTTGAATGGAAAATTGAATTCAACTTCAGTTTCTACCATTACTGATGAGGCCATTTGTTTTACCGCTCAGAATGGTTACACTGCAAACAATGTCTATGCTGGAAGCATCAACTCAACCTGGTTTACCGTAAATGGTGGCAATGGTGAAGACGTTTACGATAACCATTGGAGGACAATAAGAAAGGCCCTGATTCTTCGCGACAATATTGACCGCGTTCCTGATGCACCCGCAGATGTGAAAGGCCGCATAAAAGGTGAGTGCAGTGCTGTAATGGCCCTTGAATATTTTGAAATGTTCAAGCGCTATGGTGGCGTTCCCATTGTAAAGAAGGCTTTGAATGATGCAGAGGATTTTGTCATTCCAAGAGCGTCACTTGATTCTGTTTACAAGCATATCATCAATCTGTGTGATGAGGCGATTGCCAATCCATTTTTTCCTGCCAAAGTGCCTGATGAAAAGGAGTTTGGCAGGCTAACCAAGGCCTTTGCATATGGATTGAAAGCCCGGACCATGCTTTATGCTGCCAGCCCACTGTTCAATACTGACAAACCATACCAGGATTTGGGTGCCAACAACAAATTGATCTGTTTCATGAAATATGACAAAAATTTGTGGGCTTCTGCAGCCAAAGCCGCCAGAGAAGCAATTGCCTATTGTGAGCAAAATGGGTATGCTATTGTCAGAAATTTTGGACCAACCCGGAATTACAAGATTGCTTGTGAAGATGTTCCCAAAGCCGGAAACACAGAAGTGATGTATGGGACATTTCAGGGAATCAATCAATCAAGAAGTTATTGGACGGGTAGGGGGACAAACATGGGCGGTTTTGCTGCAACAGAGCCAACCCAAAATCATGTTGAAAAATACCAGAATACTGATGGTACTTCCGTGAATTGGAATAATCCCATCACAACGCCTGTCAATGATCCAACATTTCCTTACAAAAGACTTGATCCTAGGTTTCACTTTTCTGTCGCATACAATGGATGTCTCTGGGTAACAACAACCCCAACCTATAACCTTGAAATTTATGATGGTGTTGACGCAACTGTCCCACATGGGAGAAATGGACCTACTTCAGCCAGGACCCAATTTGCGTATTTTACCCGCAAATGGTTGAATGGACTGGAAACCACTGGCGTGTGGACTCCTATGAGCCCTTACATGAGGCTGGCAGAAATGTACCTCATCCTTGCAGAAGCCTCCAATGAAGCCAATGGACCAAGTGCAGAAGTATTTTCAGCGCTGGATGTCATTCGTACCCGTTCTGGTATGCCAATTGTTTCTAAAGCGCTTGATCAGGCAGGGTTAAGGAAGTTCATTGAAAACGAACGCAGCATTGAACTCTACCTGGAAAACCATCGGTATTTTGATTTAAAACGTCTTATGTTGGGTGAGGTTTTCAAAGGCCCAATTTTTGATGTGCGGGTTATCAGGCAAAGAAATTCAAGCTATACCTATACCAAATACAAATACCAGGACAGGGCATGGTTCCCTCACTGGTACTTGCATCCATTCCCTTACAATGAGGTAAACAAAGGATATGGCCTGATCCAGAATCCAGGTTGGTAATGAATTTCCAGATCATATTTTAAAGAAAGTTATAATGAAACTATTTTTCAAGCAATATTTCAGTTTGCTGTCCATGTGCTCGGTCTTGTTTCATACTGCTGAAGTACAGGCACAAAAAAAACTTCCTGCCAAGGATTCTGTCGTTCAGCTTTCGGCAGAGCAGCAAGTGGTGGCCTACGGTAAGATAGCCAAAAGAGAAGTGACTGGCTCGGTATCTTCAATAACCGGAAAAGACATCGAAAAAAACATGGTATTTTCTTTGGGGAATGCCTTGTATGGTAAAGTGCCTGGTTTGATTGTCGATCAGAACAGCGGTGAGCCGGGTAATGATCTTCCAGGTTTTTCCCTGCGGGGTGTTACCACGTTTGGATTTGCCAGGGCACCCTTGGTGCTTGTTGATGGCTTTATCAGGGATCTGAACTCCGTTTCGGTTTTTGATGTGGACAAAATATCTGTATTGAAAGATGCAGCATCAACTGCCATGTATGGCATTCAGGGGGCCAATGGTGTCATTCTGGTCACTACAAAGGCAGGCGAACCCGGGAAGTCAAAGGTGACTGTTGATTTTTCTACGGGATTTCAATCCCCCACAAGGTTGCCCCAGTTTTATCGTTCTGCTGATTTTGCCAGGATGTACAATCAGGCCATGGTCAATGACAAACTTCCGGCCTTGTATACTGCTGCCGATATTGCCGGATATACCAATGGTGATAAATTACTTTTTCCAGATGTGGATTGGATGAAGGAAACCATCAGGAACAATTCACCCATCACTTCACTTAACATCAGTTCTTCAGGAGGAAACAAAGTTGCCCATTATTATGTTTCACTGGGGTATTTGAAAAACACAGGTATTTACAAGAATACTGATCTGAATGAAGGATACAGCACCAATTCTGCATTGGACAGGCTGAACTTCAGGTCTAACATCGATGTGAATATCTTGAATGATCTCAGTTTAAAACTCAATTTGGGTGGACAGGTAAATGATATGAATGCACCCCGTATGGCTACTTCAGATATCTGGACTCGGCTGTATGATTATCCAACTCATCTTTTCCCATTGTATGCCCAGTCTGGGTTATTGGGTGGTACATCTGCCTTTCCTGACAATCCATTTGGGTACATCAACAACCGTGGCTACAGGGAGACCCACAACCGTTTCTTCCAGTCCGATCTTGACCTGAAATATGATGCATCAAGATTCATGGATGGATTAAGTCTTGGCGCAAGGGTAGGATTTGACAACTACTACACAGTTACCGATGGCTGGTCCAAAACATTTGCAGTTTACCAGACCAGTAAAGACCCCATAACCGGCAGGCCTGTCATTGGTGCCCCCATTGGCAACAATACCAATCTTGCCTACAATTCACCCTTTAGTGAAGCCCAAAACAGAAGGGGGACTGCGGAGTTGTATTTGAATTACAATAAGGAATTCGGCAATGATCATTCTGTAGATTTTCTTGCGCTCTATAACCAGACACGTCAAATTGTAGGCAGGGAAAACCCCTACAACATGCAATCATTGAATGCAAGGATTCATTATGGTTTCCGGAACAGATTTTTTGCAGATCTTTCTGTTTCCTATGGTGGCACTGAGGCTTTTGCAAAAGGTAATCGATTTGGGTTTTTCCCAGCGCTTTCAGCCGGTTATGTATTGATTGATGCAAAGGAAAAACAAGCTGCAAAGGCTATCAATTATTTGAAATTGAGGTCATCTGCCGGAATGGTTGGCAGCAGCAATCTTGGAACCCGTTTTGCCTACAGGGAGTTGTATGTTGGAGGCTCCTCCTACTTTTTTGGGAATACCAATACAGCCTTCAGCACCATTACAGAGGGCGTCGTTCCCAATCCTGACTTGACCTTTGAACGTTCCTATCAATATGACCTAGGACTGGATGCCAGATTGTTCAACGTTCTGGATTTGTCATTGGTTTTGTTTCAGCAAGATCGTAAAAACATCCTCACTTCTCAATCAACAACCATTCCTTCATTGTTTGGTGCCGTGTTGCCAAATGTAAACACAGGCGAAGTCAGAAACAGGGGAATTGAGGTTTCCATGTTGTTCAGCAAACAATACAAAAACGCAGGCTTTTTTGCCAGGGTCAACATGAGTTTCATCAAAGACAAGGTGATGGCCATGGCTGAAGAAATCGTTCCTGCAGGGAGTGAATATTTTTACAGAACCGGTAGTCCTGTTTTTTATGCCTATGGTCTTCAGGCAGTCGGATTTTTTGAGTCTGACAATGATATTGCCAATAGTCCAAGGCAGATTTTTGGACCTGTACAACCCGGAGATATCAAGTACAGGGACAGGAACAATGATGGAATTGTCAACAACTACGACATTGGACCCATTGGAAATGGAAGCATTCCAACCAAAGAGATAGGACTCGATCTAGGGTTTAACCTGGGAGGATTTGATTTTCAGGTCATGTTGCAGGCCCAGATGGACAGGAACATCAACCTTGCCAGTTATGGGAACATCTTCTTCCCATTGCGTTCCAATCAGAAAATCTCAACCTTTGTACAGAATCCATGGACACCTGAAAACAAGGCCGTTGCCATGTATCCACGCCTCTCAACACTTGAGAATGCCAACAACTACAGAGCATCCAGTTTCTGGTTGCGGAATGGAGATTTTGTAAAAGTTCGTTCTCTTGAGCTTGGATATAATTTTTCGAATGCCTTTTTAAAGAAATCAGGTTTGGGCATGTCTCGCTTTTTTGTCAGGGGTATGAACCTGTTCATTTTTGATAAGTTCAAGTATTCAGATCCTGAAAACATTACAGGTTATCCGACCATGAGATCTGTTAACATGGGCTTTAAGATTCAATTCTAAAATTCAATGAAAATGAAAAATATATTCAAGCTTATATTCGCATCAATCATTTTTTTTCAGGTTGGATGTTCTTACCTGGAGCCTGAAGCCCTTTCCCTGACCACTCGTTTGGATGTTGTTACCAATTTCAGCAATCTTACAAGGTTGCGCAACAACATGTTCACATCCATGCCAGAGGGGTACAACTCAAATGGCAGTTCCTGGAGAGCTTCAGCTACGGATGAATCCGAAGATGTGAACGAAACGGAAAATATCCAGGACTTCAATACCGGTAACTGGAATATCTATTCCAATCCGGATGACAGTTGGGCAAGGAACTACCAGGGTATTCGAAAAACCTTTGATTTCACTGAAGGAACAGATACGATAACTTTTATCGAGTATAAAATTCCAGATCCTGTTACTTATGCTGCAAGGGTCAGCAACATGAAAATGTGGAGGGCAGAGGCACAATTCCTCAGGGCCTTCTATTATTTTGAGCTGGTGAAGCGATACGGAGGTGTACCGATTGTTGATCACAAAATCAGCATCTTCAACGAGATGGCTTACCTGCAATCTGTCAAAAGAAACAGCTTTAGTGAATGTGTCAATTATATCTCACGGCTTTGTGATTCTGCGGTCTTGAACCTCCCTCTAAGATTATCTGATGTGGCAAATTCAGATTGGGGAAGGCCAACAGTTGGTGCTGCGCTCGCATTAAAGGCCAGGACCCTGACCTATGCGGCAAGTGATCTTTTCAACCGGCCCTCCAACAACAATCCATTGGTTGGGTACACAGACAACAATCGAATGGCACGTTGGCGTGCTGCTGCTTTGGCCAATAAGGCAGTGTTGGACCTGATGCCTGTCGCACCATACAGTTTCCAGTCTACTTATCCTGCCTTGTTTCAATTGAAAACGCTTCGTAGCAATGAAGTGATTTTTGAAAGGAGATATCCTGCAAGCAATACCTGGGAAGTCAATAATTATCCCATTGGTTACCAGACTGGCAGGACAGGTACTTGTCCTACCCAGAATTTTGTTGATGCACATGAAATGAGAACCGGAGTTCCTTTTGATTGGAAAAATCCTGTACATGCTGCTGACCCCTATGCCAACAGGGATCCCCGTTTGTTGATGAATGTGATTGTGAACAATTCAGTTTGGAAAGGTACCAATGTTCAGTTGTGGGAAGGTGGTTTGAATGGAAAACCTCTTTTCAGGGCTTCAAAAACCGGGTATTACCTGAAAAAATATGTCGATGAGACACTCAACCTTGCTACTGGTCAGACAAGTGCAAAACAGTGGATTTATTTCCGTTTGTCAGAGATTTATCTGAACTACGCAGAAGCCATGAACGAAGCATTTGGCCCCAATGTTCCTGATACATTGAAGGTTACCGCCCTGCAGGCAGTCAATGCAGTAAGAACAAGAACTGGCGTTGCCATGCCTGCCATTCCAGCAGTTGTGACCAAAGATGAACTTCGTGCGAGAATTCGCAACGAGCGGATGATTGAACTGGCATTTGAAGATCATCGGTTCTGGGATGTCCGTCGCTGGATGATTGGCGACAATACACTTGGCGCGATGATCAGGGGGGTTAAGATAACGAGAGAGGCTAACGGGTCTTTTAAATATGTCCCCATCGATTTGGAAAAACGTGTGTTCCTCGATAAAATGTATTTGTATCCCATTCCTCAATCTGAGGTAATCAAATCAAATGGGAATATCGTTCAAAATCCTGGTTGGAATTAATTTTTTATCAAATGATTGTTGAAAATTCAATTGGCAAACGTACACTTACCACGCATCAATTCCAGTATGATCTGGTTGTTGTTGGTGGTGGACTTTCTGGCGTTTGTGCTGCGTTGGCTGCCTCAAGACTTGGCTTGAAAGTTGCCTTGGTACAAGACAGGCCTGTGCTTGGCGGCAATGCTTCCAGTGAAGTACGTTTGTGGATTTTAGGTGCCACCTCCCACATGGGTAACAACAACCGATGGGCAAGGGAAGGAGGCATTATGGATGAGGTCCTTG
>Ga0315908_10001083_pt1 | contig 20961 bp, 20 predicted proteins | sample LakEriMetagenome_12_FD_203520 | JGI IMG/M metagenome (GOLD analysis project Ga0315908, IMG submission 203520) | Freshwater fungal communities from buoy surface, Lake Erie, Ohio, United States - Buoy 4 MA124 | ecosystem: Environmental > Aquatic > Freshwater > Lake > Lake biofilm | place: USA... | reverse complement strand
AAGAAGTAGAGCTTGCGGTAGTCCTTGGTGTTGTCCCAGCGGAACTCCATCAGGCTGGGCGTGCCCTGGGCCAGGCTCGGCTGGAGACTGGTGCTAAGCGCAACTGCTCCAGTGACGAGTGCGGCGCTGGCGGCCAGGGCCGGGAGGGCGAGTTGGTGGCGAAGGCGAGGGAAACCCATCAGGGCTGCACCATTAAGTGATTTGATTCTCAGCAGGGAGCTGCTGCCCCGGTGCCCGGGGTGGCCGGCCCCAAAGGTGGCGGCGGGCCTACGGTTGAGCCCGATCTGGGCGCAGGCTTGCTGCCTCGCGCAGGTAGGGGTGCAGCGGGGTCTGCTGCGGTTGTAGCCAGGCATGGGCCAGCAGTCGGATGCAGCGAGGCAGATCGCCCGCTACTTCCATTTGCTGGCAATCGAGCAAAGCCACCTGGTCCCAGCCTGGCTGGCGCCTGGCGATGGCCGCCGGAAAACAGGCATCCAGATCCCGGGTTACGGAAAAGGTCACCGACAACAGCTGCTCTCCCTGGAGTCCATTGCGCTCCATAAGGGCATCCACAAGCTCCTTGACACAGGCCTGAATCGCCTCGGTGCTGTTCGCCTCGGCGGTGGTTGCCCCGCGTAGGGCCCGCAGCACAAAACCAGCATTCATGGCCTGTAGAGCCACAGGGGTTGACCGCTCCAGGCCAGTTCCAGGCTGAAGCTCTCGATCAGCTGGCGCAGTTGGCTGCGGCCTGGCAGTACACCGCCAAAGCGTTTAGGCGGGCTGCCAAAGGTGGTTGGGCGGGTTTTCTCAGGGTCGAGGCCAGCCAGCTCAGCGGCCAGTCGCCTGGCCGTCTCCTCATCACCGAGCACATCTACTAAACCCAGCTCCAGGGCTTGGGCGCCGCTGAACACCCGGCCATCGGCGAAGCCGCGCACCGTCTCTTGGTTAAGCCCCCTTCCCGTTGCTACAGCCTCCACAAACTGGTGGTAGCTCGAATCAATCAAGCTCTGCAGCAGCTTGCGTTCCCCTTCGCTGAGAGCGCGATCCGGCGAAAGAATGTCTTTGTAGAGGCCGCTCTTGACGGTTTCAAAGCTCACGCCCACCCGCTCCAGCAGTTTGGAGAGGTTGTTGCCCCGCAGAATCACGCCGATCGAGCCGGTGATCGTGCCTGGGTTGGACACAATTTTTTCGGCGGCAACTCCGATGTAGACCCCGCCTGAGGCGGAAATGTTGCCGAAGCTGGCCACCACCTTGCAGCCCTTTTCTCGCAGGCGCATTAGGGCGCTGTAGATCTCCTGGCTGTCGCCCACGGTGCCGCCGGGGCTATCAATGCGCAGCAGTAGAGCAGGGCACTCCCGTTGCTCCACCTGGCGCAGGGCCTTGAGCACCCGGCTGCGGGTGGGGCCGGCGATTGGTCCTTCGATGGCAATGCGCGCCAGGGTGCGACGGGTCTTGCGGCGCCAGGGCCAGGGCATTTGGGATAGGTGAAGTGGTTGGATCTTAAAAACAAAGCCTTCGCCGGCCAGGAAGCCCATGCCCCAGGCCCTGCGATGGCCCTTGATGTTGCTCCCTTTTGCGCTGTGGGGCACGGCGATGGCGGCGATGCGGCCCCTGCTGGAATCCGGCAGTCCCCTGCAGGTGGCAAGCCTGCGGCTGCTGCCAGCGGGGGTTCTGGTGCTGCTGGCCGCCCTGTTGCTGGGCCGCTCCCTGCGGGTGGCTGCCGTTGATTGGCCGTGGTTGCTGGCCTTTGCCCTGGTGGACGGCAGCCTCTTCCAGGGGCTACTGGCCCGGGGCCTGGGCCAGACCGGAGCGGGCCTGGGTTCGGTACTTATTGATTCCCAGCCCCTGCTGGTGGCCCTGCTGGCCCGCAGTCTGTTTGGGGAGGCAATCAATCCGGTGGGCTGGGTGGGCCTGCTGCTGGGGTTGCTCGGCATCCTTTGCCTGGGTTTGCCGGCACCGGTGCTGCGCCACTGGTGGCTCGATGGTCCCGTCGCCCTTGGCGAACAGGCCTGGAGCCATGGGGAGCTGTGGATGCTGGCGGCGGCGGCGGCGATGGCCATCGGCACGGTGCTGAGTCGCTACGCCAGCCGCCAGAGCGATCCGGTGGCAATTACCGGCTGGCACCTTCTGCTTGGTGGCCTGCCGCTGCTGGGCGGGGTCGCCTGGGAGGGGGCCCTACTGCCCAGCTGGAGCCTGGGAGAATGGGGATTGATGGCTTACGCCACCGTGCTCGGCAGCGCCCTGGCCTACGGCCTCTTCTTCTGGTTTGCCAACAGTGGTGACCTCACGGGTTTCACCGCTCTCACCTTCTTAACTCCCGTCTTCGCCCTGCTCTGCGGGGTTTTGCTGCTTGATGAGCAGTTGCAGCCGCTGCAGTGGCTCGGGGCCCTGCTGGCCTTGGTGTCGGTGCTGTTGATCAACCGGCGCCAGCAGCTCTGGCGCGGCACCTCCCTGCTGGAGCAGCCGTGATGCGGATCCTGGTGGTGAGTACTCCGGTGGGAGCCCTGGGCAGTGGCCGCGGCGGCGGTGTGGAGCTCACGGCCTGTGCCCTGGTAGCGGGGTTGTTGGCGCGGGGCCACCGGGTGACGGTGCTGGCGGCCGAGGAGTCGGTGTTGCCCACCTCCTGCCTCGCCGCCGAACTTTGGACCTGTTGCGGCAGCTCCCAGACCAGCGCCCAGCACCAGCAGCGCAGTGCCGCGATCACGATGCCAGCCGACGGCCTGCTGCAGGCCTTCTGGCGGCGGGCGCTGTTGGAGGGGCCTGGGGCCGGCTTTGAGGCGGTGATCAACCTGGCCTACGACTGGCTGCCTCTCTGGTTGACCCCTCTAGCTCCCCTGCCCCTGTTTCATCTGGTGAGCATGGGTTCGGTGAGTGAGGCGATGGATTTGGCGATTGCCGAGCTGGCGGCTTGGGATCAGCGGCGCCTCGCTTTTCATACCCGCGTGCAGGCGGAGGATTTTTGTTTGCCCCAGGCGCCGGTGGTGCTGGGCAATGGCTTTGACCTAGACGCCTATGGCTTCTGCGCCGAGCCTGAGCCGCTGCTCGGCTGGGCCGGCAGGGTGGCGCCGGAGAAGGGGCTTGAGGACGCGGCGGCGGCGGCGGCCCAGCTGGGGTTACCCCTAGCGGTGTGGGGTTTGGTGGAAGACCAGGCCTATGCGGCAGCTGTGGAGGCGTCGGTGCCGGCTGGCACCCTGCAGTGGCGGGGTTTCTTGCCCACCAATCAGCTGCAGCAGCAGCTCGGCCATTGCCAGGCCCTGCTGAATACCCCCAAGTGGAATGAGGCCTACGGCAACGTGGTGGTGGAGGCGCTGGCCTGCGGTGTGCCGGTGGTGGCCTATCGCCGCGGCGGCCCCGGCGAGTTGGTGCAGCACGGTCTCACTGGACTGCTGGTGGAGCCGGACGACGTGACGGCCCTGGCGGCGGCGGTGGCGCAGGTGGGCGCTATCGAGCGACGCGCCTGCCGGGCCTGGGTGGAGGCCAACGCCACGCGGGCGGTGCTGGCGGAGCGGGTGGAGGCCTGGTTGCTGGCGGGGCTGAGCTGACTGAGATGGGGCATTCACGGCCATGCAGCAGGGGAACCGTTTGTGATCAGCTAGCCGCCGCCGAGATCGCCGAGCCCTGCTTGATGGCGGTTGGCAGGAACTGCCAGGTCCGGCTTGCCACCAGCGGTCGCACGTCGCTTCAGTACGTTGAATGCTTCGGCAAAACGCTCTCTGCCACAGCGCTTAACGCCAGATCTGCTAAGTGCTGAGCCGCCACCGGCCACGCTGACCTGCCATCGCCTCGTCTTGCTCTGCACCCTGGCGATCGGCTTGCTGCTGTTCGTGTGGCAGCTCGGCAGCACGGGGCTAGTGGATGAAACACCGCCGCTGTTCGCCGCCTCGGCGCGGGCGATGGCTGAAACGGGCGACTGGCTGATTCCCCGCGTCAACGGCCTGCCCCGCTACGACAAGCCGCCGCTTGTGTATTGGTTGATGGGGGCCCTCTATGCCCTGCCGGGGCAGCAGGCCTGGAACCCCCTTGGCACCTGGGCGGCGCGGCTGCCCTCGGCCCTGGCCAGCGTGGCGCTGATGCTGGGCCTGGCCCACACGCTGCTGCGCTGGCCCCAGCGCTCCCGGGCCCCAGGGGCCACGGCGCTGGCGGCCGCCCTGGCCTACGGCCTTTCGCCCCTGGCGCTGGTGTGGGGCCGCATCGCCGTGAGTGATGCTCTACTTGCTGGGTGTCTTGGGTTCAGCCTGCTGCTGAGCTGGCGCTGCTACGCCGCAGGCGGGCGCCGCTGGTGGCAGGCCTGGCTGGTGCTGGGGCTGGCGGTGCTGGCCAAGGGGCCGGTGGCGGTGCTTTTGCTGGGGCTCACCCTTCTTTTATTTGGCTGGCTGCAGGCGGATCTGGGCGGGCTGTGGGCGCGGCTGCGGCCCCTGCCTGGACTGGCACTCACCGCCCTGGTGGCGCTGCCCTGGTATGGACTGGCGCTGCTGGTAGAGGGAGAGCCGTTCTGGCAGAGCTTTTTTGGTTATCACAATCTGCAGCGCTTCACCGCGGTTGTGAACAACCACCAGGCGCCCTGGTGGTTCTTCGTGCCCGTGCTGGTGATCGCCAGCTTGCCGGTCACGCCCTTGTTGCTGCTGGGGCTGGCCCAGGGCCTGGGGCGCCTGCGCTGGCGCTGGCTGCCGGCCGACCCGCTGGCGCCCGAGCTCTCCCTGCAGCGTTTCGCCGCCTGCTGGCTGCTGGCGGTGTTTCTGTTTTTCACTGCGGCCGCCACCAAGCTGCCCAGCTACTGGCTGCCGGCCACACCGGCGGCGGGCCTGCTGGTGGCCCTGGCTGCTCAGCGGTGCCGGCGCTGGGCCTGGGGGCTGAGCCTGCTGCTCACGGCGGTCCTGGCCGGGGGCTTCGCGGCAGGACCCCTTTGGCTGCCGCTGATTGAGGCCCCCGAGATGCCCAGCCTGGTGGCTGAGCTGTTGGCGGCGCCCTGGGTGCCCCTGGCCGCGGCCTTCTGGGCCCTAGCCCTGCTGCTGGGGGCCTGGGCGGGCTGGCGCAAGGACGCTCTGTCGGGCCTGCTGGCCCTGCAGCTGCCGCTGGCAGCGTTTGTGCCGGCGGTGTTGCTGCCGCTGGTGGAGTTGGGTGATCGGCTGCGGGCCGCCCCAGTGCGGGAGCTCGCGGCTGAGGCCCGCTCCGCCCGCCGGCCCAGCGAGCCGCTGGCGATGCTCGGCATGCTCAAACCCTCGCTGCACTACTACAGCCGCCGGGTGGTGATCTTCGAGGGTGATGAGCCCCAGCACCTGTTGAACCTGGCCGATCGCCTGCGGCATGAGAGCCGCCCAGGCCAACCCGCCAGCACGTCGGCGCAGCAGCCGAGTGTGTTGGTGGTGATTGATTCCCGCACCGCCGCCCAGCCCCACTGGCAGGGACTTAAACCCCAGCTATTGAGTCGCCGCGGTATCTATGCCCTCTGGCGCCTGGAGCGCAGTCGCCTGGAGCAGCGGGCGGCCCAGCTGCAGCAGCAGGGGGTGGCCGCCGACTGGCAGCTGCAGCGCCCCGAGCGCTACTGAGGCTGCGCGCCTTCTAAAGACTGGGTCAGCTGCTTTTGCCGGCAGAAACTGCAATGGCCCCAGCGGGCCATTTCACCGGCGGGGGCCGGGCTGGTGCAGCGGGGACAGCTAGCCATGCCGTGGACGTCTACCCGGCTGGGATGGACGCTCCACACCTCTTCCTCCTGCTGGCGGCCGGGGGCTACGGCGGCGCTGGGGTGGTGCTGCTCCAGGCGTATGTCGCGCACGGTGAAGCCGTTGGCGCGTAGGGCCCCCAGCAGTTGGTGGCGGTTGTATTGGAGCGCCTGCAGCCAGGGGCCAGGGGCGGCGCCCACGGTGAGCAGGCCGCTGTGCAGCCGCAGGGGCCGGCAGTGGGGTGCCAGCTGGGCGCCGGCGATGCGGGGCCAGGCCTGCCATAGGGCTGCCAGGTGTCCGCCCTGCTGCCAGCTTTGCTCCAATTCCCGCAGGCAGCTGGCCAGGGCGCTGGCGGGCTGCCGGGGTGGCGGCATCAGCAGGCTCAGATTGCCGAGTTGGCGGGTTTGCTGTCGGGGGGCCTTGGCCATGGCTTGACCCTATCGGCGGTGCGGCAATCCCGCTGGTGAATCAAGCCAAACCCTGGCTAACCTCAAGCCTTGCCCCTGCAGCCTCCGATGGGCTTCTTCGACCGCCTCAGCCGCCTGATCCGCGCCAACGCCAATGCGGCGGTAGGCGCGATGGAGGACCCTTCCAAGATTTTGGATCAATCGGTGGCCGACATGCAGTCGGACCTGATCAAGCTTCGCCAGGCGGTGGCTACTGCTATCGCTAGCCAAAAGCGCATCCAGAACCAGGCCGAGCAGGCCGATTCCCAGGCTAAAACGTGGTACGAGCGCGCTGAACTGGCCCTCAAGAAGGGTGAGGAAGACCTGGCCCGCGAAGCCCTAGGGCGCCGCAAAACCTGCCAGGACACCGCCACTGCCCTCAATACCCAGCTGCAGAGCCAGGCGGGTCAGGTGGACCAGCTCAAAAAGAGCTTGGTGTCACTTGAGAGCAGGATCGCCGAGGCCAAAACCAAAAAGGACATGCTCAAGGCCCGGGCCCAGGCGGCCCAGGCCCAGGAGCAGCTGCAGAGCGCCGTGGGCAGCCTCGGCACCAACAGCTCCATGGCTGCCTTTGAGCGCATGGAGGAAAAGGTGCAGACCCTGGAGGCTCGCAGCCAAGCCGCCGCTGAGCTGGCTGGAGCAGATCTGGAGAGTCAGTTTGCCGCCCTTGAAGGGGCCCCCGAGGTTGACGATGAATTGGCGGCTTTGAAAAATCGCCTCGCCGGTGGGACACCGGTATCCCTGCCCCTGGGAAGCTCAGCTGCTCCCCAGCTCGAGCCCGTAAAGGTGAGCGAGGTAGACCCGGAGCTCGAGGAGCTCAAGCGTTCGATCGACAAACTCTGAGCGGCTTGGCAGTTCGTCTCCGGCCGGCTGCCCCGCTTCATACAATCGCCGTACGCATACGTTTTTAAGGGCTGCTGTCGTGTCTGTCGCTCATCTCACCGATGCCAATTTCCAAGCTGAGGTGATCGATTGTTCTACGCCCGTGCTGGTGGATGTATGGGCCGAATGGTGCGGTCCCTGCCGGCTGATGGCTCCAATGATGGAGTGGATGGCTGCTGAATATGCGGGTCGCCTGGTGGTGGGCAAGCTCGAGGCAGACGCCAACCCAGTGATTCGCGATGGCTTGCAGATCCAGGGACTGCCCGCCCTGATCTTGTTCCGAGATGGCAAGGAACTGGCACGCCACGAGGGTGCCATGGCCAAACCGCAGCTTCAGGCTTTTGTGGATGCCCATATCTGAGCGCCTGTCGCGTCTTGGCAGCGGCGTTTTCGCCCGCAATGACCAGCGCAAATCGGCCTACGCATCTCGTGCCGCCAGCCGGGGTCTATCCCCACTCCTCGATCTCTCACTCGGCTCCACCGATCTGCAACCCCCCGAGGCGGCCATCGAGGCGATCGCTGCCCAGCTTGGTCAGCCCGCCAGCGCCTCCTACTGCCTTCACGCAGCGACCCTGCCCTTTCGCTTGGCAGTGGCCGATTGGGCCCAGCGTCGCTTTGGGGTGAAGGTGGATCCGGAGACGGAGGTGCTGTTGCTGGTGGGTTCCCAGGAGGGCACGGCCCACCTGCCCCTGGCGGTGCTCAACCCGGGTGATCGGGCCCTACTGCTCGACCCCTGCTACCCATCCCACCTGGGTGGTTTGCACCTGGCTTCCGCTGAGCCGGTGTTGTTGCCGCTCGATCCCGAGGCGGGCTGGCGACCGGATTTTGATGCCCTCAGCCCAGAGCAGTGGGACGACTTGAAGTTGATGGTGCTCGGCTACCCCCACAACCCCACTGCCACTACGGGCCAGCAGGTCTGGCTGGATGAAGCGGCGGAAAGGGCCTTTCGCCATGGGCTTGTGCTGGCCCACGACAACCCTTACGTGGATCTGGCCCTCGATGGCGAGGCGCCGGCCCTGTTGCGAGCACCCCATTGGCGCGACTGCGGCATTGAGTTTTTCTCCTTTTCCAAGGGCTGGTGTTTGGGGGGCTACCGGCTGGCTTTCGCCATCGGTGCCGAGTGGTTGATCAGCGCCTTGCGCCAGCTCAAGGGGGTGGTGGATTTCAATCAGTCCCTGGCCCTGCAGGCCGGGGCGATTGCGGCGCTTGAGCAGGCTCCGAATTGGCCTGGTCAGTTGCGGCAGGAATACCGGCAGCGACGCGATCGCATGGCTGACGCCCTTGGGGCGGTGGGCTGGCCGGTGCGGCGGCCCTCAATGGCGCTTTATTTATGGTTGGAGTTGCCGCCTCAGGCGCGCCAGCGCAGCTGGGGCAGCGAGGATTTTTGTGCAGCCCTGCTCGAGGCCACCGGTGTGGCACTGACGCCTGGCAATGGCTTTGGCCCCGGAGGCGAGGGCTGGCTGCGCCTTGCCCTGGTGCATCCGGTGGCTGACCTCGAGGCTGGTGCGGCCCGCATCGGTGCCTGGCTGGCCACCCTTTGAGCTGGCAGTTGCGCCGCCTGCCGGTGTGTGCCAGCACCGAGATCGAACTTGATCGCTGGCTGGAGCGGCGCCAGGCCGCAGGCATGTCGCTGCAGCGGCTGGCGGTAACAGCTCGGCGCCAGCGTTTTGGCCACGGTCAGCAGGGGCGACCCTGGTTGTCGCCGGCGGGCGGGATCTGGCTAAGTGCGGCCATTCCTTGGGCTGGGGCTTTGCCTGGAACGGCCTCCCTGGGCCTTGCGGTAGCGGTGGGGCTGGCCCAGCAGCTGGAGGCCCTGGGGCTTGCGGTGCAACTCAAGTGGCCCAACGATCTGCTCGTGGGGGAGCGCAAAATTGCGGGGTTGCTGCCCCGGATGCGCTTGCGGGGCCAGCGGATCCGCGCGGCCCAGGTTGGGGTTGGTCTTAATGGTTGCAACCGGGTGCCGCCTGGAGCCCTGTCGGTGGCAGAGGCCCTCGGCTGCCGGCAGGGCCACCCCCTGGCGCGGCCAGAGCGCTTGTTGCCCAGGGTGCTTGCCGGCCTGGAATGGGCTGCGGCCCATGCCCAGCAGCCTTGCCAGGTGCGCGCTGCCGCCGAGGCCCGGCTGTGGCGCCCTGGGCCGGGCTGGTTGCACGAAGGTGAGCTTTGGCAGGTGCTGGGTCTGCATGCCGATGGCCGCCTGCGCCTCGGACGGCAGGGGCGGGAGCTGGCCCTCCAGCGCCACTTCTGAGGCCGTTCCTTCGGCAAGGGCGCGGTTAGGCATGATTTTTACAATGGCTCCTATGCGCCATCGCCAGCCACCGGGGCACCCCCCCCTCAATCCTGTTGCCCCAAGCCCCCTGCGCCGGGGCCGGGCCCTGGTGGCAATGCTGCCCCTTATGGCTGCCCCCCTGCTGGGAGTGGGCCTGGCCTGGGGGCAAGACCAGCTCAGTCCTGGCCTTGCCCCTTCGCCTGCTGCCGCTGGAGCCAACCCCCAGCCGGCAATCGAGATGCCGCCAGCGCCACCGCCCGTGCCCCTGGCCCAGCCGCTGCGTCCCGATCCGGCTGCACTGCCGAGCCGGCCGCCGGCCCGTTTTGATGCCTCCCTCGATGAGCTGGTGCGTGATGGGGTGGTTAGTCCGGTGGAGCGGGCCCGGATTCGTTCGGGCTCCGGCACGACCCCCTTCAACGTGCCTGCCCACCAGCAGGCCTGCAGCAGCGGCGCCCTTTCCCAGCAGGAGTGCAGCAGTGGCTTGGTGGTGCGCTGGCGCGGCCGTACCAACAACGGCGCAAATGGCGGCGTAGCAGGCGCTGGTAATGCTGGCCCTGAATTTGCCCGCTATGACGGCGAAGGTCGCGTACTGCCTCCGCTCACGGTGCCGGTTTCGGCCCTGCTGGCCGGCGCTGGCGGTAGCTTCCGCCTTGCTGATGTCTTTGGGGTCACGCCCCGCCCGGCTCCGATCGGTGGAAACGGCAACCGCAAGTTGCTGTTTCCTCTTATTGGTTCGGCGGTCACCAGCAGCAACTTCGGCTACCGGCTGCACCCGATCCTGGGCAGTTGGCTGATGCACGCGGGCCGCGATCTGGCGGCTCCAGAAGGCACGCCAGTGGTTTCAGCCCTGGGCGGCTTGGTGGTGAGCAGTGGCCTGGCGGGTGGCTATGGCCTGGCGGTTGAGGTCGAACACGACCGGCCGCGGCGCCGCACCCTCTACGGCCATCTCAGCGAGCTCTACGTCAAGGAGGGTGATCGGGTGCGCCAGGGCGAGGTAATAGGTCGGGTCGGCAGCACGGGCTTGAGCAGCGGACCCCATCTGCACTTCGAGCTGCGGCTGCCCGGCGACGGCGGCTGGGTGGCGGTTGATCCTGGTGATCTAGACCCGGGCAAGGTGGCCGCCGGCAGCGATGCCATCGCCCTGTTGATGGGGCAGCTATTGGAGAGATTGGAGCGGCCCCGCTCCCTTAGCTGAGGATCCGTCAGCCCAGAATCCGGCCGTCGCGGAAGTGCACGATTTTCTCGGCCCGGGCAGCCACGTCGTCTTCGTGGGTAACCATCACCACGGTCATGCCACCGCGATGCAGGGCATCGAAGATGTCGAGTACTTCGGCGGTGGTTTGGGAATCCAGGGCCCCGGTCGGCTCGTCGGCCAGCAGCAGGGCGGGCTGGTTGATGATCGCCCTGGCTATGGCTACCCGCTGCTGCTGGCCGCCCGAGAGCTGATTGGGCTTGTTATTTAGCCTCTGACCCAGCCCCACCCGCTCGAGGGCGGCCTGGGCCCGTTGGCGCCGCTCAGCCGCAGGCACCCCCGCGTAAACCATCGGCAGGATCACATTGTCGAGGGCGCTCAACTGGGGCAGCAGATGGAACTGCTGAAACACAAAGCCCAGGTCGCGGTTGCGCAAATCAGCGAGCTGGTCATCGCTGAGGTCTTCCACCGGGGTGTTGTTGAGCCGGTAGCTGCCACTGGACGGGCGGTCGAGGCAGCCGAGAATATTCATGGCCGTGCTTTTGCCGGAGCCGGACGCTCCCATCACGGCTAAGTAATCCCCTCTATTGACGGTGAGATTCACACCATCGAGAGCCTTAACGGCCATCTCGCCGCTGCCATAAACCTTGTCTACGCCCTGAAGTTGGGCAACTGGATCCCCCATCAAATCGCTGCCCTGTTCTTAATAAATGAACCGTGTTCAACCAATGGCCTGAACAAGCATCGGCGTGCCGGTAACAGCCTGGCTGGCCCAGGTGAACAGAGGGTTGGAGAGAATGCCACCCACGGCGGTGACAATCACGCAGCCCACCAGGGCGGTGCGCAGGGCGGGCAGGCCAGCCACAGACCAATTGATCGCCGGGTAAGACTTCACCACATCTGAGGCTTCCTGGGGCTCTTTTACCACCATCATTTTGATAACCGAGATGTAGTAGTAGATCGATACCACCGAGGTGACCAGGCCCACCACCACCAGCAGATATTGGTGATCGGCCCAGCCGGCAAAAAATAAATAAATCTTGCCGAAGAAGCCCAGCATCGGCGGTATCCCACCTAGGGAAAGCAGGCAGAGACTTAAGCCCAGGGTGATCAGCGGATCCTTTTGATAAAGGCCGGCGTAATCAGCGATGCGGTCGGAGCCGGTGCGCAGTGAGAACAGGATGATGCAGGCGAAGGCGCCCAGATTCATGAATAGGTAGGCCGCCATGTAGAGCACCATCGCGGCGAAGCCGTCTTCGGTGCCGCACACCAGGCCGATCATCACAAAGCCGGCCTGGCCGATGGAGCTGTAGGCCAGCATCCGTTTCATTGAGGTTTGGGCCAGGGCTACCACGTTGCCCAGCACCATGCTGAGCACCGCAAGCACTGTGAAAAGCAGCTTCCACTGGGCATCAAAGCTTTCGAAGCAGCCCACCAGGATGCGGAGGGCCAGGGCAAAGCCGGCGGCCTTGGAGCCCACCGAAAGGAAGGCCACCACCGGCGTTGGCGAACCCTCGTAGACGTCGGGGGTCCACTGGTGGAAGGGCACCGCTGCGATCTTGAAGGCCACCGTGGCCAGCACGAAAACCAGGGCCAGGGCTGTAACTGGCGAGGCGCTGGTGCGCAGGGCCAGGGCTACGGCGTCGAGGCCGGTGGCGCCGCCGGTGAGGCCGTAAAGCAGGGAGGCGCCGTAGAGGAATACAGCCGCGGCGGCCGAACCCACCAGCAAATATTTCAGTGCTGCCTCGGAGCTGCGAGCATCGCGCTTCATGTATCCCGCCAGCAAGTAGCTAGATACAGACAGGGTTTCCAGCGACACGAAAATTGTCACCAGATCGGTGGCGCCACACAGGAACATGGCGCCGAGGGTGGCAGCCAGCAGGATGCCGGCGAATTCACCCACCGGCGTGCCGCTCTGCTCCACATAGCGCCAGCTGAGCAGCAAGGAAATCAAGGTGGAGGCAGCCACCACGGCTCGGAAGGCAATCGCCAGGTTGTCCGCCAGGAAGGAGCCCACGAAGGCGGGCTGCAGGTCGGGGGTGTTCCACTGCAGGGCAAGCAGCACCAAGGCGCTGCCCAGGCCGGCATAACAAATCGGGGGCACCCAGCGGCTGGCCGCCTTCTCGCCAGCGAGATCCACCAGCAGGCAGGTGAGCAGCGCGATCAGCACCGCCGCCTCCGGGGCGATGGCGCCAGCGTTGAGCTGGAGATTTAATCCTCCCGTTCCGGCACCACTGCCGATCGCATCGGCCACGGAGGAGAGGGCGCCCAGCAGGAACATCAGCGAGGGGACCGCGAGGAGGGAGCTGTGATGTGGATGACTGTAGCTGCGCTTGGCTGTCAAATTGGGCGCTTGATGCGATAAAGAGGGAAGCGGTAAGGCGCTGGTCTGTGGGTCACACCCTGGTCATTGTTGAAAGTCCGACGAAGGCCCGCACCATCCGCGGCTTCCTTCCCAAGGACTTCAAGGTGGAAGCCTCGATGGGGCATGTCCGCGACTTGCCCAATAACGCCAGTGAGATTCCGGCGGCTCACAAAGGTGAGAAATGGGCAAATCTTGGCGTCAACACCGCCGCCAACTTCGAGCCCCTCTACGTGGTGCCGAAGGACAAGAAAAAGGTGGTCAAGGAGCTAAAGGATGCCCTCAAGGGCGCCGACCAGCTGCTGCTGGCCACTGACGAAGATCGGGAGGGGGAATCGATCAGCTGGCACCTGCTGCAGCTGCTCAGCCCCAAGGTGCCGGTGAAGCGCATGGTGTTTCACGAGATCACCAAAGAGGCCATCAGCCGGGCTCTTGAGGACACCCGCGACCTCGATATGGAGCTGGTGCATGCCCAGGAAACCCGGCGCATCCTCGATCGGCTGGTGGGTTACACCCTTTCGCCGCTGCTGTGGAAAAAGGTGGCGTGGGGGCTGAGCGCCGGCCGGGTTCAGTCGGTGGCAGTGCGCCTGCTCGTGCAGCGCGAGCGGGCCCGCCGGGCTTTCCGCAGCGGCAGCTACTGGGACCTCAAGGCCCGGCTGGAGCAGGGCGAAGCTGGCTTTGAGGCCAAACTCAGCCATCTCAAAGGGGAGCGGATCGCCGGAGGCTCCGACTTCGATGAGAGCACCGGCGCCCTCAAGGCCGGTAGCAAGGTGAGGCTGCTGAGCGAGGCCGAGGCCCGCCAGCTCCAGGTCCAGGTGCAGGCCAACCCATGGCAGGTGGCCTCCGTAGAGGAGAAGCCCACGGTGCGAAAGCCCGTGCCGCCTTTCACCACCAGCACCCTGCAGCAGGAGTCCAACCGCAAGCTGCGGCTCTCGGCCCGGGAAACCATGCGCACGGCCCAGGGCCTCTACGAGCGCGGTTTCATCACCTACATGCGCACCGACTCGGTGCACCTCAGCGACCAGGCGATCAACGCCGCCCGCAGCTGCGTCAGCGAGAAGTACGGCAAGGACTACCTCAGCCCCAGCCCCCGCCAGTTTTCCACCAAGGCCCGCAACGCCCAGGAGGCCCACGAGGCGATTCGCCCAGCCGGTGAGGCGTTCCGCACCCCAAACGCCACAGGTCTAGATGGCAAGGATCTGGCCCTCTATGAGCTGATTTGGAAGCGCACCGTGGCCAGCCAGATGGCTGATGCCCGCCTCACCATGCTCGCCGTGGAACTGCAGGCCGATGGCGGCGCCCTGGGCCCAGCCCAGTTCCGGGCCTCGGGTAAGCGCATCGACTTCGCCGGTTTCTTTCGCGCCTATGTCGAGGGCAGCGACGATCCCGACGCGGCCCTTGAAGGTCAGGAGCTGTTGCTACCGGCCCTGAAGGTGGGCGACAGCCCCGCCTGCAAGGCGGTGGAGGCCCTCGGCCACCAAACCCAGCCCCCCGCTCGCTACAGCGAGGCGGCCCTGGTGAAGATGCTCGAGAAGGAGGGCATCGGTCGCCCCTCCACCTATGCCTCGATCATCGGCACGATCGTCGATCGCGGCTACGCCACCCTCGCCAATAACTCCCTCACCCCCAGCTTCACGGCTTTTGCCGTGACGGCCCTGCTGGAGGAGCACTTCCCGGATCTGGTGGACACCAGTTTCACGGCCCGGATGGAGAACACCCTCGATGAGATCTCCCACGGTCAGGTGCAGTGGCTGCCTTACCTGGAGAGCTTCTTTAAGGGCGAAAAGGGCCTGGAAACCCAGGTGCAGCAGCGGGAGGGCGATATCGACCCCGGTGTGTCCCGCACCGTTGAGCTGGAGGGCCTGCCCTGCGTGGTGCGCATCGGCCGCTTCGGCGCCTACCTGGAAACCAAGCGCGTAGCTGAAGACGGCACCGAGGAGCTGCTCAAGGCCACCCTGCCCCAGGAGATCACCCCTGCCGATCTCGATGCCGAAAAGGCGGAGCTGATCCTGAGGCAAAAGGCCGATGGGCCTGAGTCCCTTGGTGATGACCCGGAAAGCGGTGAGCAGGTGTACTTGCTGTTTGGCCAGTACGGGCCGTACGTGCAGCGGGGCCAGGTGAGTGACGAGAACCCCAAACCGAAGCGAGCTTCGCTGCCCAAAGGCGCCAAGCCCGAGGAACTGACCCTGGAGGATGCCATCGCCCTGTTGCGGCTACCCCGCCAACTTGGCGACCATCCGGAGGGCGGTCGGGTGGAGGCGGGTCTTGGTCGCTTTGGCCCCTACGTGGTGCACCACAAGGGCAAAGGCGAGAAGGACTACCGCTCCCTTAAGGCGGAGGACGACGTACTGGTGGTTGGCCTTGAGCGAGCCTTGGAGCTGTTCGCCATGCCCAAGAAGGGCCGTGGCGGCCGCACGGCCCTCAAGGACATCGGTGTCCCCGAGGGCGCCGACGAGGCGATCCAACTGTTTGACGGTCCCTACGGCCTCTATGTCAAGCAGGGCAAGGTGAATGCTTCGCTGCCGGAGGGCACCACCGCCGATACCATCACCCTGGAGCAGGCGGTTGAGCTGCTGGCCGCTAAGGCCGCTACTGGCAAAGCTGCGGCCAGGAAGCCGGGAGCCAAAAAGCCAGCAGCCAAAAAACCGGCAGCTAAGGCTCCTGCGGCAAAGAAAGCTCCCGCCACCACCAAGACCGGCCGCTTGCGCGCCAGCGCGGTGCGGGTGATCAGGGCGGCGGACAGCTGATGGCAGGTGCCGGCCGCACCTTTGGGTCGCTGCTTTGCGCCCTAGCGCTGGCTGGCTGCAGTGGCACCCGCTTCGGCGACCAGCTGGCCCGCAGCTTCTCAACGCCCCCGGCCCAGCCCGCTCAGCCGGTCTCTCCTGCCCCTACTCCAGCTACCTCCACTCCCGCCTCAAAAGCTGCTCCCCCCCCTACTGCTGCCTCCCCCAAAAAGGTTGAGCCCAAGCCCGTGGAAGCCAAGGCGGCAGCTGTCAATCCCAGCAAGCCAGCCCCCTATCGCATCACGATCCAGCTGCCCTCCGCCGATCCCGCTGCCCCGGCGGAAGCGGTCACAGAAGCCTTGCGGGCGGCGGGGGTCAGTTTTGAGGTGGAGATGATTGAGCGGGTTGGAGCTGCTGCCACGCCGGCGCCTGCCCCTACGGTCACACCGGCGCCGGCACCGCGCTGATGTCGTCCCGGCGCCAACTCAACCGCGGCCAGGCCCGCCAGTTGATGGATACGGCCTATCTCGCCGCCGCCACCGCCCTGCTGTGGGTGGCGCTCTACTACCTGCCGGTGGGCAGCCCCCTGTTTCGGCTGGCCCTGCCCCTGCCCCTGGCCCTGTTGCAGTTGCGTCATGGCTGGCGCTGTGCCGTGGAGGGACTGGTTGTGACCGCCCTATTGCTGGTTGCCCTGATGGGTCCGATCCGGGGGCCGTTGGTGGTTTTCCCCTATGGCTTGCTGGCGCTGTGGCTGGGCTGGTGCTGGCGGGCCAGGGCCGGTTGGCGCTCCAGTTGGTGGCTGAGCTGGGGTGTTGGCAGCCTGATCAGTGCAGCTGGCTTCCTGGTGAGGGTGGCGGTGCTCTCCGTTTTGGTGGGCGAGAACCTTTGGGTGCTGATCACCACTGCGGCGGCTGGTTTATTGGAGAAGTTGGCTGGCTGGCTGGGAATGGCAGCATCGATCGAGCTGGCCCAGGTGCAGCTGGCTGCGTTGGCGTTGGTGTGGGTGCAGAACGTGATCGTGGTGCTGGCCCTGCATGCGGTGGCCTACTGGATCTTTCCGCGCCTGCATTCCCCCATCCCAGAGCCCCCAGATTCCCTTCGGGCCCTAGTAGCCCTTGACCCCCTCTGAGCGGCCTGATGGCCCCTGATCCCTGGACCCAGGCTCTGGAGCAGGGCTGGCGCCGCAGCCGCACTCTGCTGCTGCTCGCCGCCACCGATACGGCCGCGGTGCCTGGAATTTCCGCTGCCGGGGCCTCGCCCCAGGCCCGGCTGGGCACGGCGGCCGCCGATGCCGAATTGCTGCTGCTGGGCCCCGGTGGTCGCCGCTGCCATGCCCTGCCGCCCCTGCCGGCGGGGGTCAGCCCGGCCCTGATCAGCCATGTGGTGTTGAGTCAGCTGGGGCTGCTGGAGCGCACCCGGGTGCTCGATCTGGGCTGTGCGATCGCGGCGGCGGTGCCGCACCTGCGCCTGCCGGGGCTGGAGAGTGCCGGCCCGGCCCGCTGCCTCAGCACGGGCCGGGCCCTTGCCCCAGCCAGGGTGGAGGCCCTGGTGCAGCGCGGCAGCGCCTGGGGCAGGCGCTTGGATCCGGCCGAGCCGTTGCTGCTGGCCGAATGTGTGCCAGGAGGCACCACCACGGCCCTGGCGGTGCTCGAGGGCCTGGGGGTGGCAGCGGCGGGTCTAGTGAGCGGCAGCTTGCGCCAACCGGCCCATGGCCTGAAGGCGGCCCTCGTGGCTCAGGGTTTGGCTGCAGCGAGTTTTGAGGCGGCAGATCTGACGGGAGTTGCCCATCCCCTGAGCGTGTTGGCGGCTTTGGGGGATCCAATGCAGGCCTTCGCTGCTGGGCTGGTGGGGGCGGCGGCGGCCCGCGGTACGCCGGTGCTGCTGGCCGGTGGCAGCCAGATGGCGGCGGTGCTGGCCCTGGCCCTAGCCCTGGCTGAGCCAGGCCAGCGGCCAGCCCTGGCGGATCGCTTGGTGGTGGCCACCACCGCCTGGGTGGCCGAGGAAGCAGGCAGCAACCTGGCCCTGCTGCTGGAGCGCATAGGTGCCCGCTGGCAGGTGCGGCCGCGGCTGGAGGTGGCGGCCCTGCGCTTCCATGGCTGCAGCAGCGCCGCCCTACGCGACTACGAGCGCGGCTATGTCAAGGAGGGGGTGGGGGCCGGCGGCCTGGCCCTGCTCTGGCAGCTGGCGGGCCGGCAGCCAGGGGCCCTGGCTGAGGCCTGCGACGCAGCCTGCCGGCTGGAGCTCGGTGCCTAGGGTCGCTGCCATGGCATTCACTCCCGCTGTGCTCTCCCGTCGCCGGCTGCTGCAGCTAGGGGTGGGAGCTGGCGCTGGCCTGCTGGCCGCCTGCCGCTCCGCCCCTGGCCCCGAGCTGCTGCTGGCAGAAGCAGACCTGCCAGCAGCCTGGCTGAAGCAACTGCCCGCCCCCTGGCGGACACGCCAAGTAGCTGATGCCGCTGCTGTGCAAAAAGCCGTGCGTGAGCTTGGCCAAAGGCCGGCCCCTGGCTTGGTTGCTCTCAGTGACGGCTGGGCCAGTGGCCTGAGCCGGCAGCAACTTCAGTCCTTTGAGGCGCCGCGGCTGTGGGCTCGCCTGGCCGCCTTCAGTGCCCCGGTGGCCCGTCTTTATGCCCCGCCAGCTGCTGGGCAGCTGGCTTTCCCCTGGGCCTACAGCCCCTGGGTAATCGCCCTGCGCAGCCGCCCCGACCTGGCCGCCCGTCGCCAGGAGGGCTGGCAGTTGCTGCTTGATCCCAGCCTGCGCGGCCGGTTGGTGTTGCCCTCCAGCCCTCGCATCAGCCTGGAGATCATGGGCGGCGATTTTGAGCGGCTGGAGCGGTTGCGGGCCCAGGCCCTCGCCTACGACGACCGTGACGGCCTCAACCTGCTGCTCAGCGGTGATGCTGAGGCGGCGGTGCTGCCCCTGCAGCGCCTGATTCCCCTGCTGCGCCGCGACCAGCGCCTGGTGGTGATCTGGCCCGACAGCGGCGCGCCTCTCAGCTGGCAACTGCTGCTGCGCCCTGCCGGTGCTGCACAGTCAGCGCCACCACCGCTGGAGTGGCTCGGTGCAGTGCTGGAGCAGCCCCTGCTGGAGCAACTGCTGGCCCGGGGCTTGGTTCCGCCCCTGCCCCAGGCCGATCTGGCGCCGGTGGCGCGGCGCTTTCCCGAGTCGATATCAGCCCTGCTGCTGCCTGGAGATGGCCTGCTGCAGCGCTGCTGGAGCCTGCCACCCCTTTCCGTGCCCCAGCAGCTGGCCCAGCAGAACCTCTGGGATGCGGCCGCCCCCAGGCCCTAGCCCCAAAGGCGGTGGCGGGGGGCGGCGCTCAGGCGCCGGTGGGTGTCGGCTAGCAGCTCGGGGATGGGTAGCTCGTGGGGGCAGCGGGGCAGGCAGGCCCCGCAGGCGCGGCAGGCCTGGGCGTTGAGCTCCTCCCACCAGTGGCCGGCACGGCCGATCAGGTTGTAGCGCTCCTGGGCAAAGGCCTCCATGTCGTGGCCCACGGCCAGGTTGCGCAGGCGCAGGAGTTCGGGGATCGGCACGCCGTTGGGGCAGGGCAGGCAAGCGCGGCACTGGCCGCAGCGCTCCGCCCCCAGGCGCTCGCGGCCGGCGACGTCCAGGCGCTGCAGGGCTGAGCGTTGCGCGGCACTCAGCCAGGGCGAGGGCCCGCCGATGGCAGCGGCCCAGGCCAGGTCTTCCGGCTGCTCAGCCCCCAGGCTCAAGGTGGAGATCCCCTGATCGAGCAGGAAGCGATAGGCCAGCTCCAGGGGGTGAAACGGGGCGCAGTCGGCAACCAGCTCCGCTGGAGGGTCGTAGAGGCGACCGCCCTTGTCGGCCGGGGAGATGGCAAGCACGCCGATTCCCTGGGCCAGGGCGGCGCGGGCGATGGGCAGGAGGGTCTGGTCAAACAGGTGCACATGCAGGCTGCAGAACGTGAAGCTCCCCGAGCTCAGGGCGGCTTCGATCAGCTCGGGCGTGCCGTGGCTGCTGAAGCCCACCTGACCCACCAGTCCTTCATCTTTGGCCCAGGTCAGCAGGTCGGCGCCGGGCCCCTTAAGCGCCCACTCCAGGTGCTCGGGGCGGTTGAGGCCATGCACGGCCAGGTTGGTGAGCTGGGCCACGCCAAGGCGCGCCAGGATTGAGCGCAGTTGCCCCTGGCCGGTGGCCAGGTCGGGGCCGGGTAGCAGTTTGCTGGTGATGAGCCAGCCGTCTGAGGGCCCCAGGTTGTCCCGTCGCAGGGCCGCCAGAGCCTGGCCCAGGAAGGTTTCTGCGGGCCCGTAGGCAGGGGCTGTTTCCAGGTGGTTGATGCCGGCGGCCAGGGCTGCCCTAAGCACCGCTTCCATCTGGGCGGGGCTGCCCAGGGCCCGCATCGTGCCCAAGCTGAAGGCCGACACCGCCGGCCCGGCGCCGTAGGGGCGCCGCAGCCGGTTTTCAGGCTGTTGGTTCATCCCCAGGTTGGTCGGCTTTGGGGTGGGCCTGTTTGAGGTGGCGCACCAGGTCGGCAGGGCTGGTGCTGTCCAGGAAGCGGCGGAAATTGTCCTGCTCCTGGGCATCGGCCTCCGCATCCACCGGGATGGAGGCGTCAGCCACGACCTCTTCAAGCATCCAGATGCTGCTGCCGGTGCGCAGGGCTAGGGCGATGGCATCGCTAGGCCTGGCGTCTATCTCGATGCTTGAGGCAGCTGTTTGGTCGCCAGGCGCCCCAGCTTCCCCATCGCTAGCGGGGCTGAGTTTCAGCACGGCGCGGAAGGTGCTGTCTTCGATCGTGTGAATTACAACCCGGTCGAGCTGCAAACCCCCAGCGTCGATCAGGTCGGCCATCAGGTCGTGGCTGAGGGGGCGGGTCGGTGGTTCTTCGCTGAGTCCCGCCAAGATGTTTTGGGCTTGGGCCTGGTCGATCCAGATCGGCACCTGGCGCCGGCCAGATGGATCGCGTAGCAAAACGATCGGGCTGCGACTGGCCGCATCGAGGGCAATTCCGGCAACGCGCATTTCAACCATGGCTCAGCGCTGCCCTTTAGCCGATTATGGCGAGGATTATCGCCCTGGGCTGGAAAGCAGATGTTTACCGGGCTGGTGCAGGCCACAGGCGTGATCCGCCGCTCTCCCCACGGGGTTCAACTGCAGTGGGCTGCTGCCCCGGGGGCTACTTGGACCCCTGCCAGCCTGGCCCTGGGCGACAGCGTGGCGGTGGATGGGGTTTGTCTCACCGTGGCTGGGCGACTGGCCGATGGCTTTCGCGCCGATGTCAGCGAGGAAACCTTGGGCCGCACCAGCTTGGCCGCCAAGGCAGACCGGGGCGGCAGGGTGAATCTTGAGCCGGCCCTGCGCCTGGCCGACCGGCTTGGTGGCCACCTGGTGAGCGGCCATGTGGATGGGCTCGGGGTGGTGCGAGCCATCGCCCGCCAGGCCGCCTCCTGGCGCCTGGAGCTGGCCTGGCAGAACCCCGCCTACGGCCGCTATGT
>Ga0315908_10001082_pt1 | contig 20966 bp, 4 predicted proteins | sample LakEriMetagenome_12_FD_203520 | JGI IMG/M metagenome (GOLD analysis project Ga0315908, IMG submission 203520) | Freshwater fungal communities from buoy surface, Lake Erie, Ohio, United States - Buoy 4 MA124 | ecosystem: Environmental > Aquatic > Freshwater > Lake > Lake biofilm | place: USA... | reverse complement strand
TATTGTTCCTTTTCATTAAATTCTTAAAATTCTTCCTTTTTTTCGCTTTATTTTAAATTTATCTTATTTTTTAAATCTTCAATTTTATTTTTTAACTCAAATTAATGAATTTCTTATTATTAATTCTTTAATTGCATTTCTTAATTTTTCTATTCATTTTGTTCTATTTATTATTTCATTTATATGATTTATTCCCTTTATTAATTAATTAATTAAATTTAATTTTAATTTTATTCATTAAAATTTCTTTATTATATTTCAATAATGTTTTATTTTTTTGCTAATTAATTTTAATAATCTCATTCTAAATCTTCAATTTTTTAATTTTTTTATTAAACTAATAATAATTATTATTCAATAGATATTAAATAATTTTAATTTTATTATTATTAATAATTTTTATGACTATTAACTAAATCAAACTACTAATATAGTTTATCATATTTTTATTAATTTTATTGATTTAATTATGTAAGATTTTCAACTTCTCATTATAATTTTTATATTTATTATTCATACTTTTCAGCTATTTCTTTTGAAGTTTATTCTTAGTGTTGTAATTTATCGTTTTAAGAAATCAAATCCTAAATCGTTTATTAATAAACAACAATTTCTTCATTTTATTTAAGATTTTAAGAATTATTAGTTTCATTTTAATTAATAATAATATTTTAAACAACTCCAGTTGTTTGTGCAAATTTAAGTGTATTTAAAGATTCTATATAATTGTTAAATGATGGATTAATTGTAAAAATAACGGATGTCTTAGCTTTTCCAGTCAAAACTGGCTATAAAATCCTAGTAAGCTTAGAGTCTCTAAAGTTGATAAATTTAGAATCATTTTTGCTAAGCTGACTAATAACATGAGATAAAGCTAGCAAACTTTTATTAATATTTTGAGTTTCCCTAAAATCAATAAAAAAAATATAAATTACTTAATTCCAATTCCTTCTGTTTTTGCTTTTGACATAGCTTCACTACCAGCAAGATCAATTAAATTAATGACAGATTTAACTATATTCTAATTGAAATTTTTAGGTCTTATTTCCAATCCAATTCTAAAAATAGTGTGTGATCTGCTGCTTTGATTATTCATACCTGTAGAGCCTATTTTTCTATTATTCTCACCCTTTTAACTTTTTATTAATTATTAATTATGATATTGATAATTATGATAATAATTAATACAATAAATCTATAGTCTATTAATAAGAACTGCTCAGTACTTCTTCTAATCCTATAATCTAAATATCTTTGTTCTTAGTCTCCCTAACTTCTAGATTATCCTTTGAAGATAACAAGTCAATAATTTATTCGTTATAAATTTCAATATAACTGATTTTAGTATAAACTTGTATATTAACTCTAAGCTTAACTTATTCGAAAATATATTTGATAGTCTATGGAATTAATCCTGGATCATTATCACTTCCTTTAATCGTATGAGTCTTACCACTACTAGTCTATCCATAAGCAAAAATGCAAGTATTAAAACCTTCAAAATTTAATTCTAAGTTTGGAATGCACAATTCTTTAAATATCTCTTCATTTCTTATATTCTTATTAAATACTCCAAATAATTCGAAACTTTTACGGCTTTTGTTGTCTATTATTGTTCAATTATTTTCTACTTTGAAACTCTCTTCTTCTTCCTTTAATTATTCATTGTTAGGTCGGATTCTTACATAATTTAATATGTTACTTTACATTATTTGAATTTATTCTTAATTTTATACTAATATTTAATCTATATTTATAATTTTTACACAATAATTACTCTATTTAACTTATAATACATAAATATTAATTTTTAATATTGTTTATTATCTTAATTAAATAATCAAACTTTAAATCCATTTTATATTAAACATTATTTGTGAGCTTCTATGAATTATAAACATTTTTCTTATCCGTTATTAATGACACAATTGTCTCTTAATTATTTTGTCTATTTGCAAACACAACAAGGTCCTTTTTTTTTTGGAACAGGCATTTCTACTGGATTTTATTAGTTAAGATTGTTATTAATTTGGCTTTCCATTTAAGCAGAATAAAATAGATACAATTATTAATATAAATAATAATGGTAATATTATTATAAATAATAAATTAATAAATGGTAATCATAATATAAAATAATAATAATAATAATAATAATAATAAGAAATATAAATAAAAATGAATCTAAATGAATTTATTATAAGCGATAACCTGAATAACTAACTAGTAAGTGTAACAACAAGATCAGAAGAGATAATAAATTGAAAAATAACAGATCACTCTAACAATTATAAACTGTTCCGTATTCCAATAGACTTTGAAAAAGAAGTGGTGATAAGAGTATTAGTAGTATTAATTGGTTTGGTCCAGTTTTATATTAAAACTCCTATGAGAATCATAGAAGGATTATTATTAAGATCACTTTTTTTACTCAAACTCAAAAAAATAGAGAAACCATTTAGGAGAAATAGTAGTATTGATTGCTAAATGGATATTGATAGTTTGCATCCAGATCATAAGGAAACTGTTATATAATTCGGAGTGCTTTTCTATTATAGTCTTTATAATTTAATCATTATTTTAGTTGTTAGTGCTTTCATTATTTAAGTTGAATATTTTGATAACTCTTTTATTTATCATAGAATTCGTGGTCAAAGCAATCTGAAAATTTATGGAATATTATTGATTCTCACCATATTTGATATGTGTTTACAGCATTTGACTATTACATTTATCAAAATACTTTACATTAAAATTGAAGAGCAATAATCCTTTTATTATTTATTCATAGATTTAATTCTCATTATTATTTTTCTATGTAATTATTAATATTTATTTATACTATATATTATTGATAATAAAATAACAATAATATAATAATAATAATAATATGATAAAATAATAATAAATATATAGTTTTTAGTAGCTTAAACTTCCTAACAATGGTTCTAACCTAAAACGTAGTAATAAACAGTGAAGAATCAATGATAATCCTGATAATTTTCATCGCATGCCTAACAAAACTAAAAGGATCTCTAACGAAACCATTCGACTACAAAAAATACATCCAATTGATAAATTCAGACTTAAAGGAAAGAGTAAAAACTTATTTCTTTTACATTTTGATCTTTTACTCTGGTTAATACAAAGATACTTGGAAGATTCTTATGTTGATGATAGTGGACATATCTGTAGATTGGATGAAACACTTTTTCTTAGTCAAACTCAACCAACATCCTCATCATATCATTCAGCAATACTCTCATCAAGTCGCTAATTTCATTTATGCTGTTTATCATTGTAATTCTCTTAAAAAGGCAGAGGAAGTTAAGTTGTTTTCTAATCATCTTAATGATGATCATATTCATATTTTGTCACATAAGTTGCCAGATTAGATTCATAAAGTCTTATTGCATATGGATATACTCCTATTTCCTTATCTTGTATTGGTATTTTTTATTATATTTTTATTTATATTAATTTTAATATTATTTTTTATTTTACTTTTATTTTTACTTATATTGTAATTACTTTTATTATTATTATTAAGATTAACAAAACTCTGAGTCCTGATTTATTCTCTATTATGATAATACTTTTGCTTTTATATTTTCTTGATAAGTTCCTTATTAGATGTCTTTATTATTACGTTTCATCATCTCAGCTGTTTGATCAAATTAAGTAGAAGTATTTTAATGTATCCATAAATTAAAAAGATCAGAAAATGAAGTACACTTAGAGGAATTTACATATTTATCTAATATTTTTATATTATTATTTATTAAGATCATTTGTATATTATGTTATATAAACAGTAATTATCTAATAAAATATTTATAGTATTATTATTGATTTATAATAAATGATGAATTAAATAATAAACGAATAAAATAGTATTAAAAAAATATCCACTTCTTAAAACATTATAAATAAATCTTTAAAAACTAATTTTCAGTAATAAGTTTATATTTCTTAAAATTAATTTATAAATCAAGGCTATGAAAAAAAATAATATTGTATCACTCCTAATAAAGTAAATACAAATTACATATAGACTTATTCACCATTAGAACAAGCAAATAAATAATAGTAAATTCTAAATAATTCAAATAGATCTTAAAAAATAATAATAAATAATTAATAAGTAATTCCTATTTATTGAAGCCCTAAAGTAATTAAGATAGTTGATTTATATTTAACACATAATACTTCAACTCCTAATTAAAATTATAATAACAATATTAATTTTTCCAATAGTTAAAGTCAATTTTATAAATAAAATAGTAACAATAGCAACATTTCCAATAATCTTAATATTAATAATAATAATCAAACAAACAATCATAACAATAATTAAAATACTAAATAAAATTTATCTTTGAGCAATATCAATCATAATTTTTAAAATCAATAATAAAATTAACAAGATTAATTATAAAATAATGAATACTATAATTTAAATAATACTTGTTATAATTAAAATGTATAATGATAAAATAATTAAAATTAAGAATCTATTGAATAAAAAACTATTGATAGTACTTAAAATATAAATTAGTAATTTCAAAAATAACAAGATAAAAAATATTCTGAATAGAGTCATGAATTTACAAATTTAGAATTAAAAAATATGTCTTTCTAAATTTAATAATTAACATTAAAATAAGATAATCTTATTAATTAATAATAATAAAAAGAAAATAAATTAATTTAAAAATAGAAAGAATAAAAAAAGCAGTAAAAATAATAACTAAAGTTATAAAATCAATTAAATGAAAAATCAAACTAACTTAATAAATAAAAAAAATTATTAGAATAATAAGAAATTAAAATAAAAGAATATGAACTTTAATTAAATTTATTAAAATAGTAATTTAGTGAAAAATAGAATTTTATCAACTAATAAGAATTAACTGATAAATTAGAAAATTAATAATAAATTTATGAATAAAAAATATAAAGTATTGTATAAAATGATTAATAAATTATAATTTAACATTAAATTTATGAAGATAGTATTCTCAAAAAATTAAATGAAATGATAGATGAAAATAATAATCTTTGTAAAATAATAGAATAATAGAATATTCAAATCAATCAATTTTAAATATAAATAAATTAAGCTTAACTTAGTGAAAGTTAAAATATTTAAAATTATAATAATAAATTGTAATAATAAGAATTAAATAATTAGAATAAAGCAGATGAATTACATAAATACTATAAAGAATAAATTTTAGAATATAAAAAGATAATTTAAAATTATGAAAAAAAAATAAATGAAAATAATGAAAAATAAACATAAGAAAAAAATAAAATTCAAGAACTAAAAGAACTTTTAAATCATACTTATTTATCATAGAATATGAATTAATAAATGTAAAATAATTTAAATAATTCTTAAAATTAATTATGTAACAGTGATTTTACAACTAATAATGAATATAATATGATAACTAAAGATGTAAATAAATATCACATTTAAGTACATCATTTATAATCACAATTAACTAATTCAAAATAATAGTACTAATAATTAGAAAAACAATTATAATAATAATAATAAGAGCTTAAATAAGTATTTGAATAATAATAAATTGTATTATAATAAAAAGACAATACAATTGATGAATTATAAAAATAAATTTTTAATATTTAGGAAATTTATGATTCATACTAAAAAGAAATAAATCATCATTAAAATTAATATCAAAATAAAATAAATTAGCTTTTAGAATAAATTAAAATTTTTGAAAAAGAATAATCTTAATAATAATAATTTTAGTATGAAAATCAAATTAGTTAAAAAACCTATAATTATTCATAAAACTAAGAAGAACAATAATAAATTTTAGATTTAAAGTAATCAATTCAGGTCAATAATAAATTAATAGATAACTAAAAACTATAAATTGATTAGTTATAAAAATAAATCAAATAATTTACTGAATAATAGTAAATAATTGTAAATGAAAATCGAATATAATAAATTCAATATACTAAATATAGTGATCTATAAAAAGCAGAAATATAATAATAATCTGAATTGATTTCTTAATTAAAATAAAACATTTAATAATAGGAAACATAAATAGATTAACAAATCTAATAAATATAATAATAATAAAATTCTAACACTCAAATTATTAATAAGTATTAAAGTTAAGTTGAATCTTAATAATTATAAATTTAATCTTAATAGAAGTAAATTTAACAATTAAACTTAGAAAATTAATAATTATAAGCACAATAAAATGATAATTCTATAAAAAACAATAAAATCAAGTAAATTATTATTAAATTATTAATTTAAGCAATGATGATATATAATAATAAAAAAATGAATTTTAAATTTAAATAGATGAGATAAATTTTAATTTTAACTAATAATTAATTTAATAAAAATAAGAATGGGATTTTTAATAATAATAATAATTAAAATAAATTTAAGATAAATTTAATTTTAAATCAAATTAATAATTATTGGATTAAAAAAAAATAGAATTTTAACTTTCTTAATAAATTAATATTTTAGAAAAATAAAATGAATAAAAAAATAATTAAATAAAAGATTTAAAACTTAAATTATAAAAATACAAGTAAAGTAAAAATAAATAAAAAATTGATTAAATATAACAATATGAAAAATTTGAATATTAAGAGCGATCATAAAAATTAAACTTTTAATTTGATGTAAAATACGAATAATAATGTTGTTTTGATAAAATATATTTGATAAATAAATTGAATAAATAATTGTTTTCTTTATTACAGGAAAATTCATAAAATCCTAATAAATTTTAACAAATATTAAATTAAGAAACGTAAAATATTATTAATATCTTTAGAGAATTATCAATTTTAAATAATTTCATACAAAAAGAAGAAAAATGAATAAACTTATTATTATTTATTATGTTAAATATATATTTTTTTATTTATTTTTTTAATTATATGCAAAATTATTATATAAATATTAATAATATAAATAAATAATAATTAATTTATTAAAAATTTTATTATTTTATATATTAAAAATCTTTAAAATTATATAAAATAGAAAATGGATAAAAATACAAGAGATAAATTAAAAGATTGTTCATAATACATTTAGAAAAAAGAATATTAAAAAGCTATTGATGATTTGGAGTATTTGAATCTTTTCAAAGGTAAAAATTATTAACTATAAACTTAGGAAACATGTTTGAAATTAATTTTATGCTTGGATTTTCTTATAAGTAAATAAAAAATTTTGAAAAATCAGAATAATTCTTAGAATCCGCTTAAAAAATTAAACCAAATGACAAAAGAAATCTTATAGAATTATGCTAAGTTTATGAAAACAATATAAATCCTTAAAATAATCAAAAATTATTATAAAATTATTAAAATATAATAGAAATAATTTTAAAGGAGTATTTTTATTTTTTATATTTTAGAGAAAATCAAGAGAAAATTAAAATAATTGAATTTTTTATGAAAATTATTAATTTAATCAAAATTTAAAATGATGAATAATTACTAGAAAAATATATTTTATAATACTTTTAATTAAGATTATATAGTGAAAAAAATTAGCTTATTTTCTAAGAATTAATTGAATTATATTTATTATAAATAAAAAAATAATTTGATATTTAATTGTTAAATTAACATTTAAGAACAATTATTTAAATTTAAGAAAAGGCTTTGTTTAACGAAGAATCTGAATTCTATATTAAAAACTATTTTGAAAACATCAGATAAAATTTGACAAAGGAATAATACATCAACATTTTAAAATAAAATTTTAAATTAACATAATATTCATCCTAAATTTTAAATATATATTTAAATGAAAGCATATTTTTGATTGATAATCTTTATTGTAAATGATTATAATTAAATTATTAGCCCAATTATTAAATAGCTGTTTTGATTATCTTGATTAAAAAGGATAATGCAATAGTTAGTATAATTTAGATGAATAGTTTCATTAAAAAATGATTTTTTAATGCTAGATTTTAATTTTATTTTTAAAAAATCAAATTAATAACATCAATTTTTCTTTTAATGAAAAATAATAAGAGAAATTTTAAGAATATAATGAAAATATAATTAAAGGCTAAAATATATAAAGTATTTTAATATCAAACACTAGTTGTGGAGTATTAGTATAAATTTTATTTGTAATATTTAATATTTTTATTATATTTTAGATTTAATTGAATATTAAATAATAAAACTTTAATAATATTTAAAATTAATACTAAGATTTGATTGATTATTGTAAAAGCAATCCTCTTTTATAATAACTAGAATTTTTGAAAGATCTTTTGAATGATTTGGGTGTTTAATGTTTGTAAGATTCTAAATAACTACAAAAAATAAGAAATAATATATACTTATACTTATTAAATAACTATTCATAGGAAAATATTATTAATGAAAAGAATGAAAAAATAAATTAATAATTTTTACTTTATTATAAGTATTCAATTAAATTGCTTTAATAAAATGTAAAAATAGAAAATGAATTCGACTTATATTAAATAGCAGAGTAATAATTTAACTAAAACTAAAATAATATTTTTTTTTTAATTTAACTAAATTGGATAAAATTTTCAAAGCAATAAATAAATATATAAAATATTTTATAATTATTCTAATAAATTGAAATAAATAACTAGATAGATTTATTAGATTAAGATGATATTCTAAGTTTTTATAAAAAGTTTTCAATAATATATTATATGAATGATTAATTCGATGAAAGTATAAAATATTTATAAAAATGCTTAAATTTAAATTTCGGAGATTATCAAAGCAACCATAATTTATAAATGATTAATATATATTAAGGAAAAATACAAATAGACATTTTGATTAATATTTGCAAATAAAATATTAATGATTAAGATATGATTAAAATTGCATTTTATCATATTTAACAAGGTAATTTTTTATATAATATTAATTTAATATAATAAAAGATGATGAAAAAAAAGCTGTAGAATTTTTATTGTAAATTTACGAATTCAACTAATAATCCTATTGGATTAATTTTTATTTGCAATTATATTTTATGAATAAAAATGATTATTAATAAGCATTTAAATTTATAGTACAATCAATAAGATTTCTTACTTAGATTTTAAATAATAATATTGAAAAAAGAGATTATATTTAATTAAAAGATAATAGAAAAATTTACTTTATATAAAATAATAAGCAACTAAATTATTTGGATATTTTAATTTATTATGATGATGAATTTTACAAATAAAATTTAAAAATTATATTAGATGAAAATATAACAAATTAAGATAAATTATTAGAACAATGGTATAATTTGAGTTTATGGTAATAAATTTTATTAATATTATAAAAGTAACCATAGATTAGGATAAACCTTAGCAAGTTAAAGGTGTATAGAAGAATTAATAAATATTATTGAAGATAATTAATTAATAAAAGATTAAATAAATTTCAAATTAAAATTAAAATCAGTCAAAGATAACACAGATTCTTCTAAATATTAAAATTTAATAGTAAATTTGTATTAGTTTGTGAATAATCAATATACTAATCAAAATAGTTTATCAATAATTCTTATTTAATTAGAATGTTTACTTAGGTTGAAAGATTAATAATTAGCTTTTAATATAATTTGTTAAATTGCAAATAATCATTTTACACTTAATACTCTAACATTATCCTATCAATACATTATAATTCTTATTTCTTAATTTACTAATTTAATTACTGATAATTATAACAATTTATAACAAATTTTTTCTTTATTTTATTAGTGCTTTTTCAAATCTATTAATAGTTCTAATCATATTTTATAAATATCTTAAAACTAATTATTTAATAAAAATATTTAAATTCTCTATTAAAATTTATATGAAAATTTAAGTATTAACAATAGAGCTCTCAATATATTAATTAGTTAAAATTGCTTTTATTTTTATCAATACAACAAATAAAATAATTATCTTGAATAATTATAAAAAATATTTTATATTTGTATCAACTAAATTTTTAAAACAAATATTATTAATTAAGATAATTTAGATATAAATATAATAGACTAATTATTAAAATAAATAAAATCAAATTTAAGGGATGTTTTATATGAATTATATGATATAATTTGGAAAATTATGATAGTTAATAAATACTTAGAATTAGATAATACAAAATATATATAAATTATGTTAAATTATTTTGGAAACTTAAGTAATACGTGGTTAAAATTAAATTTTATCGAAAAAGAAACAGATAAAAAATAGTTATGTTTAATAAAATCCTTATAAATTGATAACCAAGTAAATATTATTTATTAATAAAAGAATTTTTAATCTTTAAACAATTTAGCTCTGATTAATTTAGAAAAAAAAAATTACAAAATTTCCTAAAGTTTCCTTCAATTATCTTTACAAATAAATTCTGAAAATAACTAAGCAATTTTAATATAACTAATGTTAAATTTAATTTAAAATAGTAATAAAGATAATGATCAATTAATAAAAGAACAAGTTTAAAATTATTAATACTAATAACTATTTGAATATTTATAATTTAGTATGTTGTAAGATAATAATGTAAATCTATTAATATTTAAATTAGATTTTGAATTATCTATATAATTTAGTTTATATTAAACTTACAAATTAAAGATAAAGTGAAGGATAAATTTTTTCTTAAATAGTAAAAGATTAATTAATTTCTGAAACAGAATAATAATCACCAATAATCATTAATTTTTGTAATTAATTTAAATAGTAAGAGATTTAATATAATGAATAATAATGTTTAAATTTGTTAGATAAAATAAATTAATTATTTATTACTTTGAAATCAGATATAAACATAATTATTAGTCATTTATAAATGAATATTTAACTTATCATTTTTAATATTCTATCAAATGAAAAAAATTAAACAAATTTGAATTAAATATTTAACTAATTTATAAATATTTTTGATTTAGACTATAGCTTGTTTAATTAATAATTAATAATTAAGTTTATTGACTTACTAAAGAAGTAAAATAATTTAATAATTTAAGATATTTTAAATATTTCATTATACTTTTGAATTAAAAGTCTTTGATAATTTAAGAAAAATAATTATTTATAAATTAAATTAGTATCCTAAATAGTAATTTAAATTAATAAGAAATATTTAAATATTTATTCATATAAAAAATTCATAAATAATAAAGCTAATTTTAAGAGTTGTAATTATAATATGAATAAAACTACTATAGTGCAATTCTAAACATAATAGATTAAAATTATAAAGATTCAATTAAATAATTACAAATATGTAGTTTATATTAACCAAGCTAAGTTTAATAATTATTATTAAATTTAAAAACATATTTTTCTAATTTTAATAAAAAATAACTAAATCCTTAAATTTGTTAGAATAATAATTCAATTAATGCAGTAATAATTAAACTTGTAAATATTATTGATTTGCATGATAAAGTTAAATATTTATAAAGTTAGCTTATATATCATCCTTAAAATATATTAATATAATTCCTTTATTTGAGTTATGGTTTTTAAAAATATTCAAGTAATATCTAAGCTTTAAAAAACCTTATTATTATAACAAATTATTATTATAAAAATAATTAATCTTAATTGTTCAAAAATTTATTAATATCTAATATTAATCGGATTTTAAATTATTCGAATATTAAAACTTAATTTGATTTATTTAATTAAATTACTTTTATTTAAGAATAAATTAATTTACCAAATTAGTAAATTAAGCAATTAAATGACAATTAATAAAATCTTAAAAGCGAAATAAATTAGTTTTATGTATTTTAATAATATTTTTAATTTTTAGAATAAATTTAGATCGGTTTATTAAAATTTAGATTATTAGAATTTAAATAAAATATACGAATTATTATAAGAAAAATTAAGTGAAATAAAGAATATAGATATAATCTAAATTTAAAAAATATTAAAATTATAATAGATATTAGACCTTATTGAATATGATGTTAATAATTAATAAAACTAAGATTTAATGGAATTAAAATAGAAATTAATAGAGATTCAAGAATGTGAGGTAATAAATAAATATAAACATAATAGATATTAAATGAAAATTGTAATGATGATGTAATTTTGATGATAAAAGCAATTTATTTTAACTATTAATAAGATTTTGAATAAAGTTTATAATGCTTATAATAATTTGGTAATAAAAAACTTGATAAAAATATGGAATTAATATGGAACTTAGTTTTCATGATAAGTAAATTTTAACAAATAAAGCAAAATGAATTTTGTGATGAAGATATATCTGAATTTATGTAAGTTGTTGATATTTTAGAAGATTAATTTTTAATAAATGCAGATCTCAAATGTCTAATTTATTATTTAAAAGCTCAAGTATTAATTCAATCAGATATTTATGAAATTTCTGAATTAAAAACAAAAATTTAGAAATTAATAGCAATTTCTTCAATTTATTAACCTTAATTATCCAAATAATTTTTATCTTTAATCACTAATTTAAATCATTTATAAAATTAATCATCTAACGAAGAAGATCATTCATCCTCAAACTCTATTATAAATTGATGATATTTATGAATTATATTTATATTTATTAATTAGTAAATACTAATATTATTTTAATTTATTAATTAACCATATTAAAATTAATAATATATATAATTTACAATAATACTAAATCTTAATTATTAAATTATAAGTTAATACTGAAAATATATTATGTAATATTTACTAATTTTTATTAAAATCATTTAAAATATTTCATTAAAAAATATTTAATTTGTTATTTGTTTAATCAAATTAGTTCTATTACTATAATTATTTATTATTTCTAATTTTAGTTTGATGCTTCGCATTTTCAGTTATAAATTTAATATATCTAATATTTTCATTAATAATAGAAGGTAAATTAGAAATTTGACTACTTTTATTAATTACAAAACTATTTTATTCTTAAATCTATGATAACTTTCTTTCTTATTCTAAATGCTTTTCAAATAAATTCTTATTAACTTATATAAATTAATTAAATTTACCTCAAATCTTTAAATTCTATTTCTTATTTTTGTTTGAAATCAATAATTCATTTTTATTTTCTATATCAATATTATTTTATTATAAGTTTTAAATTTAAGGCAAAGTTAAATTACTAGGATTATATATTTTTATTTTTTTTTAACTTTTTTGATTTAAATACCCTTGGCTTAAATTTCTATTTTTATTTTATTGTTCCTCTAAATTTTTTTAATTATTATCAATTTAATCTATAAAATAATAAATATAAGATTACATAATTAATAATAATTTTGATTTTATTTTTTTTACTTTTTATTAATTAAATAATTTTAGAGTTAATTTTAGCTTTCAGTTTACTTTAAATCTTAACTAGAAATATCTCTTGAAGAAATTTGGTTATTTTATTTTTTATTAAATCCTTTAAATAAGTGAACCTATTTTTTATCTAATTTTTCATTTGATAAGTTATAATTGTGCATTTGAAATTTTTTTTGATCAAAACTATTTATTCAATTTCTTAATTTTCCTACATTATCCCTTTCATTAAGATAAGGTATAAAATCAGTTTATTATTCGTTTATGGAATTATTTGATGAACTAACGAGATTAAATTAGTTGTTTTAATACAACAATTATTATATCTTATTCATTAATTAATATAATAAATTAATAATAAACATTATATTAGTAATAATATTTTAAAATATAATATTAATTTTTAGCGTAAATTAATTTCTATAATTATTTATTATTAAATATATAAATATATTTAATCATTTATCCTTTTTTTATTTAAAAACTTCTGAATTATCGTAATCTTGAGAATTCATGAATATTTTTTCTATAAGCTTAATTAGTCTTTTATTAATTTTATTTTTTTATTGATACTTCTTGGTATTTAATTTATTAAAAATATTTTTTGCAATTTCATATTCTTCTCTATTATTCTTTTCTTAAATATTACCTTTCATTTTAATAAATTTTTCAATTTAAATGTAATTTAATAATTATAATTAATTTTAATCAAAAAGCACTAATTTTATTCTCTCTAAATCTAATCTTATCAAATAAAGATTTTTCATATCTAATTATTATTTTAAAAAATTTATTTCATTTTATTCTTAAAATTTTTACTAGTATTTTTTGCTCTAATTTATATCAATATTAATATTTTCCAAGCAATCTTAAAAATTATTTTATTCATTTATTTATCTAATAATTTAATTTTATTTTTAATAAATAGATTTTTAATTATTATTTATGTTCAATTTTTAATTATTTTGATTGAATTTATTTTAAAAAAATGTTTTGTTTTGATTTTATTTATAAATTAAAAACTTTTTTTAACTAACAATATTAAATATTTAATTGTTTTATCTTTTTCTGCTTTTTTCACTATCAATATTATTATTTTTTATATATATTTTTTATTTATTATCATTATTTACATAAAATTCTTCTTTATCTACAATAATTTAATTTTAACTTAATAATTAATTTATTTAATACTATTATATCTCTTACTTATACTCCTTAAGAATTTATTAATCAAAGTCTTATAATTAGTATAATCAAGTTATAAATTTTAAAAATAAAATTATTATATTAAAAGAAGTTAATATTTCAATTATAATAGAAAATATTTTAAAATACTATCTCTAATAATTTAAAATTAATTTATCTGTTTCAAAATACATAGTTTAAAATGTTTTTAAGATATAATTTTTGTCAAATTCAGAATAATCAGCTAATCTTTCTTTTGATTATTAGAATATAATTTAAACTCCATATTCATAATTCGATTAAGTATAAAATAGTTTATCAATATTTGTATTTATTTTAATTATTTTTAAATGAAATTTTGCTTAATGATAAATGGTTGCTGTTTATATAGTTTCGTTTGAAGATAGAACAGTTTACATTTACTCATTAAAATATTATTTTTCAAAATTTTAATAATACCATATTAAATTTCTAAAATTATAATCTTTATATTAATAAATAAAAGGTTAATCTATATTATTTAACTGTTCAATCTAATCTCTTATATATATTTTAGTATAAGATACTGTTTTACCAATATTTTTAAAATATTAATCATACTAATATTTTTATAATTTATAATCTATAATAAATGCTGTTAAATTTTGGTTTATATGTATTACAGTATCTTTAGGAACACAAAATAGTTGACTAATATTTTTGTTTTTAAAAATAATCTATTATTTATCATCTAGTCTATCTAATGTACAAATTTCAAATTTTACTTTTTAATATGATTTTTCTATTGAATCACTATAATAATTTTAAGTAAATTTTAGATGTAAATATATATCAAAAGAATCATCATCATCTAAGAATTAGGTTCCATTTTTATAAAAATTTATAAATTTATTTTCTAAAATTATTGGACTATATTTATTATTTATTGTTAAGTTAAATTCATTTTAATATATTGATTCAGAATAAGTAATTAAATTGTAATTATTTTAAAATTCATTTAAATATTAATAAAAATAAATTATAATCAGCAAAATTAAGCTAATATAATTTAGAATAGTGCACATCAAAGTAAAATTTGATCTGCTATCTTTTTATCCAGAATAATAAATAGGATTTTGCATTGGATAATAATCATACTTTCTAAAAAAATCAAATACACTTTTTAATTTCATAAATTATATATTTTAAATAATTTATATAATAAAAATAAATATAAATTAATAAGTAAATTCATGAAATTCAATTTTTATTATTAAATCCTGACACATTAATATTTCTATTCGATCTGTTATTAGATTTGATACTTTCCTACATAAATTTACTATTATTGATTCCTGGATTAGCAATTGATTTATTCAAATTATAAACTTATCCTACTTATTTATTTTAAGTATCATGCTTTATTACCTTAAACTTTTATTCTAATTTTTCTTATTCAGCTTTTTTATTTTAATTGTTTTAATCTTCTCCTGCTTTAATTTTTTTTTATAGCGCTTGTAATTCTTATTACTACTTTTTTTCTAAATTATTAATCTAGACAGTTATTTTTTATTTCCTTTCATTATCATATAACTCCTATTATTTTTATTCTAAATGATCTATTTTTTCTTGTATTTCGGCACATTAAGCAAATTACTTCTATTTTGATAACTAGTTTCTCTAAGTTTTTAGCACTAATAATTCTTTACTTTCCTTACATCTCACAGGTAATTGTTTATCTAAAGCATCTTAATAAGTAATTAATTCCTCTTTATGTTTTTTTATCATATCATTATTCATCTTCTCACTATATTCATTGTATTATTTCATTTTCTAATCCCAAAAGTTATTAAAATCTCTTAATTCTTTTTGATAACTTTCTTCTATTTCATCTATTTCTTAACCATGAATTTATGTTAATTCTTACATTTTATTATCATTTAAATTCTTCTTTATTTCTTCTATTTTTAATCTTGTTTCTTCTGCTTCTACAAATCTGCATTATTCTGCACATTAATCCATATAATCACTCAACATCTTTCTATTATTTATAATTATTTCTTAATATTATTTACATATATTCTTCATCATCTCCAGGATTTTACGGCATTTTTATTAATGATTTTTAGGAATTTACTTTATTTTTATCATTTTTCTTTTAATTGCTCATTTATATTTAATTTTATTTAAATCTTTTATAAAAAAACGAATTATCAATCTTATAATTCTCTTTAAATATATTATATATTTTTAAAATATAATAATATAATTTATATTTTTTATTATTATATTATAATATTAAAAATATTAAAAATAAAATAAATAATCATTTTTTTTAAATTAAATTATTCAAATAGATGTTTATTTGATTATTAAATTATTTAAAAAATTCTTCATTGTTATCTTAATTTTTCTTTTTTTAAATATCTTAAAAATTACTCAAAATATTTTATAAATGATCATTTATATCTTCACTATTAAATATTTATTTATTATAATTTAGATTATGATTTTCTTTATTACTATCTTAATCTTTTTTAATTATAAATTGATTTAATTCTGTATTAAGCTTATCATTATTTTTTTATTCATCCAATATTAATTAATATTACTTTTAACGATTTTTTTGTTTAGCTTTCAAGCTATATAAATCATTATTAATTTATTATTTTAAATCATTAACATTGTTTAAAACGTGTTTTTCTTAAATGCACTAATTTTTATCATTTTCAATACAAATTTTATATTAATCCTTTAAATCCTCATTTAATTATTAATTGTTTTTATCATTTATTTATTTATCATTTTTTTTTTATATTAATTAAAATTATATTTCTTTAGCTTCTTCTAATATTAATTAATGTTGATTGTATTTCTATTATTTGTCATCTTTTATATAATTCAATATTTCAGTATTAATTTTAATTTACTATTTATTTTATTCTAATTCACATTAATTTTTTTTTCTATTAACTTTTTTTATAAATCCTACTTAATTTCTTGTCTTAACAATTGTTTTCTAATCATAAAATTAATTAATATTTTTTTAATTATTTTATTAAATTATATCTATTTATTATATATTTTTATAGGAATTATCTTAATTTAAATTAAAATTAGTAAATGATTATTAATTATTATTAAAACTAAAAAAATTTTAATCATCCTACTATTGAGTATTTAATCAATTAATATTAAATTATATTTTTTATTAAATTTTTAAACATCCTTAAATATTATTTTTAATTTCATCAATTTGTTAGTTAGACTAATTCTCAAGAGTTGCTTAATTAATTTTTGACTAAGAATTGTTTAAATTATCTAATCGTAAATTTTATTAATTTGATTTTTTATGATCAAATTAATTTTCATTAGATTATTTAAAACATTATAAATTTTAATTGAATATTTGTTAATCATTTTAAAATTCTTTTAAAATTTTACTAACGTTTTAAATATTATCTTAAATAATTATTTCATTTTATTTACTATTAGAAATATTCCTTTTTAAATCTTATATTTTATAATTATTACAAAGTCGTTTTTATATGATTTATGATTAATTTATAAAAATATTTTCCTAGTCTTTTTCAATTTCATTTATTTTATATTATTCTAAAGAATGAGAAATATTAATGTCTCGATTATAAAATTGAAATTACTCAATAAATTATTTGTTATAATTTTATTAAGCTTAAATCTTATTAAAGTCTAAATTTTCCATAATTTATTTTATAATTTTAACTGAAAGCAAATATATATATTTAAGGAGAATATTATAAATTAATGTTATAATATATAAAAATAGAATAAATAATAATTTATTTATAAAAAATGATATAATTTAATAAATAAATTTTATCAAAAACTTTAATTACTAATAAATAAAAATAAAAAAATATTATATTTTTTTCAATTTATAAACATCTTAATTTTTTTCTTTAAGTTATTTCATTTTAAAGATTATATTTAATCCTTAATTAAAAATGTTATTTATAATAAATTTTGAAATATAAAATTACTATTAAATTTTATTTTCTAAATCTTAAATCCAATAAAATCTATTATAAATTCCTCTAATCAATTTTTTATCATTTTTGACTTTATAATTTTACCAATCTTTACCTAAAATAATAATAATATTTTATTTATTTTACCTGTTTTACTTAATGTTTGCTAATCTTATTCTTTATTCAAAAATTATCCTTTCATCATATACATAGTTTAACTTTCAGAAACTTATTTATTAAATCTATAAAGACAAGAAAATTTCTATAAGAAACTACAGGAAAATTTAATTAATTATAAAAAAATAATATATCGATCTCCATTTAATTTATTTATAAATCTTATTCTGATTTATCTGTATTAGAATTATATTTATAAAAACATTCAAAATTTTTAGAGGTCAAGAAATTAATAAAATAAAAATAAGGTTAATTATTTGAATAATAATCAATTTATAAAAATAAGATAATAATAGTATAATAATAAAAATATAATAAAAATATAATAATAATATAATAATGAAAATATAATAATAATTTTATAATAAAAATTAAAATTGATTAATATAAATTTAATTTATTTATAAATTTAAAAAAAATATTCTTCTATAACCAAAGTTCCAAACAAGATATTTAAACTTTTATATAAATATATCATTAATTAAAACAATATTAATTTTTAAGTATTGTCTTTTATTTAATTTGGTATATTATTTTTATTAATATAACTAATTTAATTTATAATTTATTATAATCATTATTTTTATATTGATTTTTATATATTAATAAAAATAAATATTAAATAATATATATTTATTTTATATATTTCATTTATTTTAATTGTTTTTAATTTTATATTTATATAATAAAATAAATTTACATTAAAATTTTAGATAAAATTTTTTAAAATTTTATGGAAATATCCTTCTGAAATAATATAATAAAATATAATTCTTTTAATGATAATAATAAAGATTAAAAATGAATAAATATTTTTAAAAATGGATAAATTATCTGTTAAAATAGAAAATAAAACAGGATAATAAATTATTATTTTATAATAGAAATTAAAATTAAAAATTTTGATTAAAATATATATTATCAAATAATGAAATAATAAATTGAATAGATGATGATCCCATAAAAAATATTTGCATTATTAAGGAATTTTAAGAAAATAAGTTGATTTTATTTATCAATTAGGATAAAAAAAATAAAATGAATAGCAAAAAAATTAATTAAATAAAAAGTAATTAAATATAAGAAAATTATAAAAATGTTAAAAAAAATAATTTTTAAAGTTAGAAAGAAAAATAAGTTTATTTATTGAAGAAAGTATAATATAGAGAAAGCAAGTAAAAAACAAAAAATTATATAAACAGGTTAATATCAATAAATATTTATAAAAAGAAATTATTAGGAATTAGAAATAAGCAATGCCGAAAATTAAAAAAGGGAAATAGAATATTTATCATTAACAGAACTGAAAAAATGTGTATTTGTAAATATTTTTATTCAAAAACCAAAAATTAAAAGAGGTATTTATATCAAATTTATTATTTTAGCTTACTTTACATTTAAAAATTATAATTCGAATGGAAAGAGTAACGTTTAAAATTATTTGGAAGATAATGAGTTTAAATTTTTCCTTATATTTTATTTAAGTACTAATATATAATGATTTATTAATTTGACAATAATGAAAATTTCAAAATTCTTAATTTTAATAAAAGATAATCATTAATTATTTAAAAATAGAAGGATTGAATTGGAATTATATTTTTGGGTTAGTTTTTTAGCTTGCTTTAAATTATCAAAATTAAAAAAATGACAAATATTTCTATAATTGCGCTGAATTTGAAATTAGTAAAATTAAAAATTGATTAGGCAAAAATATAAGGAATAATTTTTGAATTAGTAGAGAGAATAAGAAGAAAATCAAATTAAGTAAAGTTTCCATAAATTTAAAAAAAAATAGAGTAAAATATTTACTAAATTAGAAGAAGAAATTGAATAAAGAGGTTCATATAAATATGAATTAAATCATTATAAAAAATTAAAGATTTAAGTGAATTAAAAAAGGAATAAATAGAAAAAATATGGATAAAAATGAAAAAAGGTTTTTAAGTCTTTCAGAATTGGATAAAGTTTAAGAGATTTTTTTAAGACTGACGACATTTTTTATTGCAAACCTTTAATTTAAAGGCGCTTAAAGCTAGAAAAAGTATCAATTAAATTAAAGGAAAAAATGCTGATTATAATGTTAAATAAAATTAATTTAGTTTTCAATTATTGTATTTATAGTTTTTTCTTAAATTTTATACATTTACTTCAATCGATATTTTTGATGATGTAAAAATAACTTTAAATGAATTATTTACTGCTTTTTTAGTTTAAGATTTTTGAAAAAACAATATTTAAATTTTAAGAT